>Ga0169931_10008711_pt1 | contig 14745 bp, 13 predicted proteins | sample Kivu_15m_20L_FD_129675 | JGI IMG/M metagenome (GOLD analysis project Ga0169931, IMG submission 129675) | Freshwater microbial communities from Lake Kivu, Western Province, Rwanda to study Microbial Dark Matter (Phase II) - Kivu_15m_20L... | ecosystem: Environmental > Aquatic > Freshwater > Lake...
CGGCGCCCGGACTCCCCTGCGCCGTAGATGATGACCGGATGAGATGCTATCGAAGCGCCCCCGGTGACTGCGCTGCGAATCACCAGCCGAGTCACGGCGAGGAACAACGTGCCGAAAGCCGCGAAACTCGCTGCTACGTCCCAAGGGACGGCTTCGAGCGAGGCAACCGCCACAGCCGCTGAAGCCATTCCTGCGCCAATCACGAGGAACCCGATGGGTGCCATGGCGCGAATGAGTGACCGGTGGAGCCTACCGATGAAAAACACTGCAACGGCCGCCAGGAGTGCCGCGGACAAAATGGAGAGGAAGTCTCCGCCATCCACCGGGACTTCGCCGAACCGCAACATCAGCGCCAACCAAAGCGCTATCGCGATCCCACTGACATCGAGCAGAACTGCAAGCGCCTGCCGCGCCGGCCTTGGCGCCATGACAAGAGGTCTTGCGAGTTTGAGAAGACGCTGGTAAATCAATGACATAACCTGTGTCGGTCGCCCGACTCAATCATACACAATTCCGTAAACCGTTATGTATTCAAGCAACTCTCGAACAGCATTGAAGATTATCTGCCTTTTTTGGCTATCACTTCTTATTGGCTGCTCGAGATATGAGGCGGGTCAAGCCGCGTTCGATCAAGGTGATTATCAAACGGCGTACAACCGTTGGGAGCGCCTCGCGCAATTTGGCGATGCCCGAGCGCAAAACAAACTTGGATATTTATACGAAAGAGGGCTAGGTGTATCTCAAAATACCGAAGCCGCTTTCTCATGGTATCAAAAGTCCGCAGAAGCTGGACTAGCCTCAGCTCAAAATAATGTTGGATTATGCTATCTGCATGGCATCGGGACCGACCCGAATCCAGCGGAGGCTCGAAAGTGGTTCCGACTTGCGGTAGCACAAAACCACGCCGATGCCGCCAACAACCTTGGCGTGCTATTCAACCAGGGTCGTGGAGTACCAGAGAATAATGCGCGAGCGGTTGAGCTATTCGAAATCGCCGCGAATCAGGGTGTGGCCGCTGCCCAAAATAACCTCGGGCTACTTTACCAAGAAGGGAAAGGCGTACCCAAAAACTTAGGCAAAGCGTTGCTCTGGTTTAGGAAGGCCGCTGCGAGTAAGCACCCTGAGGCGATGAATAACCTCGGAGTCATGCTGGATAATGGCGAAGGCGTATCGCCCGACAAAGATGCAGCTCTCCGATTATTTGAAGCAGCTGCTCGTAGAGGAAGTAAAAAAGCCTTGATTAATTCCGTAATTTTATTGGAGAGAGGGATTGACAACGCTCCGAATATCGTTCGTGCCTATGCTTGGGCAAACATCGGGGCTAGCGCTCGAGATGAAGAAGCGGAGAGAATGAAAACACGACTGGCTAGTGAACTTTCGGCTGAGGAAATCGCCCGCGCTCAAGCGCTATCAATAAATCTTTTAGAAGACAGGGTAGACTAGGGCGCGAGAACAGTTAGCCTATAATTAGACTTTCCCAGTTTAAGCCTAGTAAGCTAATCCCTCAACACTTCGCATTAACCCCAAACCAGAGCAGTTGGGGCAGAGAATAAGTTGGTATCGATACTATTTCACAAGGCCGGTCTCGATCTGGTCCGCGCCGGGAGGCGGAGACGGCGGCAGCGGTGCGTCGCGGCGACAGACGGCAATCAGGATCTCATCCGCTCGCGAGCGCTCCAACAGCCGGACGACGCCTGACACAGCACGTCGCTTATCTAAAATCGCAACTGCCGTGAGCCAGCAGATGCGGATATCTAGAAAGAGCGACATATTCGAGATGTACCACAGCGCGAGCCGGCTTTTCCACGGCCGGATAATCTGGTTATAAAGGAGGTCAGGATGCTCCGCGCCGTTAAGGATCTCGCCCTCGTCCGAGAAAACTATCGATGCGAGGTCAGTTACGCCCGGCCGGACGGATAATATTTTCGACTCGACCATCGTATAAAGCTCGACCCCCCACGCCCAGGTGTTCGGGCGCGGCCCGACCACGGACATGTCTCCCTTCAGCACGTTGATGAACTGCGACAGCTCGTCGATCTTGAAACGCCGAATAAACCGCCCCACCGGCGTGATCCGGTCGTCGTGGGCGCCCGTCGAGTTGACGCCCGTGCTCTCGGCCCGGACGATCATCGAACGGATCTTGATCATCGTGAAATCGCCGCCGCCGCGCGCGACCCGGCGGGCCATGTAGAAAGGCGAGTGCCGGTCCTGCCGCCAGACCAGCAGCATCGAGACCAGCAGGATCGGGCCCGTTACCGTGAGCGCGACCACCGCGACGAAGATGTCGAAGATGCGTTTGAGAGGATATGAGTTGCGCTCCTCGACGCGACGGGGATCAGTCTTCACGGTGCAGCGCCTTCCGGACGGTGGTGACGACGGCGGCGGCGTCCATGCCGTACTCCGCCCTCAAAAAGTTCTGGTCGCCGACCTTGCTCGGGTAGATGTCCGGCATACCCATGCGCCGGAAGAACCCGGGCGCGCAGCCCGCCTCAAGCAGGGTCTCGGCCACCGCCCCGCCGAGACCGCCCACTATGGAGTGCTCCTCCAAGGTGACGATGCCGCCCGTCTCGCGCGCCGCACAGATGATCTCCGCCGCGTCGAGCGGCTTGAGCGTGTGTACGCTGACGAGACGCAGCTGGATGCCCTCGCGGGCGAGCCGAGCGGCCGCCTCGAGCGCTTCGGCGAGGATCGCACCGATGCAGATGACGGTGGCATCGGCGCCTTCGCGGACCCGGCGCGCCTTGCCCAACCGCACGGCGCCCGGATCGGCCGCCAACCCGGCGGCACCCTTGTCGATGCGGAGATACTTGGGACCGGGGACGCCGGGCAGCTGCCGCGTCAACTCCTCGGCTTCCCAAGGCTCGCTCGGCGCGATGACCGACATGTTAGGCAACGCGCGCAGGATCGCGAGGTCCTCGGTCGCGAAGTGCGACACGCCGAGCTGTCCGTAGGAGAACCCGCCACCGATCGACACCACCGTGACATCCGCGTCGTGGTAGCAAACATCGTTGCGGATCTGCTCGAGGCAGCGCAGCGTCGTGAAGTTCGCGATCGAGTAGGTGAAAACCCGGTGGCCTTCCATCGCCATACCGCAGGCCATCGCGGTCATATTTTGCTCCGCGACACCGGCGTTGATGAACTGGTCCGGGAACCGCTTGGAGAAATCCGTCAGCACACCGAACCCTAGATCGCCGGTGATAAGCACCACGGCCGGGTCCTCCGCGGCTTGGCGGGTCAACTCCCTAAGGAAATCGTCACGCATGGGAATGCCCCGCGGCATCGGTGGCCGCGAACCTCTCGAGCTCGGCGGCGGCTGCTTCGTACTCCTGTCCTTGCGCGTTGCGGTAGTGCCAGAGCACGGAATTCTCCATGAAGCTCACACCCTTGCCCTTCGTGGTGTGGCAGATCACGACCGCGGGACCCGCAGCGGCGTCCGCCGCACGGAACGCTGTGAGCAACGCGGCATGGTCGTGGCCGTCGCACTCCTCGACATGCCAGCCGAATGCGCGCCACTTGTCGGCGAACGGCTCCAGAGCGAGCGTCTCGGCGACGGGCGCGAGCGATTGGATCTTGTTGTAGTCGACCGCGACCGTCAGGTTCCTCAGCCGATGGTGAGCGGCGAAAAGTATCGCCTCCCAATTCGACCCTTCATCGCACTCGCCGTCGGAGAGCAGCGCGTATATGCGGTGCCCCCGCCTCTGGCGCACGGCGGCCAGAGCCATCCCAGTCGCGACGCCGAGCCCGTGGCCCAACGATCCGGTGGAAAGTTCGACTCCGGGGACGCCCTTGTGGCTGACATGGCCGGAGAACACCGAACCGTTCTGATAATGGTCCTTTAGGCGGTCCGTACCGAAAAAACCGAACTCGGCGAGGGTCGCATACACTGCAGCGCCGGCGTGCCCCTTCGATAGGATGAACCGGTCGCGGTCGGCGGCCTTCGGTTGCGCGGAGTCGTAGCGCATCACGTGACCGTAGAGCACGGTCACGATGTCGACCATCGACAGCGCCGATCCGACATGCGAGCTTTTGCCGCGGCTCGTCATGTCGAGCACATGCCTGCGCACCCTGTGGGCGACCTCACGGACTGCATCGAAGTCCGGCTCCCTTCGCATCGAGGTTGCATTCGTCATGGACATGGCCGCTCAGTCGAGCACGGCGAAGCCGATGTACGGGTCGAACTCCACCCGCTCGATGCGCAACGGGCGCCGCGCGTGCGCTTCCAGCATCGCCAGCGTCTCGCCCGGCCACAACGGGTTGTCGAGCTCGTCGAAGGCGAGCACGGCGCCCTTCGGCATGCGCGGCAGGAAGGTGTCCAGAGCGACCTTGGTCGGTTCGTAGAGGTCGAAATCCATGAACAGCAGCGACACCAGCACGTGCGGGTTGTCCTGCACGAACTGCGGGATGGTCTTGGTGGCATCGCCGCGGACCAGCTTGACCTTGTTCACATGGCCGATGAAGCGGGTGCTGTCGAAGATGTCCACCAGCTGCGTAAGCTCGTCGTACACCTCCGCCTTGAGGTCGCCCTGCTTGACGTGCATCGAGCTGACGGAGCGGTCCTTGTCGCCCACGGCCGGGAAGCCCTCGAAGGTGTCGAAGCCGTAGATGCGCCGCGTCAGGTTGACCGGTTCCATGATCGCCGAGAACTTGGCCCAGCTCATCAGGCCGAAGCCGTGGTTGACGCCGCACTCCACGATTGAGCCCTTCACCGGCAGGATCCGCTTGAAGATCTCGTAGAGCGCGAGGAACCGGGTCAGGTTCTGGCGCCGGACGTACTTCGGGAAGTTCTCCATCTTGGTCTCCCAAGACGACGGGTTCGCCTCGAACAGCGCCCGGTTGCGCGAGCCCTCAAGCGCTTCGGCGCCGGTGCGCAGGCCACCCGAGACATTGATCTTGTCGGACATCTGTCAGACCCCCTTCGAGGTGTAGAACCGCCGGATGGTGTCGCAGACGTGGTGGACGTCCTCGTCCGGCAGCATGTGGTGCAGCGGCAGCATCAGGAAATGTTTGGAGAAGGTCTCGGCGAACGGCGCGTCGCTGCGCATCCCGAGGTCGTCCAACTGGTGCAGCATCCAGCCGCCCCACTGGAGGTTGGTGCCGATGCCGTTCTCGGTCAGGAACCGCCGCAGCGCGTCCCGGTCGTCGGCCCAGATCTCGTAGTTCTGAAAGATGTCGAACCTGCGCGGATCGCTGTCGGGCGGCGGGGGCAGGCGAAGGCTGCGCAGGTCGTCGAGCCGCTGCTGGTAGAGCGAGGCGATCGCACGCCGCCGCGCGATGGCCTCGTCGTAGTGCGCGAGCTTGACATTCAGCACCGCCGCCTGGAGGTTGTCGAGCCGGCCGTTGTGGCCCCAAACGGTGACCTTGCCCTGGGCGTTGCGTCCGTGGTCGCGCAGCTGCCGGATCAGCGCCGCGGCCTCGTCGCTGTCGGTGACCACCGCGCCGCCGTCGCCGAAGCTGCCGAGCGTCTTGGCGGGATAGAAGCTGTACGAACCGGCCTTGCCGAACAGACCCGCGGGTCTGCCGTTGAACCGCGCGCCCATCGCCTGGCAGCTGTCCTCGACCATCTCCAGACCGTGCTTCGCGCAGATCGACATCAGCCGGTCCATGTTGCAGGTGCGACCGTTCAGCTGCGTGGGCATGATGGCCTTGGTGCGCGGCGTGATCATCCGCTCGGCGCTGTCGGGGTCCATCATGCTGTCGGGCAAGCAGTCGCAGACCACCGGCTGGGCGCCCACGTGGTGCACCGCCGCGGCGGTCGCCACGAACGTGTGCGAGGAGACGATCACCTCGTCGCCCGGCCCTACGCCGGCGACGCGCAGGGCGAAGATCAGCGCCGCGGTGCCGTCGGCGACGCCGATCGCGTACTTGCAACCGAGGTACGCCGCCAGGTTGGCCTCGAACTCGGCGAGTTCCTTCTGCATGATGTATCCGCCGCGTCGCAGCACACCCTGCACCGCAGCGTCATATACCTCAGCCCGTTCAGCGTACAGGGCCGGATAGTTAAAAAACGGTATCTGCCTCATAAACCCCCAAGAACTCAAACATCTGACATTAGAACTTCCACTCTCTACATCGCCCCCTCTAATAAAACACGCTTTGAATAATGCGTACAGACCCAGCGTTGTCTGCACAAGTAAGCCCGCTGAGGCATGCCCCATAGCGGGAGCTTCCACACGGAGCTCTTGGTAGGGCCAACGGTGATTGCAGAAGTGGATTCTCTCTTCGATGGCGTGTCAGCCATGCCCCTTTATTTCGAGGCGACGGCCATTAACGCTCTTATCACGTCCGGATAATGCGTGAAGTATACCATTCTGCCGCGGGCAGCACGTCGACTCGATGACTAGAACCAAGGTCTGCAAGCCATAACGGCCCACACAGCCGCCGCGGAGATCTGTCGCGCAGCATTCGATTGTCACTGTGGCGACCGACCGCAGCGCCTCGATCCGCGGACGATGCCCGATTACTCTCTCATTCTGAAACGCGTTAATGAGAATCGGAAAAACGCGTGTACTGATCAAATTGGATGGAGAACAAACCGCCCAAACACTCCAATCCCGAGTGGAGATGTTCTCCGTCCTACGCCGAAAAGCTCCATTCCAACACTCCGCGCCAACCTTTCAGATGCCGAATTTCCTGCTTCGCAGAGAAACCAGATTGTTCTATTTTGATTGTCATTGAGAATATGGTTGAGCACTATAAGGGAGAGCCCTTGACGCCGCTCGCCTTCCAAAGTCCAAATGTCTCCTATCTGCAAATCGTCAGAACACATAAAAGGGAATCTGAAGAAAGCGGGGAATACGCAACTTCGATGAACGACTCTACCGGCTATTCGAAGTAAATAGATTTTGTAGGCTCGGCTCTTAAATATATTCGTAAAGTGAAACATCCACCACACACCGAATGGAACCAAACTGAACCCCTTCGGCTTCAATTGCGTCAAAGTGGGAGCCCACACTTCCATATTATCATTATCTGAAAACGCCGTCGGTAAAGTTTTTTCCAGCCGACGCACTGCATCTCTCTGAATACGGAAAAACAATATCTTCTTCATGTCGTATCTCTATTTAGGCGGCATCAAGAAAAACGCCATCGAACAACTGAACCCACCGCGCGGCCACGGCATCTTTACCAAAAACTCTCTGTCCAAGTTCAAACGCATTCTTGCGCTTTCTGAGCAATACATCGGGCTGCAACAATGTGGCGATACAATCAGAAAATTTCTCTACATCTTGGGGTTGAACGACCCAGCCGCAATCGTTGTCAACAATTATCCGCGCGAGCTCAGAGCGCTCGTCTGCAACCGCCAATACAGCCTGTCCAGACGCCAAAATACTTGCCACCTTACTTGGGAAGATCACGTCGTCGGAATCTTCGTTTTGAAAAACCAGGCCGACTTGCGATGCTCTCATTAGCCTGACCCACTCCTCTTCATGGAGCGCGTGTCCTAACGAAATTTTCGGACAAAACTGTCGATTCACAGTTCGCCTTCTTATCTCGGCTTCGAATTTATCTTTGGACGCACCGCTGGTATGAAACACGAAACGGAGATCCTCGCAATAGTTAACAGAATCAAACCACTCCAAAAAAGTTGCAGTGTCGTGCATCAGACCTAAGGTTCCGCAATAAGTAATTTGGATAGGGCCATCTACACAACCTGGCGGCGTGTTTTGGAAAGGATCGGAATACGCAGAGACAGGGATAACTACTGATTTAACAGAATTCCCGACAGCGTTTGATACAAGTGCTCGGTGGTGCTCGGTGATAAAAACCACTGATCCCATCTTTGGCAAAGCGTTCGAGAAGGCTTTCTTTATGAAATGCTCAACAGATCCACCTCGCTTCACCATGCCCTTCGCTACTAACGCCTCCGGGTAAATATCATTCATCAGCGCGATAGCTTTTACATTCTTTCTTTTAGTTACCATCGAAACCAGCACAGGCATGAAAAACGGGCTGGTTACGACAAGTAACACGTCGGACTCTTTTACGATCTGCTCTGCGTGGAGAATGAAACGGATTGGAAATATCGCAAACGTCTTTATCCTTAAAACAAATCTTTCCCAGGCTGACCTAGCTGATCGATAACCATTGTCATCGTACTGATGGAACGAGCGAATTCTATACCTCGTGGTCTCGTCAATGAGTCGACACATGCTTACCCAAGTAGCAGCGCCCTCGTGAGCGCTAATAATGGTTATTTTTTTCATAATACTTCGAACGAGAATCAAACGTATGCTAAGACACGCGTCACTCCCGGCGGTCGCCCTCTACCACCGAAACGGACGCAGTTCTCGCACGACTCGAAGCGCTCTTGACCGTCACGTAATGTAGGACCAGCAACAACGGTATGCCGGACATCAGCGACCCCATCATGGCGGACGAAAAACCACTGCCCAACACGCTCATGCCGAAAGATTGCAGGACCACCACATAAATCAGTATAAAATTCCGACTTCCGATGTTGCCTGTAAGCGCATTGTGAATCCTCTTCATCACTCCACCGAGCAACAGGCACCCAAATAGAATACCCACATACCAAAAGTTCATATACATCTCAGCGAAAAAACCCGGCGGTACCGCCGACGCACCAAAAGTTTCTGCGCCGTAAATTTTGTAACCAATATACGTATCAATGTTTACAGGCTTATTTACCCACAGCTGTCGTGGCACTATCGCGACTACAAATTGAATCAGTGTCGAACCGAACTGGTAGTCATGAGTGGCATCTATGTAATCGATCACGTGCCCGGTTTTACTGGCATCAATGCCGCCATTGTTCAGCACGATCGGCGCAATAACCGCTATAGGCGTGACTCTCGAGTCTAGAGACACGCCGCTGCCACCACGAAATGCCGAAGTAATATAGAATAGTGCGATAGCCGCTGGTAAAGCCACGGCAAATATCTTCCAGGGAAAGCGGCGACCTCTTATGTAGTAGCTCAGGAATATGAGATTAAAGAAGATAAAAATCAGCGCTGCACGACTCTGACTGTAAAAAGCCATAGAGCTCGACAGCATGATGCCTAGTATAAATGCCGCTCGATAAAAGACTCGATCTTTGTCGCTGTCTTTAAGTTGAATGAAGGAAAGGTAGACCACGATACTGGAAAATCCGATGAGTAACCGTAAGTATCCGTAAGCCTTATATTCGCCGATGTCTTCGGACAAGCCACGATGCGTCGACAACATAGCAACCGCGAACTCGTCAGCGCTCGTGAATGTGAGCCCGACGAATACAACGAAGGCGGACAGTGCCACCCCAAGCATCAAGGTGATAGACCACTTCAATCGGTTTGTATTAAACGTATCGTAGGTGAAGATGCGATGTGTCAGCCGAAAAGGCCTGCTCTTGGTCCCAAGATATCCTGCCGTCAGGAAAATAAAACCCAGCAAAAGTGTCGCCGCAGACTCGACCATGAACTCCCGAGGCTTGTCTAAATAGAAAATTCCATTGATGTCCGTGATATCTCCGTTGACCTCGAAGTCAATAAGCACTAGTCTCAACAACACATTTAGCAACACGTAATAAAACATGTACGTCCAAGGGGCGAATAGGTCTATCCTTTTAACTATAAATAACGGGATAGCGGCTGTAGCCGTAATGAGTATCGCCAGCAGCGACAACAAATGACCGGTTACAATCAAGCCCCCGCAGATTAACGCCAGGGGGGCGACAAGCAGCAACGGTAAAAAAGTCAACCCAACGAACCCTCAAGTAACTGACGATAGATCGTCAGCGTCTCATCGAATGTCCTGTCCCATGAAAACTTTGCCGCTTGCTCGAAACCAAGAATACGCATTTTTAGGCGACGATCAGCACTCCTACACTCGCTAACAGCCGCCGCAATCAGTCGCGGATCTGACTCATCAACCAGAATTCCGGCCTCGCCTGTCACCTCGGGAATTGAAGAGCAATTAAGAGCGACGACAGGACACCCTGCCTGCATCGCTTCTAACGGCGGTATACCAAAACCTTCATATAATGACGGATAAAGAAGGCAGACGGCTAAATTATACAATTCGTTAAGCTGCGCAGTCCCGACCGACCCTACATGGACATATCTACCCGAAAGTGTTCGATCCAGTAGCGCTCGCTCCTGCGACGTAATTGCCCCGCCACCGACGCAGATAAGTGCAATGTTATTAAGTAACCCTATCGCCTCAACTGCGGTGGAAAAGTTTTTGTAACCAGCACGCCCCCCGACGAACAATACGTACGGCTGTGTGGTGATGATCGGCTCCATAACCGACACCGGTTTAAAACACTCACTTGCCGCCAAATGAGTTACGAATATTTTCTCCTCAGGATATTCAGGCACGCGTTCTTGCAGATCACGCTTAGTATTATTCGATATGCAGATCGCTGCATCTGAACGCATGATTGCATTGCGCTTCTGCCAAAAATGAACTGGGGCACGGATACCCGTAGTAAATTTTTCGTAAATGAAATCATAAACCGTTACAACATTGAGAACCCCGGGCTGACACGATGTCCGGTAATAGCTAGAATGAAACAGCCCGTCAGGCACGTTCGACAATGACCGGTATCGCTCAAACAGCCGTTCCCGCCGCAAGTCCAACTGCGCTGGCGCTATCTGCAAATCCAAAGAGCTAATGTTGACATCATGTACGATTACTTGGATTTGCTCCACCTGCGCAGCGCGACGGAGCAGCTCCCGAAAATAGACATTGACTCCTCCCAGTCTATTTCTAGAGTTGAAAATAACTCCGTCGAAAGTAATCATTTACGGAAAAAACAGATATCCGCTTGCAGCGTCTTACTAATAGCCAGGTTGCTAAACCCGTCGTGAATCGACCAGATATAAAAATCGTTTTTCTCAGCCCAATCTAAAAAATATTTATAGCTTGGCTGATTCTCGTACAATTCAAAAAAACTAATCTCCATCTGCAAGCCAGTCACTAATTCGAGCGCTTCGGTCGCACCTTGCATTACTTCTTTTTCGTAACCTTGTGTATCTATCTTTAAAAAGAAGCGTTCCTCCGGGCCCACATACTTCCGGAACACGCTGTCCAGGCGAATCTGTTGCACTGCTTCCTTGTCGATATACATACTGTCCGGCGCCGCGGCGATATGTTCAGCCATAATAGGCAAAATGGAACTAGAGCCGGAGTTCTTCGACACATTGATCATTATTGAATCATCGTGCGCTCCGATCGCGCAACGTTCATGTACAAACCACAATTTATCGCCACGCGCACGACTCGTTAGGGCGGCATGAGCTGCAAACATCGGCTCGAACGATATGATCTTTCCGCAGTACCCGTCTCGTCGTAACTCGCTTCCGAATTGCCCCTTGTTGGCGCCGATATCGAAAACGGCCGTGACGCCATTAGCTTTAAGCGCCCGCGCCAACGGGACGTAGCGCGTTAAATTCAACCCAACGCGTTGAACGCAGCCTCGCAGAAAATTTTTTATACGATATTTCAATCTCTTACGCTTCCCTTACCGTTTGAAGTTTATAACCAAAAGTTTACGCAGGCGCTCCAACTAGCGCGCTCAAATGAATCAAAACCTCGGCGCTAACAGCAGCAAACTCAAGCGTAATCGCTTAATCAACCGAAGTGATTTCAACTTATTGGTCTGTCTACAGACAGCGCAACACCCTCTCTAAAACTCAAGCGTCGTTGTCATCGATACCGAAGTAGTCCACAGGCTTGCGGAATGTCACACCGCGAGCGGCAAGGAACAACGCCACTTCCTGCGGACGTCGCGCTGTTTCGAGATAACGGCGAACTTCTGCGGCACGCGAGTCAAACTTCTCAATATAACAATCCAAATGGACGCCCGGCCGAGCGAATGCGCAGGACAAGAAATACCGACGATCCTGTTCGGGCATGAATAGCATATTCGGTAACGCCATCTCTAGTCGTGGATGTAGCACCAACTGCGGAAGAAAACGCAATTTGCGGAAATTCCCGCTGTGAGTGAGGCGCATATTCCAAAAAACCAGGTCTCCAAACTCAGACCTGATATCTACAGGCTTTCCCAATTGCGCAGATATCTTATTCGGATCGAGCTTGCTCCGACAAGCGTCGACATTGTGGGAGCCAATCCGGACTTTCAGCCCGCCAGAGTGCCCCGAATGGTCCTCACAATAGAACGCTGCGCGCAATATGCCATAGTCACCCACCCAATCGTTCGAATTGGCGTCGTAACGCTCGGTATTGTCTTTGTGGTAACCACGCTCCGCAGCGTCAAATTGAGTCGACGAGTCTCCATAGTATACAAGCTCGGGTGTTCTAAGCGCATTCTTGAAAACCTCGATGAGCTCAGAGCGAAAAAATATGTAGTCATACGATTCCAGCTCGCGAATGCTCAGCACGTCGCCGAGCAGGAAGTCCGCCCAAGGATACCTATCGTACTTGATTACGTTTCCCCGCGCGCGAGAACGCTCAAGCTTGTTCGTCAGTGCGGTACGCAAAGCCTGACGTATGCTCTTCGGCAAGTATTCTTTGAGTACGACCACGCCAAACTTATCGAATATGGAAGTAACCTGGTCGGCAGGATATTTTCCGGCGACGCGCGAAATTTCAAATAGTTGCTTCATGTGTTTTTGCTCTAAGTTGATCGAGATACGAAACCAGCTCATCCGTGCTGGCAAAGTTCAAGCAACCCGTGGCGGAGACAATGCCGTAATAGTCAAAGAGTGACCGCTCTCCCGGCCAGAAGTATATGACGGGCTTATAAGCCCGAATGCAGTCGAGCACTACGTTTGAGTTACCCGCGATAACAACGTCCAAGTCCTTCATGAATTCCATTAAGTTACTCTGCGCAGCATTGGAGAACGCCATTCCGTACTTGCCAGCCAAACGCTTGAGCTTTCTCAAGCGAATATCCGAATCATGCACTCTTAACACACCTTCGCACCGTGCTTTGACTAGCGCCGCTAATAGTTTATGTGTGTCTGAGAGCGAGTCTAAATCGTTTACACATACTCCTACTCGCCGCGGCAAGCGCGCCGGCATAACGGCATGCGGACAATGTCCTCCGCGGATCAGTTTTGCGCGATCCGCGGGAATACCCTCTTCGACGAACGCCAGGCGTGTATGTTCACAGTTCAGGTGGCATTCGTGGTAGCAACGAGCCTTCGAAATCATTGCTCGTGGCGTCATCGCGTGTTCCCAGAAAATCGTGTATAGGCCGCTGTCCTTTGCGGCCATATGTACGGCCACTGACAGTGGATGTACCAAGTTGGTGACAAGTACTGAGGGGCGAGAACGCAAAGCAGCGAACTGGCAGAGCAGGTGCTGGTACACGAGATAGCCCATAAAAGGCATGAAAAAGTTTCGCACCGCGCGGGCACCGCCAACCGCCCATGCAGCACGGATGAATGGCAGTACCAGCACAGGAGTTGATGCGAGGACAGAACGCCAATCGATTCCAGTGACGCCGCGATGGTCAAGCTTTCGGGCGTGCCAGTCGGGGTGCTCGCGTATGACCTGATCGATGACCGACATCTCGTTTCGGAACGCGCCGAAGCACAGCACTGGCGAATCCGGTAACGGCACGGCTGGCGACGCGTTGCGCGAACGGATATGAACAAGCATCAACGAGACGCAACTAGCGATGAAGCTGTTTCGATATCCTTTGTTTATGGGATAGGTTAAGCATTCAAACACCAACCGCTTGACGATGGCAGCGTCGATGTGCGGCACAACCTTTGCGCCCAAGGGGCTAATCATGATCGTATCCAAAGATCACATTCAGCTCGCGCAATCCCGCCAAGTGCATCGGCAGCACGTGATTCCAAGTTGAGTTAGCATCTCGCAAGTTGAGACGGAAGATCACAAGGATTCGCCGGAAGATCTCTGCCAACGCCATCAAGCGGAGCAAACTGGGCCGCGTGGCCGTCGGCTCGCCTAACTCTGCCACTGCGGCAAGAAATTCGCGGGTCGTGTTTGCAATCTCGTCTAAGTTATGTCTCTCCCGGAAGGTCGAAACCGCATGCTGGCGCATGAGTTTGAAAGTAGCAAAGCCGAGCGCCGCCTCAACAGGCATAGCTACAAAGGATTCAAAATCGATGAAGCCGGCGAACTTTGTGCCGCGCAGCAGCAAGTTGTGAGGATGCAGGTCGCAGTGGCAAGCCGACGGCGCGAGACGTGAGAGCTCTGCTGACGCACCCGCCAGCTCTCCCCATGTGCCCTGCATCGATGCGCTCTGCTCTTCCAGCATAGACGTAATTTCCGGGCCGAAAATACTCGACCACTCGCCACGCCGATTTATAGTGCTCTGGTACACGTCGGCATCATCGGCCGTGAAGTAGGCCCAGCGAGCCAGAGGCTGCAATTCCATCGGACAAAGACGCAACGCTACCTGCAACCGCCCGATTTCCCTGCCTGTCTCAACCAGCTGATCGAAACCGCCGGCGAAGAAGTCTCCATCAAGGAATTCAAACAGGCACCATAACGCCTTGTTGTCTTTACCCAGGGCCGCACCGTGCTGCGTGCGCAGCAACGCCGGGAGCCGTACATTGTGGACATCTCGCAGCCAATCTACGAGCTCCAGCTGACGCTCGATCCGCCCGGCATCGACGCTGAGCGGTAGGCGCTTAAGCAAATAAACTGCGTCCGCGCAGGTAAGCCGAAAGTTATTCGAGTTAATCTCATTGCCGCCGAACTGCTCCAACCGCGCCGCGTTGGCATCACCGATCGTGCCGCGATAAAAATGCGTCATGGCGTCGCGTACCGCCCGCTCATTACCGTCTGCGATCGAATGAAAACGCGGAG
>Ga0169931_10008712_pt1 | contig 14745 bp, 11 predicted proteins | sample Kivu_15m_20L_FD_129675 | JGI IMG/M metagenome (GOLD analysis project Ga0169931, IMG submission 129675) | Freshwater microbial communities from Lake Kivu, Western Province, Rwanda to study Microbial Dark Matter (Phase II) - Kivu_15m_20L... | ecosystem: Environmental > Aquatic > Freshwater > Lake...
AAGAGAATGGTTTTAGATTATTTGCCAATGTTGAGTTGGGTAAAGATGTATTACTAAAAGATTTACGTGAGGCATATGACGCAGTAGTTCTTGCCACCGGCTCTACTACCGGCAGAAAACTTGGAATCAAAGGCGAAGATCTTCCCAATTGCCTATCTGCAGCTGATTTTGTTCCTTGGTATAACGCTCATCCAGATTTTATCGATGTAAAGGTTGATTTAGATACCGATACTGCAGTTGTAATTGGCGCAGGTAATGTGGCAATGGATGTAGCCAGAATGCTTGCCATAGATCCAGCGGAGTTAGATCCAACAGATACCGCCGAGCATGCACTGGCTATCTTTAAATCCAGCAAAATTAGAAAGGTAATTATTTGTGGCCGGCGCAGCCCAGAGCATGCCGCCTTTACCGCCCCTGAGTTACGAGATCTACCAAAGCTAGAGCACACCGATGTTTATATTGATCAGGCTCAAATAAATGAGGCCAACTTGCGGGTTGAACAAATGGGTGAGGTAGAAAAAGATTTAAAAAATAATTTAGAGGCGATGCGATTAATCGCAGAGCACAGTAAAAAAGGTGTGGAGCGAAAGCTGGAGATAAAGTTTTTGGCCGCTCCAATTGAGATTAAAGGCAGTAACAAAGTTGAAGAGATAATTTTTTCTATCAATGAGGTTAAAAATGGCAAGGTAAGTGCAACAGGTAAAACCTTCTCCATAAAAGCTGGATTAGTTGTCACTGCAATTGGCTATGACTGCGTTGCATACCCGGGAGTAAAAATTGAAAATGGCCGAATAGCAAATATAGCTGGGCATATGGAACACAATATTTATGTAACTGGGTGGGCAAAACGAGGCCCGGTAGGAGTGATTGGTACAAATAAGAGTGACTCAGCAGATGTGGTGGATTTAATCATTCACTCTTTGAAGGAGCCAAAAAATGCTGCTGGTATTGAAGGATTATTAAAATCAGGGCACCAAATTATTGATCAAGTAGGTTGGGAAAAAATAAATGCCTCAGAGGTAATCTCTGGTGAGTTAGCTGGAAAACCTCGCATAAAAGAGGTCGATTGGAAGCGACTAATAAGTTTGGGCACCACCTAATAAATCGCTAGACTCTACAACGCTAAATGTAACGCGCTCGTAGCTCAACGGATAGAGCATCTGACTACGGATCAGAAGGTTCGGGGTTCGAATCCCTGCGGGCGCACCCTCATAATATTGTTATTTTCTCATCCAGTTACTCTAATTTCAGTATAAGAAGATCAATGCAACTGCACTTAAAATGTCTAAAATTTTGACTTAAAGCTGGCATTAATTCCTATTTTTACGTAAATTTCTTTTGAATATCAGTGATAAGATTAAAAAATGGAGAACTTAAAATTCAAAAAAACTTATTATTTATTAACAGTTTTTTTTGTAACTATACTAATAGAATTTGTTTCTTTTATAATGGTAAAAACAGATATTTTAACTGTAGGAGAAACTCCCAAGTTATATTCAAATTTAATAACTACATACAATTCTCCTACAACCCATTGGTACATAGAAAAAGATCCCTGGGGTGTTTGGCATAAAAAAAATTCAAATGCAAAACTCAAAAGAGATTGTCTAAACTTTAATTTAAAGTCAAATGAAATAGGTGCTCGAGACTCTAGCTTTTTATTTAGTGCAGATGAGAAAAAGCAAGTGGTATTGCTTGGAGATTCGTTTGCAGAACCATTTGGAGTGAATATTGAAGATAGTGCGCAAAGCGTTATTGAGAAAATAACTGGTTATAATGTACTAAATTTTGGCACCTCGGGTGGATTTGGCCCACTTAATTATTACCTAATTTATAGAGAATTGGCTTCAGAATATCCACACAATTCATTACTAGTTTTTTTCTTACCTGCAAACGATTTTACAGACAACGATTATGCTTATAATGTAAATGGTAAAAGTACCTACATAAATGGTATAAATGGTAAAGAACGATATCGGCCTTATTATACTCGAGCAGAAAATAATACTTTTAAATTTTTTTACCCTCTAAATTCTATAAAACGCGACAATTGGCTCAATACTAATGAATTATCAGAAAAATATAGTTTTATAAAATTTTATAAAAATAATTTCTGGTCTTCTAATTTACTACGAGAAGCAGTTTATTTAATGAAAGTTAAAAATTCAAAAAATTTTCCAATCAATCTTAATCAATATTCAGGGTATTTTGATCCAACTTTAGAACAACAAGAAGCTGCAGTTTACTTCATTAAAGAAATTATTAAATTAGCTGGTGGAAAAAATATCTATTTGATATCAATTCCAACTCAAAATGATTTTAAAGAGATTAAAGTTAGTGGAAATTATCGCAAATTAGAAGAAATGTACTGGTGGAGTAAGTTCAATGAATTTACCAAGACTTTCAGGAATTTCAAGTTTATAGATTTAATAAATTTTCAACAAAATGATTTTAACACCTTGTTTCTTCCCTGTGATGGCCACTGGAGCGTCGAGGGTAATACTTGGGCGGGCAAAATAATTTCATCGATTCTTAACAAGGAGTAACACATTATTCTGGACTTTAAATTTAAGTCTTAACCTGATTCTAAGAGGGACACGATTATAGAAGTGACAGTATTTTTCAATACTACACTTATAATTTAGTCCAATGGATAAAGTGATTTGTACTCGGTCAGAAGCGCTCTTGGTTGGTCTTTTTTAAACAAAATAGCGTTACCCACCACTAGTATGTCTAAGTTTGTACCCATGAAACACCTATATGCATCCTCTGGTGAGCACACTATTGGCTCACCTCTTACATTGAATGAAGTATTAACTATTAATGGGCAGCCAGTAACTCTTTTAAATTCACTGATTAATTTATAAAACTTTGGATTTGTCTCGAAATGTACTGTTTGAATTCTTGAAGAATAATCTACATGTGTCACAGCAGGGATACTGGACCTTACTGTATTTATAGTATCCAAATTCACCTCTGAATTTTTTGTCGAGACTGGTTTCAATTGATGAACTTTTTTCACATCTGCAACTAACAACATATATGGACTATCTTCATTTAATTCAAAATAATCTCCAACATCTTCTCGCAAAATTGAAGGAGCAAATGGTCTAAAAGACTCTCGAAATTTAACTTTTAAGTTCAACACTTTTTGCATATTCTGAGATCTTGGATCCGCAATAATACTTCTATTGCCTAGAGATCTAGGCCCGAACTCCATTCTCCCATCCATCCATCCGATAGCACTCCCAGTAGTTAAACCAGTTACTACATCTTTAATTAAATCTTCTTCATTTTTTACATAAAATATTGCTTTACATTCTTCCAAACGAGCATTAATTTCATTTTGGGTATAGCTTGGACCTAGATAAGACCCATTCATGGAATCTAGACTTTTTGGAACAACTCGTTGATTGTTAAGCATTTTATAATAAACACCGAGAGCTGCACCTAGGGCGCCTCCTGCGTCACCCGCTGCGGGTTGTATCCAAATCTTATCAAAGATATTCTCTTTAAGTATTTTTCCATTGATGACACAATTAAGCGCAACCCCACCAGCTAGGCAAAGGTTCTTTTCCCCTGTTATTGTTGCAATGTTCCTAGCCATTTTAATAACCACTTCTTCGGCAACTTGTTGGATTGATGCCGCTAGGTTCATTTCAAAGGTCGTAATTTCTGATTCAGGTCTACGTGGTAATCTTTCAAATAAATCCTCGAATTTTTTATTTGTCATAGTTAACCCTGTGCAGTAATTAAAATAATTCATATCTAGTGCAAATGAGCCATCTTGCTTTATGTCAATTAAGTAATCTTTAATGAGCTTTGAATACTTAGGTTCTCCATAAGGTGCTAAACCCATTAATTTATATTCACCGCTATTAACCTTAAAACCTGCGAAGTAGGTAAAGGCTGAGTAAAGCAAGCCTAATGAATGAGGAAACCGAATCTCCTTTAAAATTTCTAACTCACTGCCGTTCCCTACAGCTATCGATGTCGTGGACCATTCACCAACTGCATCCATAGTTAAAATTGCGGCCCGATTAAATGGACTCGGGTAATAAGCACTTGCAGCATGACTTAAATGGTGATTAGAAAACAAGAGAATTTTACTCCAATCTTTAGTACTTCCAAAAAGCGATCTCAATTCTTTGATTAATTGGTATTTTAAGAATAACTTTTCCTTTGACCATAAGGGCAAAGAATTTGAAAAAGATTTGAAACCTTTAGGAGCAAAAGCAAGATAAGTTTCGATAATTCTCTCAAACTTTAAAAATGGCTTCTCATAAAAAACTATAAAATTGATATCAGTTGCCTTTAACCCTCCAGCAGTCAGGCAATATAGAAGCGAATTTTTTGGAAAAGCCGAGTCATGTTTTTGCCTTGTAAACCTCTCTTCTTGAGCCGCAGCCACTATTTTCCCATCAATAATTAAGCATGCCGCAGAATCATGAAAATATGAAGAAATTCCAACAATATTCATCTATAACCTAAAAAATTGTATAAATAAATGGCGCAAGGACTGAGTTTTGCGCAAAAATTAACAAGAAAATTATCGCAATTAGCGTCAAAATAATCGGTGCTAACCAAAGCTTTTTTCTCAATTTGAGAAACAACAAAAATTCTTTAATAAAATTCATTAGAATTGATTTCTAAAATTATTCGGACCAAAACTAATTTCATGAGAATCTTCCCAATAACTTAGGGGCGATGTTTTTTTTAATTTGAGTAAATCTCTGCGTGCCATCCTAAGAAGAATTGCCAGAGGTGTAAGAATTACAACAAATACAAATCCCAAGACCACTGGATTTGTTAACTTTCCTAAGATAATACTTAATTTAGACCAAATATCATGAAGAGAATTAAGCATAACTGGATTTTTTAACGTAATAAAAAGTATTAAAAAAGTGGCGAAAATTGCAACAAAACTCAAAATAATTTCTCTATTTTTATAGGCATAAATTGAAAAAATGATTCCAAGAATTACTAATAGGCTTCCAAATGCCTTATTCGAGGGCTTTTGAATTGATTTTTTGGTCGGAATGTTTTCGAATGCCAAGCTTTGCACTCCTTACATTTAGTTGATAGTAAAAGTTCTAAATCGTGGGCTCATCTTAGTATACAGAGCTAATTCTGATATACTAGTATTTAATTGTAAGGGCTCTATCTAAATTCGCATTCTACTGCTTTCAATGTCTAATTTTGCTTTTTTAGATTTTTGAATGTCCCATTCTAATTTTATTAAATCGAACTATAACCATAGAGTGGCGACTAAATTTTTAAACTAGGCTCAGAATTTTGGGTAGGATCTAGGCATTAGATCCTTAAACAATGTTGAAATCTACTGATGTGTCCAAAATTTATTTCTACTATATAATAGTAAAATGGAAAAAAAAGGGTTCATACACGATTTACAAACTCAAGATTTTTACGATGCTTATAATAAATTTATTTTCTCTAATGATTCTAAAGTTTTTAACAAGCTAGCTTCAAAATTTTTTTTTCTTGAGCTTACCCACAAGGTACCTGGAGAGATTGTGGAACTAGGAGTCTTTAAAGGCTCAGGTATTGCGGGTTGGCTAAAAGTATGCAGGTCAATTCAAAGCACCAGAAGAGTTATAGGTTTTGATTTCTTCAATCATAAAGCGTTAATTGAAAGCATTAAGACGTCCGACGCTAATATGATGGACAGTTTATTTGTAAGTCGTAATTTTGACCCAAGTGGTTATGGTGCAACTTTGATGGGTGTGCTAAACCAGATGAACTTTCAAAATTTTGATTTAATTGAAGGTGACGTTTTTGAAACAATTCCAAAATATTTGGCTGATAATCCAGGCTTTAGAATTTCTATTGCAAATTTTGATCTAGACACCGAAGAACCAACCTATTTTTGCTTAAATGAGCTCTGGCCGAGAATCGTGAAAAACGGTGTAATGATTTTTGATGAATACGGCATAAATGAATGGACTGAGAGCAATGCAGTTGATCGATTTGTTAAAGAGAAAAAATTAGAGCTTATGCGCACAGAATATTACGCACCTTCCGCTTATATTATTAAAAAGTGATTCTTTATTTTGAAAACTAACAAGTGAGATAAACTTTGATAAAAAAATTTTTCTTGAATATCATTGCAAACTTTATTTTATCAAAAAATAAGGTAATTCGAAGAGAGCTTGAATCAATAAATCAAATTTTTCTAGATAAGATGATAACTAAAGTTACTTTACAAGTTTTGGAAATTGGTCCAGGTGAAAGAAATCTTTATAGTGATAGGTACAATATTGAGAATATTTCAATTAATCTAACCCTAATTGATGCGAATTCAGATTTAATCTCTAAATCAATTTCAAAGAAATTGAACACTAGAATCTTTAAGGGAGTTGTACCACAAGACTTATCAAAGTTTAAAGAGAAAACTTTTGATTTGGTTGTCTGTAGTCATGTAATCGAGCACTTAAGTAAGGAAGATGGCTATATTCTTATGTATGAATTAGATCGAATAACAAAATTTGTTTCGCTAATTTCAACGCCTAATGGATTTTCATGGCAAACTCCAATTGATTCAAGGAATCAAGTTGATTGGTACAATGCACATTTGAGTTCCTGGACCCCGCACGAGTTAAAAGAGTGTGGTTATTTTGAGCAATTTGGTGAGGTGGGACCAAAAAGTGTATTCGGTCCAGGAGCAGCAGCCAAATTTAAAATCAATAACTTTCTTGGAATGTCGCTAGGTATCCTTTACCCATTATTTCAAAGATTTCCAAATTTTATGTACGCTTTTTCTGCGCTAAAGCGCCATAGAATTGATTCTAATGATTATTTAAGAAAACCTCCAAATTTTTGAGTACGCAGAGCCTCATTGGTTTTCAAATTTTCTTTTTATCAAGAAATGTGGCCTATTAGAGAAATGAAAGGATTGCTCGGGAAAATAACCGGCTGATCTGATAGTTTAAAACATTTGATAAGCTTATTTAAGTAAGCATATTCGAAACCATGATTTACTATACAATAGTTTAGGATTTCAATCATTATTCTAGTGAGGGCGTATTAATGAGTATTTCTATAATAGGAGGTGCTGGTCGCGTAGGCCTTCCTTTGGCCTTAGTATTGGCTGAAAAAAAATTTGAGATAAATATTATAGATATAGACAAAGTAAGAGTTAGTTCAATTAATTCGAGAATTATGCCATTTCAAGAAATCGGCGCGCAGGAAATACTCAGTAGATTGCCAAAGAATAAAATTAAAGCCCATACTGAATTACAATTTATCAAAGGATCTGAAGTCTGTATTTTGATAATAGGAACGCCTGTATCAACTAGTGGAAAACCAAGTGCTGATTCATTATTGGCATTAGTACAAGAAATGATTCCATATCTTGAGGGAGTAAAAATTCTTATTCTTAGGAGCACTGTTTTCCCAGGTGCGACTAAGAAGATAAAGGACTTTTTGGTTAAAACCAATCCAAAAATAGAAGTTGCATTTTGTCCTGAAAGACTTGTTGAAGGAAACGCAATTTATGATTTATTGAATTTACCTCAAATTATTGGAACCGACACTGACAAAGCTTACGAATTAGCATATGAAATCTTTAACCCAATTTCTGCTGAGATTCTGCGAACAAGCACAGAAGAGGCCGAAATTACTAAACTTTTTGCTAATTCATTTAGGTATCTACAGTTTGGAATTGCCAACGAATTTTTTCAAATATGTGTTAGCAACAAAATTAATTGGGAAAATGTCTGGCATGCAATTAAATATAAATATCCAAGAGCCGCAAGTCTACCGAACCCTGGATTCGCGGCCGGTCCATGTCTTGTAAAAGATACACAACAACTTAATTTTTATTATGGTAATAATTTTAAGTTAGGAAATGCAGTTTTGGAAATAAATGAAGGCTTTCCAGATTTCTTGGTAGAAAAGCTAAGTGAAGTAATAGATATTTCAGATAAAACTATAGGGATTCTGGGAATGACATTTAAGGGAGATGTTGATGATTTTCGCCAAAGCCTATCTTTTCGACTAAAGCGTGTTTTGGAACACAGGGCACAAAGAGTTATCTGCTCTGATACGCAACTGCAGGAAGAACACTTCGTGGATACGGACGTTTTAGTAGACGAGTCTGACATTATTATTATCGCAGCCGCACATACTGAATATAGAAAAATTTTGACAAATAAACCTGTTGTGGATATCTGGCGAATCACAAACAACCAAAGCTTGATCTGAGAGGTTAAATGAAAACAGTAGTGGTGACAGGTTCGCAAGGTTTTATTGGCGGATATCTAGTCAATGAATTACTCACACAAGACTTTAAAGTAATTGGAATCGATAATTTCTCAAAGTATGGATATGTTCAAAGAGATCATGATAATAATCCAAATTTTGAACTTGTCGTGGAAGACTTATCTCGGACCAATACTGGGTTAAAATCCGCACTAAAAAGTGCAGATCATCTAATTGCTGCGGCTGCAAAAATAGGTGGAATTTCGTATTTTCATAGTTACGCATATGATCTTTTGGCCGACAACGAAAGAATTATGGCCAATACATGCGATGCTGCAATCGAGGCGCACCATAACTTTAAATTGAAAAAAATGACTTATCTGTCATCATCTATGGTCTTTGAGAATACTGATACGTGGCCTTCAAAGGAGGGAGAGCAGTTTCTGATTCCTCCTCCAAGCTCAGCTTACGGGTTCCAAAAACTTGCCGTTGAGTATTTCGCTAGAGCAGCCTGGGATCAATATCAACTTCCGTACACCATAATTCGAGTATTTAATTGTGTTGGAGTAGGTGAGGCTAAAGCGTCAAATGCTAAAACAATCATGTCTGGGGACATTGAATTGGCAATGAGCCATGTGCTCCCAGATTTAATTCAAAAAGTACTAAAGGGCCAAAATCCTCTGCGCATTTTAGGTAAAGGTAATCAAATTCGCCATCTTACTTATGGAGGAGATTTAGCCAAGGGAATAGTTTTAACCCTAGAACAAGAGAAAACTTTAAATGATGATTTGAATATTTCTACCGATGAAGGGATTACTGTTTTAGAACTTGCACAGAAAGTTTGGGAAAAAATAAAAGGCCCTAATGTTCCATTTAAATACTTATGTGATGATCCTTTTCCACATGATGTTCAAAAACGGATCCCAGATACCACTAAAATTAGGGAAATGTTAGGTTTCACCGCTACAACTACAATTGATGAAGTTTTACAGGAAGTTATACCCTGGGTTGAGAATGCAATTAAAAATAAGCTGATATGAGATTGAAATTATTTTCTTAAGTGCTATCTATAAAAATTGGTTATGATAGATTACAAGAAATTGATTCGAAAACTTTTTTAAAATTTTTACTGATTATATACCTATGAGACCGATATTTAAATCAACATTAAACTTAATCAAATGTGTATAAACTTAACAAGCACTGCTCGTAAGTAAAAAAGAGTGAATTCTCAATATTTTAATTGGAAAGAATAAGTAACACAATTTTCTGTTGTGTTTGGTTGCTGAATCAGTTCAACAATATTCAGTTTTATTTTGAAAGTATCTAGTTTTGATTATTACCGAGCCTGCAAAAGTACATTATTGCTTATCGCTCTAAAATTTGTACCCTTTAGGTTTGTAATGTAAGGATCAATAAGGTGAAATTCAGGCGATTCGTAAGAATTTCAGATTAGCAACGTTCCTAGAATCATTGTAGTGTTCAAAATTAGATTGTAGAGAGGATTTTGAAAAATACTTCAGTTTAAAACTAAAATCTGATTCATCTTCAAAGGTAAAGCCTATCTTAAATCTTTCAATGTCCCAACAAAAAGCTAAATTATTAGTAGAAGCTACTGGAACTTTGTAGTCAGCAGCTAAAAATAAAATCCCCGAACCAGCAAGTTGGTAGTTATGAAATCGATAGGGAAGTACAATTAGATCAACTGAACTAATCTTTCTATCTAGATTTTCTTTACTAATACTACTATTGATAAACTTGACAACGTTTAAATGATTTTTTTGTAATTTATTGTAAGTTTGTCTAAACTCCGGCCATTCAAATTTGGGCAGCTGAATTAGCGCTGTAAAAATAATGTTATTCGCCTTTAAAGAATCTAGTATTTTAGGGATATCATCGAATCCTTTATTGGGTCGCGCAGATCCCAGGAAGCCAAGTATGATGGATTCATGCATTAATTCTTTGTCTAAGTATGTTTTTGGTCTCCTGAAAATATGTGGCATAGGGGCCCAAAAAATATTCTTGCTAGAAATACCATCTTCAACTAGCTTAGTCTCATAGCGTTTTACCTCAAAACCTAAATGCAATTTGTCTGGAAATTTCTCACAAATTGATTTAAAGATCTCGGAAGAATTTACAAATCCAAATATTCCTCTGCGCTCAGCGCCTGTAATTCTAAGTGAAATACATTCTACTCTGCTTGGATATAATTTTAAAACCTTAAGGACAAAGTGTAAACCTAACCCGTCTAAAGTTGGTATTACAATATTAACTCTAGGCGCTGTCTTCAGATGCACCTTTAATTCTTTCACTGCCAAACGAAGATAATATGAACTTAGCCAATTTCGAAACATTTTTGGTATTCTTAATTTGTAAATCCAGTTTACCATTGAGTCAATTAGAGATAGAATTAATCTATCTTTGCGAGTATGTGAATAAAAGTTAGATCTTAAAATAGGAGACACATTGTCCCCAAATAAATCCAAGACTTTTTGGTCTGCAGAGGTATTGACCCAAACCTTGACAGTTTTCTGGCGTAATGATAAAAAATCATAGTAATCCTTTAGATAAGAAGAGTGATGGGTGTAAAATCTCCCACAGCTAAAATCGAGTAAGATATATAAATCGTCACTCAGATGATTCTGATGATGAAGACTACTCATAGATGCTCCCTATCGAATTTGTCGTATAGATTTTGGATTTTAAACACTCTTACTAGTTAATCATAATTTATTTAAATAGTAGTTTACGTACTGACGACAAATTTGATCCCATGTCATACTTTTTGATTCCAAAAATTTTCGGCATAATGAAGCATCAATTCTCTCAAAAGTAGACACTTTAGATAACAGATCAATAATTTGATGGAGATTAGTCATATCTATTGCCGTGACCTGAGGTTGATCGCCAAGATAATAATCTGCTGGTAAACCTGAGTGAATTGCAATAGGTGCGCCTTCCCCAAACGCTTCAAATGCTGGTAAACCGAAACCTTCATTTACACTAGGATGCATGACTAGATTTACGTTTTGGTAAAGGTATTTAAGTTCAGAGTCTGGTAGGTAATCGAAACAAGTTATCAAGTTTGAGGAAATTTTATCCACGAGCTTTTTAACTAGGCTTGCCCCCGCTTGATTTGACTTTCCAATTAGATAAATATGAAATTTCTCCTTGAACATGTCGTCCATGGCAATAAATGCCTTAAGTACCGAATGAACATTCTTGTAGTTTTGCCAACGACCTATCACAGCAATATTTATTTTTGACTTATCCATATAGATTTTCGATACCACTATGTCCCACAAGTGATCTGTACCAAGATGAACTAGAGATATTCTTTGCCGAGGAATTTTATAGTGCTTTTCAATTTCATTGATTCCAAATTCAGAATCTGCAAATATTCTATCTAGTTTTCGCCATTGGAGTTTTGTAATAATATTATAAATCAAGCGAGATGTGACAAAATTATCTTGGGGAACCGTGATTTCGCCCCCAGCATGAAATGTACAAAAAAACTTTTTGGCTGGAAATATCCAATAAAATGGATAAAGTCGTGCTACGGAAAAATGTAAAATATCAATTTGGGTAGAATTTTTCATTAAAGAATATTTATAGAATTGTCTTGAGCTTTTAAATAAATTTCCATAAACTTTCGGCATCATAACCTTGGAAGCCATTGATAAAACTTTGTCCTGCTGAACTAACCCCAGTTCAGTTTCATTTTTTAAAATTAGTATAACTTCAATTTTGTTTGGCTCATGTAATAACAAATATTCAACAATTTTTAAAGCAGTTTGAGCAGTTCCAGAAGCCCGACGACCCACAAATGCTGAGGCAAACCAGGCTACTTTAAGCTTCTTATCTTCATATTGTTTTTCCAAACCACTATTAGACATCAGAGCTTAAACATCTTAAATATCTGATGATTCTGGAATATAATATATTCATTATCGAGCAAGATTCTTATTTTCAGTTTTCAAACTCAGTTTTGCCACCCTTAAAACTAATAATCCGTAATCTTTCCAGAAAAAATCTCGATTTACACTTAATTTTTTATCGAAAATTTTTGAATCAATAGAATCAACAACTCTATTTACTCCAAAAGACCCTTTAGTCACACCTCGACTATTTACGTAGTCGTCAAAAAAAACAACTGATTTTTCATCTATTAAATTTGTTACGTTAAGCCAATCCTGCAGAACTGTATTGTAAGAGTGCCCTCCATCAATGTGAATAAGGTCAAATTTTTCACGATCTAATATTTTTGGTAAAACTGTAACTGAATCACCTTGAATCAATTCTATTTTAACATTTTCAAATTTAGATAATCTTTGTTGAACGCTAAAAAATGAATCTGGAATCAAAGAAACTTCTGACAAGTACTTTTCATGTGTTAACCCCTCTGCAAAAAGATCTATTCCTAAGTATTGGATCTCGGATTCAGGGGATTTCCGTGTTACTGCTGATAAAAGGCGTTCTGCAAAATTCCCGTTAAAGACCCCAATTTCAAGAATCCTATTAACTTGATGGGATTTTACGTATTTCAATAAGTAATTTTTCCGATCAAGCCCCAACTTAAACTTAATTCTCTGGACAATCTCAAAAAAAATTAGCATCTAGAAATAGTATCAATACTTCACAAAGATATCTAGTAGTAGAGAAATGTTGTGTAATTCTGGTGTAAAATCAAACAATGGTTTTTAAAAAATCTACTGGAAAAAGACTCGTTATCTGTCTTGATGGATTTAAACAGGGAGGTACTCAGCAGGCAATTTTGCATCTTTTGCCCTTCTTTTGCGCTAGCTTTGATAAAGTTTTTTTAATAATCTTACAGGAAGATTCTTTAGACTTAATGCCGTCTTTACATAAAAATTTAGAAATAAAAAAATTTAAATCTAAAAAGTTGCTAGACCTCACGATTACATTAAAGCTTTTTTATTTTTTTCGGCAGGAAAAACCTGATGTAATACTAATTAGTATGTTTAGATCTATGGTGCTAACTGCTATCTGTAAAAATTCAGCAAGTAAACTTTTTTGGTTAGAACAAAACACTTATGTTGATAGAAAAAAATGGCAGTGGTTGTCATTGCAGCTTCTAGTTAAGAGAGTATTTAAGGTTATTTGTATATCTAATGATGTAGCAAATTTTTCCAGGAAGTATTTATCCAGCCCCAACAAAATTGTTGTCATACCGAATCCAATATATATCTCAAATACAGAAGTCAACTTTTCGAAAAGAGACGATGATTTTATTTTTATCGGCCGATTAGTCCCACAGAAAAATCCAGAACTGGCATTGCAATCTTTTAAGAGTTATCAAGAATTCTCAAAAAAAGATTCTAAGTTGCATATCGTAGGAGATGGAGAACTAATGCAGAGTTTAAAACAAGAGGCGCGTAATTTGGGTATATCACAAGATTGTAAGTTCTATGGATTTTTACCTAATACTGAAGTTTATGACTTACTCAAGAGAACTAAAACATTGATCTCTACTTCAGTAATAGAAGGTTTAGCGATGGTTCGCATCGAAGCTCTCGCCAACGGCAATTGTATTGTTACTACAAACACTGGTGGTACCGCACAATTCTTTCGATTACAAGCGAATTTAGGTGTTTTTGAATCAGAAGCCGATCCGTTGGTGTTTGCTAGGAAAATGTATGATTCACTTGGTGATAGGTATTGGAACAACAAAGTGATTGCTGACCGCAAAAGTATTGCACTAAATTTTGCTCCGGAGGAAATTGCATCTCAGTTTTTGCATCAATTTTGTAGTTAACTATTTTCAAGAATTGCCTGACTTATTTAGTTTATTGTTTTCGTTACCGCATAAAATTTATTTCTTGATCTTTTAAAGTTATGTTAACCCCTAATTCATTTACCTTACGTACCCTTATGTTGCCATTCTAAAACATTGTTTTAAAATAAGTCTTCTTATGAGTCAAAGCCCAATCCAAGCCAATCCAAAAATTTTAGCCAAAGATTGCGCTTGCCCTTATTTTTATCAGCTCTGGTTATTGACCATTGCGTTAGGCGAATGAATAAAAATCTAAATGGCTCTGGTGGAAATGGAATTGGTTTGTGTTTAACCATATGAAGTGAGGTTGCTTCATTTTCAATCTCATCTAGTAGATCAAGCATGGTTGATGCACCAAATCTGGTGGAGGCGACTCCAAGTCCGGTGTAACCAAGAACGTAAGCGACTTTGTTATCAAAATCTGTTCCCCAAAATGGTGAAAATCTAGAGCAGGTATCAATCGCTCCACCCCAACCATGAGTAAATTTAATCCCAGCTAATTGTGGGAAGGTTTTAAAGAAGTTTGTGGATAATTTTGCATAGGTTTCAGGCCTGGCTTCATACTCTTGCCGCACCTTGCCTTTGTAATTATAAATAGCATCATAACCACCCCATAAAATCTCATTCTCTTTAGTTAACCGGTAGTAGTGGAATTGATACCCAGCATCGGATAAGCCCTCTCGACCTTGCCAGCCAATACTTTCTAATTGCTCTTTGGTTAAGGGTTGAGT
>Ga0169931_10008713_pt1 | contig 14743 bp, 10 predicted proteins | sample Kivu_15m_20L_FD_129675 | JGI IMG/M metagenome (GOLD analysis project Ga0169931, IMG submission 129675) | Freshwater microbial communities from Lake Kivu, Western Province, Rwanda to study Microbial Dark Matter (Phase II) - Kivu_15m_20L... | ecosystem: Environmental > Aquatic > Freshwater > Lake...
CCAATCCCCAATCCCCAATCCCCAATCCCCAATCCCCAATCCCCAATCCCCCGTAATTTAAAATATTCTTCATTATTAAATATCATCCTTTAATCTTAATTAAATTAAAATATAAATATTATTATGGGGTGTATGTCTTCATCACACAATAAAATTTCTTGCGAAAAACCAGGACCAAGATACTTTATAAAGAACAAAAAAGCAAAAGGTCAAAAAATGATAGAGAAGGTAGAAGTATTCTTTTCACTTGTTGGAACTCCGTATCAAGACATGAGCAATTTAAAGCTAGTTTTGAATTATTCATTGCATCAACAATTAAACTACACTAAAATTGGAGAAACAGAAGAAATAAGATCGGGAGAGACGAATTACGCTACATACTTCGTGATAGACTACTCCTTCGAGGTTCACCAATATCTTCAAATTAATCTAATACAAAATAATATCTGCCTTAATACTATCACAACAACGCTCGGTTACGTAATAGGTTCGAGATTAAACCAATTCGATTTTAATGTCGACAGATTGGGGCGTGACTTCGGAATACGAGTAAGTACACGAAGAGCTCAATCTAACATGAACAGCCAAAGACTTTACTTCTTTGCCAATGTCACTAACGTCCATAATCTCTCTGGAGATTATTATCTCACGATATTAAACAATCACACTAAATTAAACAAATGGAAAAAGGTGTTTAAAACCAAAGAAGGAAGAGGTCCATACTTTCGACTGGAAATGGATCAAGTTAATTTTAATGACGTTAGTATGAATAATGCAGATAGACCGTTCAAGGTTCAGCTTTGCAAATTCAGAGCAGGTGTAGTTGGCGAAGTTCAAACAACACTCAATTCCTTAAATTCTCAAACTATATTTAACATAGGAACCTTCCAAGTTGAATTGAAATATGAATTCAAGACAAGAATTAAATTCTTTGATTATCTTCAAAGGGGACTTCAAATTTCTTTCATGGTGGGTATAGACTATACTGGATCAAATGGAGTATACACTAGTCCATCTTCTCTTCACTATATTTATGGAAATAGTCCAAACCAATATGAGCAAGCGATCACTCAATGTGGGGGCATCATTGAAAATTACGATTACGATCGAAAATTCCCTGTTTATGGATTTGGTGGCTTATTACCTGGACAGAGTGAAACTAGTCATTTTTTCAATGTGAATCTTAGAGACGATCCTGAGGCCATCAGAATCGATGGTATCATCCACTACTACAAGCAATCCTTAAACAGAATACAATTAAGTGGTCCAACTTACTTCGCACCTATGATCAAGAGCGTTGTAAATAATATAAAAGCAAACTTTAAAAATGGTGGGAACATGACAAATGTTTATTATGTGCTCTTGATACTTACTGATGGGCTAATCCTAGATATGGCTGAAACTAGAAATGCAATATGCAAGGCCGCCAAATATCCGTTTTCGATTATCATAGTTGGAATCGGAAATTCAAGTGATTTAGGCTCTATGGAGGAACTCGATGGGGATGGAAACCTACCTTTAAGAAATAAAAAGGGTAAAAAGATAAAAAGAGATATCGTTCAATTTGTTAAGTATAACAAATTCAAAAATAACCCAGATGAATTAGCTAAACAGCTGCTGTGTGAAATTCCATTCCAGGTAGAGGAGTATTTCGACATTTTCCATTCATTCAATCCTCTTAGATAAGATATTTATTGGTAATGATTTATCTTTAAAAAACTTAATTGATATTTAATTAAATTTTTTGTTGGTTATAGACCTATTTAAAAAATTTTCAATATTTTTAAAATTACAATAGGTTGTATAAGCTTATGAATAATATAAACAAAATCTAGCATCTTTCAAACACAGAATACAAAGTTTCTGTATCCACGATCTTCTCAATCACACTCTCTTCTCTTAAATTTTTCCTTATAAAAAATCCAGTATCTTTTTTAATTTGCGATATTACATAATCCCTTAAATATATCGTTCGTTCTTCCTCTTCCAAATTACACAGGAATTCAATGTAATAATTTGAATTATAATGTGCGATAATTTTAAAAATGGCTAGAATAAAATTTAGATTTTCATTTTGTAGTGATTTATTCAAGTTATAAAGGCTGCTATTTATATCTTCCTTTTTATAAAATTTTAAAAGTGCTTCAATCACACTATAGTAAATCATTGGAACATAGCATAAAAAATTCTTCTTAAAATTAACTTTATTATTAGTGTCACTAATGTTATCGAATAGATCGATGTAAACTATCTCTTCTATTTGAAATAGAGAATTTATATTAATATTAACCGCTTCCAGTACCGGAATTTTTTCACGAATTAACTCATAGATAATATTTAATCCACAAGTTTCTAAAGTAAGCTGTGTAAGTTCATTAGCTTTTTTCGTAAAATTATCTTCTACGAATTTAAAAATGTCGGATATTTGATAATTTGATTTTACCCTTAAGCTTTTAATAAAATTTGAATTTGATTTAAATTCAGATTTAGATTTGGATGAATTTTTATCATTTTCACCTTTGGTTAATAAATATAGAAAATATTCTTCCATTAAAAGTTTGGTATTCATCAGATAAAGAGAGGTATTAAACTGTGCAAAGGTGAGGTAATTTTTGCAATCAAATCCAACATAATAATTATTCCTGATTATTTCTGTAACCTCCTTGTTTTTTTCTTTAGGATCGAAGAGTTCATTATGAATGGTGAGGATAAACTCATTCTGGGAATATTTAAAGTAGTTATGGCTATTAGAATCTTCTCTTTCTTTATTTTGAATCTTTCCCATGTTTGCTAGAAATTTTTCTATCATGACAGTCTTAGTATCCACTCTCACTTTATCTTTAGCATAGAAGATCTCCCTGTCGCTAGTATCGCTTTGTGAAAAGAGGACTTCTTCTCTCTTCTTGTAACTCGAAAAATTCGAGAACTGCCCTACGTAATAATTCTTAGAAGAAATTTCTTCGTTCAGATTATTCTCTAACAAATATTTCAATTGCATCAAAAACTTTTCCTCGTTCATAAACAACACTTCAGACTTGTTGGCTTTTACGTTCACATCAATTTTTGAAGGGGGACAGTTAATGTCAAGATATGCGAAATAATTGCCGTTTTTAATGAGATATTTGCAATACGTTTGATCAAAAACCTTTTTTATGTTATTATTAATGATAAGCCTGTTATTAACGAAGATAATTAACAAAGATTTGTCTAAATTCGCAGAAGGCTTTGTGAAGAAGCATTTGAACTTAATGTCCGTTTTTAAATTTATGTTATTTATATCGCTTGGATTGCTATTTTTGATAGATTCGATTGTATTTGTGCTATCGTCCCCATATACATACGAGCAATTATCGAAAAAGTTTAAATTGTCGCTAATCTCTTGATGGAATATTCTTGCACTCAGATTCTTCTTTATCATCAGAACATCATTGCTAAGATTATTGTCAGTAAATCGTTGAAAATTTGTAGTGAAGATCTTATTTGTAACAATACCATTTGCAAGACTAAAGTTAATTTTATGATAGTGAAATGCGTATTTAGAGATTAAATTCAATACGTCTTTTGTTTCTTCATTTTTATCATAATAATTTTTTCTGATTAGATTGTTATAGAATATATTTTCAACTCTTATCACTGTCCCCTTTTCTGCAGTTAGTTTTCTTAGATTTCCGTCTTGATTCGCAAGTTTCCCCATTTTAAAAGTTCCTTCATAGCCAAAATCAGAATTTTCTGTTCTGCTTAAAATCGTCAAATTCGAGATGTAGGAGAGAATGCTCAAGGCTTCTCCACGAAACCCGAAGGTAGTCAGACTATAAATGTCCTCATATTTTTCCATTTTTGTGGAATTGAATCTTTGACAAAGCTTAAAAAAAATTTCCTTTTCTATTCCGTTTCCGTCGTCCTTGATTTCGATTAAAGAAAGTCCGCCGTCTTTTATGAAAATGGAGATGTTTTTCGAATTAGCATCGATGCTGTTCTCAATCAATTCTTTTATGACAGAAGAAATTCTTGTAATAGTTTTGTTGGAGTCGATAAGATTGGTGATGTCCTCACTGAGAGTGTTTAATCGCTTATAATTAGAGGTATTTGAATTTGAGGATATTACATTTATGTTATTTTTATTCATTTGTAAGTGAAAATTTATACAAATATTTAAAGTCTTTTAATAAAATTATAATACGAATTAGAATACTAGTGTAGTATATTTTCTATTTTTAATTATGATAGTATTGAATATTTAAGAATTAAGAGCCTCCCAGTTTTATGAAAGTAAAATATCCTTTCAATATTCTTGTTTATATTTAACTGCCAGATCTTCGTATGATTCTATCTTCATCTTCGTGTTGATTTAAGAAATTCGATTTTAATGGTAGATAGATCATAAACACAGTTATCATTAGTAGCAATAACATTGAAAACAAAAAGTCTAAATATTTGAATGCTACAAAATTAACATACAGCTTTATGCTTAGTAATCCTATAGAGGATATCGAACAGCTTTGGAGTGTGATATGGAATAAGTCACATTTATTATTATCATAAAAGTAAGAGAAATCCGGGATAACTTCGAAAATCTCAAAAAGAATGACGAAACTTAAAATAGAAGTAATACTATATAGAATAAATTTAGTGTGCGATTCTTCTGATTTCTCTTGAGAATTTTCTAGCTCAATTGGGATGAAATTAAATATTCCAAGCTTGTAAACTGAGAAGATAACACAAGACGTAAAATAAACAAATAGCGTGAATAAAATTCCTATAATCACAGCTTTGTATATTAGACTTCCGCTATTTGACCTATCTAATTCAACTAAATATAACATAATTGATTGAATTGTAAATTTCGCTTTATAGTCCTTAGCCTTGAATCCACATTCGCCCCCACAGATACTATTGAATAATTCATTATATAAAATCCATCCTTTTGAGATGATAAAGGCTAGGGTTATTATAACCGAAGCGAAAATAAAAATACACTTAACAGGAAGCGTCAAACAGGAGAAGAATTTATGTATATTCGAATATTTTTCTTCTAACACTTCTTGTTTATGTTGTAAAACAGCTTCTTTGTCTTTGCAGGCTTTCAACGTTTGCTTTTCTTTTTTGGTAAGCTTACGCCCAGTCATTATCTTTGTAGTTGTTAAGTTTTTAATAGTTTCATAATTTTTACTGAAATTCGTGTCTAATCTGGTATACTCTCTCTTTCCATCTGTTTTAATTTTAATTGACTCTACAGTTTTAGCTATGATACTTGCTAATCCATAAGGGAGATATATAACCATTAACAATTTTCCGACTGTTATTAGCACACCTAAATTCGCGTAAACTAATATTTCAAAGTCACTATTAAAGCTAGACGCTTTTCTCATTTCCTCAGGCATTATGCTGTATCTTATCAAGTTTTTGGCTGAGTCTAGATTATTTATTTTGTAACCGATGAAATAAGCGATATTAAGGCAAGTAAAGGCGATCAAGTAGTAGAAATAATTCTTTGCTAATGATAAATTCCAAGGATTATTCTCTGCTTGAGAAATTGATGGATTTATGTTACTATAACCACAATTACTAGATAGTAAATTTTCGTCGTCGTTTTCTTGTGCTATACTTATTGGGAAGTTTGATCCTTCTTCGTCTTGTCTGCAGTTTTTCTCCTCGATGAAATAAAAGATGACAAAAGGTATAAAAATATAGAAAAATACAATAATGATCGAGATATAAAGTAAAGATTTTTCTGAATAAGTTACCGTATCGTTATTCAAATTTATTTTCGACAGGTTATCAACGTTCATTACATCTCTATTAATTTTCATCACGTCTGAAATAGCCAACACGAAGTATGTCCCGATTAATGTAACGATTATACTTATGAATATCGCAAAGAAATTAGCTGAACGGTTTAGATGATATACTATTACATGCTTTTGAAATTTGAATGAGAAAATCATTGATATAATGAATATTATTAGGATAATTATTGTATAAAAGAAATATTCATTCATTTTCTGTAAATTTTTATAAAAATTAATTTCATCAACTAAAAATAAATTAGAGTTAAAAGACATATAGAATATAATTGAACTTTAAATTAACACACTTAGCCAAACTAGTTGGACTAGTATATATATTTTCATATATATTTTCTAAGATACATATCATTTAATATTATAGAAGCAATTTTTATAATTAAAAATTTTTAAATATTAGTTCTTATCAAAATTACTTAAAATTAACGAAATATATATTTGATATAAATTAAATAAATTATAATTATCAATCAATGATAGAAAATCAAAAAGAAAACACCAACTGGGAGGAACTTAGACAAGCAATCGTAGACGAACACAACAAGCTAAGATCAGACCCTTTGTCATACATCCCAATCCTCGAGGCTCAGTTAGAATATTTCAAAGACAGTGTCCTGTACAGACCAGGAGAAACACCAGTGCAGACATACGAGGGGAAAAAAGCTTACTTAAAAGCAATTGAATATTTAAAGACAGTCGAACCAGCTGAAGGCCTCACTCTCCACGAAGCCCTTACAGCTTCTGCAAACGACCACGCAGCAGACATTGGACCAAAAGGTCTCGTATCACACGAAGGAACAGATGGAAGAAATTTAAGCGATAGAATAGAAAGTCACTCTGAGTGGGAAGTTGCATGCGGAGAGAACATAGATTTCGGATCTAAGAATGCAGTTAATATTATAGTTAATTTACTTGTTGACGACGGTGTTGAATCCAGACCAAAAAGAAACCATCTTTTCAATCCCAAATTCAGATTCGTTGGTGTAGGTATTCATGAACATAAAGATTATGATTATGTCGTTGTTCTTGATTATGCAGGTGGGCTAAGAGAAAAAGGAACCCCCTACTACGACTACAAGAATTATAAGTTCGACTATGAAAAATTCGTAAAAGAAACCGCCAAAGATAAAAGACCCAAGACCAGTTTCCAATTGGATGACCCCGATGCTCCTTATGAAACAAAATCGGTAAAAATTGTCAAAGAAAACAGATTGTTCGATAACAGACTCCATAAGATCACTAAGAAGTATTACACCCTCCAAGACGGGACTATCCACATTGTCGAAGTCGAAGATGTTTAAGCATACTTATATAATAGATGAGAATAAAGTTTCTTTTTAAATTTAAAGAATTTCTAATTTATTTAAATTTTTGATAAGACTTGATTTAAGTTATATATATTTGCTTATTTATATATATTAATAAAATGAGTTTATATTTTAGCTGATAATACTCTGATTTACTTGCTGTTCCTGCTGAAATTCAGTTTGCTGTGTTATTAAATATTAAAATATCACGTTGCAACGAGAAGAGCTCTCTTTCTTTTTGAATATCTGCATCGTTTAATAGTTGTACATGAATATCTGCTTTTTCTAGATCAGCATCAAGATCGAAGTTCTCGGGGAGTTTCAAACTTTTTATCACCTTCATCGCTTCTTGAGAAAAAACTTTAGTGCCAGGAATTTTAAAATCTTTTCTGTATTTTAAATTATCTTCTTCGGAGGAATCACTGCTTAACTTACGCCATACATTCCTGTTCTTCTTCTTTGATTTTGATTTTTTTACTAAGGGATTATTTTTAGAGGCGTATAAATGGCTTTGTTTCAATTTCTCAATATTCGATGTAGGAATATTTGCAGATGATTTTCTCAGATACGAACAATTTGGGCTGTGATCGTTTATAATTTCGATCTCAAGGTTTTCAGGAAAATTTGCGATTCTTCCTGAAAAATGACAAATTCCAGTTACCCTATACGGAGTTTTCATGTTTTTGCATTTGAAATATGTGGTCATTTTGCGATCGATCATCGCTGTGTTAACTCTTTTTAAAACTATTTCATCTAATTCAATAGTGTTATATTCTAAATACGTAGCGATATCTTTTCTTACAGTGAGTTTCGCTCTTCGTCCTGTATTAAAAAGGCTATCTTCAGCATCGGAGTTTCGATCCATCTCTCGTTGTTTGTTAAAATAAATTAATATGCCTTTAATTAAATTCTACCGATATAATTTTTTTTAATTTTTAGAAAATATTATATTTTATAAATAAACTTAAATGAATAACGAAAATTCCTTTAACTCGGGAAAAATCGATTCTAATAATCTATACGGCTCCCAAGACAGCAAACTGAGCAGATATTCTGGTAAAAATTCCAAAAGAGAAACGAAATCTAGCAAGGGTCCTATATTCGATTCTAATTATATCTCAAGAAAAGAGCAACGAGGTCATCACTCCTATTCACTGGATATGAGAGGAGTAGAAATAATTAGCGATAGACCCAATAATATAATTAATGGTGATAATCCAAATTTATTTAGTAAGAATTATGCAGATATGGCGAGAGTAGCACATTTAAATAAGCAAAAAAATGAAAAACTTTTTGATAGCAATTCTTTCAGCGAGATCGAAAACCGAATACAGAGGGCCCCAAAGAATTTCGTGCCTCATCAACAAATACCGAAACAATCTATCAGAAGTGTGAAGGGAAACTTATACGAAGCTTTAAACAACATAAACAAAGAACTCAATGTAAAAATCGAGAAAAAAGAAATTCCTAAGATAAGGATGTCCCTTTTGGATTACTTGTACCAAAACTCAACGGATCAACCAGATCAAAAAACGAAATTAGCCAAGAAGATAGATCTTGAAGATGTTATGGGTAATCTCAGCAACATAATAAAAGACAACGAGATTGCGGATTTGAATATGACCCCTATGAATCTTTCTAAGAAGGAACACGTAGAGGCTGCTGATGGAGCTGAAGATTATCTGAATATCGAGGGGTTGCTTGATAATTCTAATCTTAATCTTTCAGGAATTAGATTTGCAAACGAAATCGAGAAAAATAAATTCATGAATCAGATGCATTCAAATTACAGCAGTATATATCCAAATACCAAGAATACAATCCCTTATAATAGAAAGAGGAGGAATTTAAGCAGTCAAACAATTGACGACGAACCTATGAAAAGAAAAGTTAAGGAAAAGCAATATAATAGTCAAGGCGAAGGAAAAATACAAATGGGAATAGAAGAGTTGATTCAAAATAAAAATTTTGAAAGTGTAAAGAACGAGAACATTTATGTAAGAACAAAACTCTCTCCTAATAAAAAAAATAAAGCAGAACTTGAAAATGCTTTTATTGAAACTGAGAATCACATATCTAATTACGAATCGCCCTCTCAATCACACTCGCACCCTCAATCGCAATTTCAATCACAATCACATTTAATCAAAGAGAGTTTAATTTATTTCAATGATAAGAATATAAATGATTTAAAGGAAAAACAAATTTTTGAGAATTTGATTAAAAATGATATTTTACTAAAAAAATTAAATCATCTCCAACCTACAAAATTAAACGGAAATTATGCCACTGATGATATTTACACATTTGATTTTAAACAATTTTTGAAGTTGATGAAAACTCGAGAGCTTGAGTTTTCTAATAAAGAATTAGAATTGACCAGCTTGAAAAATGAAATTGCCTTTTTGAAAAAAGATGCCGAAAATAAGGATAATTCAAAGAAAACTAATGAGCTTAAACAAGAAACTGACACGGAACTTAAACAAAAAATTAAGGAACTTGAGTTACAATTAAATTCTGCAAATTTACACAATTCGAAACTAGAAAAAGAAAATGGGATTTTAAAAAATGAACTAGTAAATCAAAAGAAGAATAAAAATTTCTTATTAAAAAGATTTAACGAAGAAATTGTAGACATGACTAAACTTACAAAAGAGTTTTTAGATAATTTCGTGTCTATAGAAAATTAATTAAAAGGTTTTAATATAATCTATAATCGTAGGACCACATTAATTTCGATATTTGGATATATAAATAAATTTTATCTTGATATGTGTATCTTGATAAAAAAAAATCATTTATCATCCTATAAAATTAAATTTAAAGGACTATTTTATAAAGTATAATCGTCTAAATTTTTATTAAGCATTAAACATATTAAACTAAAAAATTATTCTATACAATCAATAATTCTCTCTAAGGTGACCAGACTATTTCCAAAAGAGTTTATCTCTGATTTCTTTTATCAACCACGGCAATGAAAAAATTCTCTTGTTGCTAACGATGTCGAAATATCCTTTGAATTCCTTTTTACTCTCGATATAACTCACATAATCTCTGAAATCATTCATTTTCTCTTTATGCTGAATATGGATGTTACTTGGGGATTTTCCATAACCGTTGCCTGCATTTCTGAAACTTTCAGAAATTCGCTTATCTCTTATCAAAAGCTGAATGAGGTCTTTAAAATTATTTCCCATGAAGATGTCATAATACATCTTGATCGATTTCTCATTAAGATAAGTAACAATATAAAAAGCACTGGCCACGTCAAAATTTATATCATTATTGAATGTGTTCAAGATCATATTTCTATAATTTTCTTTTAAGTTGTTTATTTCTGAAAAGTAATCATTTTGCTTGAATTGCTTATTGCGCTTTTTATCATGTAGATTTTCACAAAGGAAGAATTCTGTTTCTGTCAAGACTTGCGATAAATTCATCAAATTCTTAATTTCGTTTTGATATTTGTTATAAATGTGATAGGCAGATGTTACATAAAAATGGCAATTGTTAGAAATGAATTCCTCTTTGATTATATAATCCTCTAGATAGTTATATATGAATTCGTTATATTCGAATTTTTGAAGATACTCTTCGATGTTTATAAGGCGATACAATTGACCGAGGATCCCCGGTGATTCATAAGCAGGGAAGGAGTGGTTGTCTAGGAAATCAGGGTATTGCTTTAGAATGAGACTGTTCTCGTAGAATTCTTTCATTCTAACAAAATTTCCGTTTTTAGGCGCGTCTATTGATATCAGGAATAACTCGGATAATTTCAAACATTTTTCGTTGAATGCACCCTTTGCCAAATCAGCGTCTGCAAATGCAGCGTGTGAATTAGAAATCAAAGCAATTGTGTCGTTTTTCATGTAATCTATGTATGATAAAACTATATCCTTCATTTTGATTTCCTTTGGTTTTAGAGTTTGGATTAGATTTTTGGATTCTTCTAACGATGGAATGTTTTTTAATTTAATTGTGTTTACTAAATTCTCATTCCAAGACACAAAATACGAATCACCATCTAAATCTCCGCCTGATATTTCGTTCTGAACTGGTCTTGCACCTTTAGCGGAGAAAACTATTACATTTATCATGTGGGAAAGCTTCTCGCAGTTTGGATTGCATCTTAATATTCTTATGTCCCCTGGATGAAGACAAGGATTTTTAGTGACTATTACATTATTTTTAATGATATAATTTTTATTCTGGTCGTTGTTGACGTTCACGTAAACTTCGCCTTCTTCTAACGAATTAGTTTCGTCAATAACCCCTACAAGTACTGCTGAATACTTGTCTAAGATTTTTCCTTTGATTTTTAAATCCATAATCTTTGAGATAGCCATGTTTAATACTAACGACGATATAAAAGGATCTTTGCTTAAATCAATTTTCTTGGAAGTAAAATAATTAAGCACAGCTGTGAAGAAATAACATTTTTTAAATATTCCATTGAGATTGTTCCTATCTTCGGCTATGTAATTTGGAGAATTAATCAACATGTCATATTTGACCAGGTCTTTCTTAAGCATGGATATAAAAATTTCTTTGGGAACACCTAATGTGTTAAGAAGCGTTATGATCTGTCTATTGAGGTAACCTTGGGAAAAGGTAGAAGCTCTAATGATTCCTAACTCAGTGTCATTAGAATCAAATTTAATCATAGATGGTCTAACGAGAACCATTTCATCTTCGGTTATGTCTGGATTTACAGCAAGGATTCCTTTAATACCTCCTAGCCTCACTTGAAAAGCTGAGGCATATTCGAGTTTAAAAGCTTTGGCACACTCTAAAGCTAAATTGGTGGATATCATGCCGATACCGTCTGTGAAAATATACCCGTTTCTCTCGTAGTCTGGAATTCTCCTAATACAAGAAGGTTTTAATTTTTTGATGAAACTGGTTGTTGAGAGACACTGGCCCCTTCTAGCAGCATTTTTGTGAATATTAGTTTCTTTTGTGAAATCCCCAAGTTCTTTTATTAGTTGCTCGACTTCAGTAAAGCGACTTCCCTCTAGACAAAAAAACCAAAACGAAGCATTTTTCATTTGACTATTACTCGCTGATAAGAATTCAAAATGGCGACTCCCGACAACTAGGCCATTAAGCATAACATTCTTTAAAAAGTTTATAAGAATCCACATAGTCGTAGATGAGAAGAAAACCTTGTTCAATTCTTCATCCACAAAGTTAATTTTCAAGAAGTTATCCTTGTATTCTGAGTACTTTCTAAGAATATGATTTTGCTTTTCAAGAATAGGAGGTTTATAATAAATCAAACTAGGTGTGATATCAATCGATCTAGATTTCATCGTGTCTATATTCTGCTTCTCCTTGTCAGCGGTTCTTAAAAATTCTAATTTAAAAGAATTGTTGAAATAGCTATCAAACAGACTTAAAAGATCACAACAGCTGTTAAATTTAGTCTTTTCCTTAATTATCATTTCTATGGCAAATGCAGCCATGTTCTGATCATCACAATTTAGAAAGGATAATCTTTCTAGCAATCTATTGTCGAAAGAGAAAATATTAAGTCGTTTCTGAGTAATCAAACACAAAATCGCGTATTGCAGGTTGAAATGTAAATTAAGCATATGATGATAAAAATATTTGGTCTTCTTTCTAATCAAGACGTCTATCTCCTCTTTAGTTGTTTTATCGGGTATGGAAACGATTCCGTTGTTTAGATTTTCTTTGGACAAATTTTTAAGCTTGAGTTTTGATACGAATTCTTCTGCCTCAATTTCATCATAAAATTTAATTTTAATTTTCATAATTAAATTAAGTAGAAAAAAATTAGTGAACTCGATGGTTGTAGATAAAAATGAGTCGACCCGTACGTAGCTAGAGAAGTCATTCAAATCTTCTACTTCAACGATTATTTCTTCACTAGGCTTTTTTATGTTAATTAGATCAGGATTTTTTTTGTGCTCTATAAGAGTGTTTTCCTTTATAAGGCAAACTTGTCCCAATTTACTCATTTTTTGAAAAGCTACATGGTAATGATTGACATAATCAAATTTAGTAAGAATTTTTGAAAACGATTCAGTGTAATTTTCGCTTACTGTAGTTGTTTTATTTTTTGAAATTTTCTTAAAAATTTTCGGGGGCGTGGAAAAATAAAAGTAAAAGGTTTTAGTAACAGGAAGTGACTGAAAGTTTTGTTTACTTCCGAAATGCGCAGTTCGCATTTCTTCATTCATTTGTGTCCTTATTTCGATCATCTCGATGTTCTTCAATTTTATTTCTATTTTAATTGTACCAGCGCCGTCTTCCTCTGCTGAATTCATAAAAATGAAAAACGATTCTTTTTTGAGATAATTAGAGTCAACTTCTAAGTAACTATTTCTAATAGGAATTTTATTTTTATCATTGGGAAAAAAAGCAACAAAATAATTGGTACTGTTGATTTCTTTACAATTTGTTCCGAATTCCGGGGTTTTTTCTAATTCAAGACGTAATTTGTTCTCATAGGAATTATAATAATTTTTTTCATTTTTTTCAAATTTTTCCATGATTGTGTTTGGAGTTTATTTGAATTTAAGTGAAATTTAATTTATACTAAAAAATTTTAATAAAAATTAGTCAAATAATTTTAAATTAATTAATAAATAAATTATAATTTCATTAATGATTAGACTGATCGAAAAGAGAAATTTCAGAAATAAAATAGAAGCATGTTGGGATATCTCAGAGCAACTCGAAACTTGTATCAAAAATTCCGAAAATTTCGCAAAGCTGAACCCCTACACTAAAAACGTCGTTAATTATGTAACCGGTAAGAAATACTTGGGTGATTACATCAGAATGTGGGCTAACCCAAGAATAGAATTGAATAAGGGGGCCTCGTTGTTCTTAAATGAAGACTCTGACATGTGGACAAAAGAAAATGCAAATTCTGAAAGTTTAAAATTGTTAAAGGAAGAATGTAATTTATTTGCTCTACACGAATGTTGTAAGGCTACCTATAATTTAGACAGTCTTGAAGGAAACTATGAGATTGCTGGTCAACAATTTAAAAAGGAATAAAAAGCTAGGACTAGTTCATAAAATGAGGAATAACAAATTGAATTTTCTTAATTATTATAGAGATATTTTAAATTTTAATATATTTCTACTTTAAATTAATGCAATTAAATATGTAAGAAGTATAAGCTAGATTTGTATATAAGATCAATGGGATCTTTGTTAAAAAATTTTTCGATTATATAAAATGTTATTTATATATATTTCTGCTATATTCAATTTATAGTTTAAATACTGATAATATATTTGTTCCCGCTTATTAATTATAGGGAATATACATTCTTTCATTACTTTAACGGTAATAGAAATTATAAGTATTTCTTCTTTTATAATTTATATATACAAATATATACCTATATGTATATATATTTAATTATTTTAATTTTAAATTTCTTCCTTATTTCTTAAAAATTTTTCGTTTAATAAAATTTCATTAACGATTACAATCCGAGAAAAATATTTAGACAGTTTTGGCTAATTATTATAAAAATTTTACAGATGGGAGCTACAGAATCGAAGCCGAAAATAATAAATGAAAAATTGAATTTAAGATATGATTATCTGAACATTAAGGATCTTGACAGTGTATTATTATAACTA
>Ga0169931_10008714_pt1 | contig 14741 bp, 14 predicted proteins | sample Kivu_15m_20L_FD_129675 | JGI IMG/M metagenome (GOLD analysis project Ga0169931, IMG submission 129675) | Freshwater microbial communities from Lake Kivu, Western Province, Rwanda to study Microbial Dark Matter (Phase II) - Kivu_15m_20L... | ecosystem: Environmental > Aquatic > Freshwater > Lake...
GGCTGGTGGAGTTGCTGATCGAGAAGGAAACCCTCGATGGCGATGAGCTCAGGGCTGTTGTGAGTGAGTTCGCCTCCATTCCCGAGAAGGAGCGTTTCTCACCGCTGCTTGCCGTCTCTGAACTCGTCGCCAGCTGATCAGAGCCGCATTTCGGCTGGGGCGGGTTGATCACCCGCCCTTTTTTCATGGGCGCCGGCAGATTTCGGAGTCTGCCTGGTCAGACTGCGTTCATCCGTGCCCGTGGCTCAGGCAGCCAGCGAGGTCGCAACGGACATCAACATCGGGGAGCTGAGCCATCAAAGCGTGAGCGAGGCTCGCGCCTGAGATTCAGACTGAGCGGACCGGGCGCCTGTCGATCACCTTGTCGATCAGGCCGTAGCTGACGGCTTCGGCGGGGGACATGAAGAAATCACGGTCGGTGTCTTCCTCGATCCGGGCCAGCGGCTGTGAGGTGCGCTCGGCCAGCTCGGTGTTGAGCTTTTTCTTGAGGTAGAGAATCTCATCCGCCTGGATGCGGATGTCGCTGGCCTGGCCCCGCGCGCCACCCAATGGCTGGTGAATCATGATGCGCGAATGGGTGAGGCTGCTGCGCTTGCCCTTGGTGCCAGCGCAGAGCAGGAAGGCACCCATCGAGGCGGCCAGGCCGACGCAGACGGTCTGAACATCAGGCTTGATGTGCTGCATCGTATCGAAGATGCCAAGACCGTCGTAGACCGAACCTCCCGGTGAATTGATGTAAAGGAAGATATCTTTCTCCGGATCTTCCGCTTCCAGAAACAGCAGCTGTGCCACCACCCGGTTGGCCGACTCCGGGGTCACCGCCTCACCCAGAAAGATGATCCGTTCCCGCAGCAGGCGGGAGTAGATGTCGAATGCACGCTCGCCTCGCCCCGACTCTTCGATCACGATCGGGATCATGGGCAGGCTGCTGGCGACTCACCCGATCCTAGCCAGGCAGGGTGCCTGCGATTGCCGGGCGGCGGCGGCGCTAGGGTCGCCCCCACCAGTCCGCCCCGACGCGTGAGCGCCCCCCAGACCGTCGCCGACAGCAAGCGTGCGTTTCACGCCGCCTTTCCCCATGTGATCGCGCCTCTCCACCGGCGCATGGTGGACGAGCTGCTGGTGGAGCTGCACCTGCTCAGCCACCAGCAGGGCTTCCACACCGATCCGCTCTTCGCCGTGGGCCTGATCCAGGTGTTCGATGCCTTTGCGCGTGGCTATCGCCCCGAGCAGCACCGCGGCCAGTTGCTGGAGGCCTTGTGCTCAGCCTCGGGATTCGATGCCAACGAGCTCCGGCGCGCCAGCGAGCAGGCCCTCGCCACGATGGGGTCCCATGGCATGGACCAGGTGAAGGGCTGGATCGAATCGGGCGGTGCCGATGCGCCGGAACCGCTGGCCACTGCTCTGAACGGCATCCGGAGGCCGGATTTTCATTACTCCCGGCTCATGGCTGTCGGTCTGCTGTCTCTGCTGGAACGGGCCCAGGGTGCCGATGGCCTCGACCCGCAGACCCTGCGCGGCTTTGCCCATGACCTGGCAGCGGCGATGGGCCTGCTGCGCGAGCGGGTCGACAAGGACCTCACGCTCTATGTGAGCAACCTCGAGAAGATGGCTCAGGCGGTGGAGCTGATGGAGGAGACCATCGCCGCCGAACGCCGCCGGCGCGAGCGGGGGCAGCAGCCGGAAGCGGTCAGCGAGTCACCTGAAGCCGCCCCTTCAGGCGGCTGATCGAGGAGGCCGCGGCGCCGGGGAGGGGCTCCACCTCCATCCAGATCTGGCTGGCACGCTGGAGCAACGCCGGCATGCCCTCCGGCAGCAGCCCCAGCGCGGCCAGCGCATCGGGCCGCAGCCGCAGCCAGAGCTGTCCGGCTGCCGGGCGGAAAGGCCGCTCGGGGTTGATCGGCTGGGGAGCCTGGGGCGACGGGCCCAGGAAGAAGAGGAGCTGGGAGGGTCTGCCGCGATCGGCAACCCACTGCCAGCCACCCACCACCACGCCGTCGTCGCGGCGCCAGACGCTGGCATCCGCTGCTGCGGAGAACGGGGTCGCAGCCGGAAGCCGTGCTGCGCCGGAAGGGGGTGGGGCGACGGGGAGTGGGGATGCGCCTGGAAGGGGGGTCGCGCTGGGGAGCGGTGACGCAGCGGCGGCGGCCCCGCTCTGGAGCCCCTGGGCCTGGAGGGCGGCGCCGATGCGCTCGAGCACGGGATTCCAGCGTGCGCGCGATTCGCCCACCTGAAGCTGCAGCTCCAGGCTCGCCAGAAAGGCACCGCCGCTCTGCGGACGCAGCCGCAGCTGGAAGGGGCTGCGGCGGGCCTGCTCCAGCTGGCGGCCCTCCAGCCCGTAGCGAAGCGCGAGTGGATCGCGGATCATCGGCCGTTCCAGCAGACCGGCCAGCAGGGGGTCGAGGGAGGCGCCCTCCAGTTCGAGCAGCTGGTCCTGGGGCAGCGGCACGCCGGCCGGCAGCTCCGGCACGGCGAGCTGGCTGGCTGGCTGGCCGGACGCCATCGTCGCGGATGAGGAGCCGGCAGGGCCGGGCAGGCCCGCCCTTGCGTCGCCGGAGGCGGCCTCTCCCTGCCAGCGCAGGCTGCTGCCCTCGAGCACCAGAGAGAGACAGCCCACCTGCACCCGCTCCAGCAGAGGCGCCACCTGCCCGGCGATCACGCCGAGGGCGGCCGCATTCCAGTAGACGGCCTGGCTGCTCTGCAGCCGCTGCAGACACAGCCGCGGCAGCCCATCCCTGCTGCGACGCTGCAGGGGACGCAGGGAGGCGGCCAGCTGGGCCCGGGCGGTGGCATCCTCAGCAAAGACAAGAAGGTCGCCCACCCGCAGGGCCTGGGGAGGCAGCAGCGAGCCGGGCAGCTCGGTGCGATCGGCCTCCAGCACCAGGAAGGGTGCCGCCTCCACCTGGTTGGCCCAGAGCTGCCACCACATGCGTCGTTGCCGCTGCCAGAGACGGCTCGCCTCGCCGGCCCCCAGTCGCTGGCTCCAGAGGGGCGGAACCGGCCTGCGGGGGGTGGCGGGGAAACTCTGCAGCAGGCTGGCCGAGCCCATCAGCTGCTCGAGACCGGCTGCCCGTGGACGGCTCCAACGCGAAAGCAGCAGCGCCGGAACCAGGATCAGCAGGGCCGCAGCCGAGAGGGTGCGGGGGAGCGGGAGCGCGATGGCAGCGGGTCCGGCCGGCAGCCATGGCGGGCGCGGAAGGCGGGGCCGCCGGGGAAGACGAAGCAGCCGGGGAAGTCGAGGCAGCCGGGGCACCGTGACGGCCGGAAGACGCAGGGGGGGCAAGGGGGTCGGCAGGAAGGGCCCGGAAGGGTGGTGTGAGCGTCTCGGCAGGGCTCAGGATCGACCGGATGGGCCCGTGGCACGTCGGCGCCGATCCCGCCACTCCACGGTGGACAGGTAGAGGACGCCAAGGCTCACGAACACAAGCAGGCTGGCGGCGAGGACGGCCAGCAGTCCTCCCGCGGGGAGCTCGGCAGCGGGCACGGCACTCAGAAGCCGATGCTGTTGTCGCCGTTGCGGCCCCAGACCACCATGGCGATCGAGAAGCTGAAGATGGCCGCGAGCGAGGCCCAGCCCAGGGTGATCAGCATCGGAGAGGCAGCTTGATGTGGGCGCATGTTACCTAGGCTTCAGACCCCATCGCCTCCGGCCTGCATGCCTGAGTTTCGGTCTGTCATGAACCTCGGGGTCCGGACCGGTGCGGTCGCCACCATGGCCGCCGACGCCCCGACAGCCGTGCAGGAGCGCAGCCGCGTTCGCCAGCCCTACCCGAACCTGCGGGTGATCGTGCTCGACGACGATGTGAACACCTTCCAGCACGTGGCGGAGTGCCTGGTGCGCCACCTGCCCGGCATGCTCCCGGATCGCGCCTGGGAGCTGGCCCGGCGCATCGACGGTGAGGGCTCGGCGGTGGTCTGGTGCGGACCGCAGGAACAGGCCGAGCTCTACCACCAGCTGCTGGCAGCCGAAGGTCTCACCATGGCCCCGCTCGAACGCGACTGAGGCGTGGGCATGGGGCGCCTGGTGATCACCCACAGCACCTATCTGGAGGGGCTGATCCCACTGCTCCGCGAGCTGGCCGACGACCCGGGGATCGATACGGTCACGCCCGCGGTGATCGGCCGGGTGCGCGGACGCAGCAGCGCGCTGAAACTGCGGGTTCAGAGCCCCATCCGGGGAGGCTGGAAGCTGGTGGCACGTCGCGGCACAACGGCCCAGGAGGTGTTCGTGGTCACCGGCTGGGACCGGCAGCGTCTTCAGAGCCGGCTGGATCAGCTGGTGAGCTGACCAGGGTGGTGGGGGTGTTGCGTTCGTAGACCGCCACTGCCCTGAACCGCGCCCAGGCGCCACCATCGCGGAACCAGGGTGCGGAGGAGACCGGCGTGAGATCCGAGGGGGAGAGATCCCAGCGTTCCTGCAGGTAGGCGGCGTAGCGGCTCACCTCCAGCTGCGGCCCCTGCCAGTGCACCACGGCGAAGGCAAGGGCACGGCTGCGCACCGCACCGCCTGAGGCTTCCTGGATCTCCTCCTCCAGCAGGAAGGTGCGGAAGGGTGCGGGATCGGCCTCCGGTTCGAGGCAGTACTTGCGCAGATAGAGGGAGCGGGCCCGGGGAAACACCGGCCCGGGAGCCCGGCTGAGCAGCCGCTCGTAGGCATGCTGGAAAGACAGGGGCCGGCTCACCGCAGGATCCTCCGATGCAGGGTTCTCGGATGGAGCACGCTCCGCAGGGCGCTGGGCGGAGTCGGAAGGGGTGGACCACCGTGCCGTCTTGCCCCGGTTTTCGACCTGGATGTACCAGGAGGGGAGTCAGAGGCGGGGCGTCGTTTCCGGCTGCGGGGCCGGCCTACGTTGCCGTCGCTGCAGACCCCCCGAATCGAAGAGGGAGTCAGATCAGAAAACAGTGAAAGGCAGTCACCAACACGGCAGTCCAGCTGAATCCTAGAGGATTCCGCCGGATTCACGGCAGCGGCCAGAGGCGTCGCACCTGCTCCAGAAGCTCCTGCTTCTCCCGCTCCCGTTCGGCGCGGTCCGATCCGCCGAGCAGAAGGGTGAGATGGCCGAGCTTGCGGCCCGGCGGGCTGCTTCCCTTTCCGTACCAGTGCAGGTGGGCCCCGGGTAGGGCGCGCAGGGCCGCCAGCCGCCGGGCTTCCTCCTCTGGCGGCAGCACCGGATCGGTGGCCAGCAGATTCACCATCAGCGCGCCGGGCACCGTGGCTTCGGCCAGGCCCATGGGCAGACCGGTCACCACCCGGATCTGCTGGTCGAACTGGCTGCAGCGGCAGGCTTCGATCGTGAGATGGCCGGAATTGTGGGTGCGGGGAGCGATCTCATTCACCTGCAGCCCCGCCGGACCGAGAAAGAGCTCGATCGCCAGCACCCCCACGTAATCGAGGGCTGTGAGCAGGGAGGCGGCGATGTTGCGGGCCAGCGCCTCCACGGCATGGTTCACCGGTGCGGGCAGCAGCACCCAGTCGCAGACCTGGCCGTGCTGATGGGTCTCGACCAGGGGGAAACAGGCCACGCTGCCTTCCCGGTCGCGGCAGGCCACCACCGCCAGCTCCCGCTCGAAGGCCACGCATTCCTCCAGGATCCAGTCGGCAGGGGTCACCTGCTCCAGCAGCCGCTCGAGCGCCTCCTGATCGGCGATCGGCCGGGTTCCCTTGCCGTCGTACCCACCCCGGCTGGCCTTGGCCATCAGCGGGAAGCGGAAGCCCTGGGGCAGGGTGGGGATCGACAGCTGGCGCAGGGGAGCGGTGTCTGCGGGCTGGTAGGGCCTGCCTCCCTCCCAGAAGGGTGAAGGCTGCGACGGCGTGGAGGCGGCGATCACGCTGCGCTCCTCCTGCTGCGGCGGAGCCAGCACGGCCTCCAGCCCGCACCAGCGCGGGGAGGGCAGATGCAGCTGATCGAGCAGTTCCCTCTGGGAGCGTTTGGAAAGCAGCGGCGCGAGTGACGCGAGGGAGGGCACGAAGCGCACTCCCTGCTCGGCCAGGGGCAGGAGAGCCTCGAGCGCGAGCCACTCGTTTTCGAAGCTGATCGCGCCGCAGCGGGAGGAGAGCCGCCGGGTGGCATCGGCATCGTCGAGGCCGGCGATCACCAGCGAGGCGGCCAGGGGAGCGGCTGGATCAGCGGCCGAAGGGGTCTGCAGATGCACGGCCACGCCCAGATCTGCGGCGGCCTCGGCCAGCATCAGGGCCAGCTGGCCGCCGCCCACGATGCCGATGGAGGTGAGAGGCGGAGTGGCCAAGGCACGGCACCAGCGGCGTTCCAGATTCGCACCGAGACGGGGAAGCTCGGCAGGCAGACGTGCGAGCTCAGACGAGACCCCGCTCGGAGGCGAAGGCGAAACGCAGCAGGGAAAGCAGGAGCACCAGCAGGAAGAGCGCCAGACCCACGGTGCAGGCGTAGCTGATCTCCAGTTCCGAGAAGGCCTGGTCGTACACGTAGTACACGAGGGTGCGGGTGGCATCGGCCGGGCCGCCCTGGGTCATCAGGAACACCTCCTCGAACACCTTGGTGGCTCCGATGGCGGAGATCACGGCCACCAGCGTGATGTAGGGCCGCAGCAGCGGCAGGGTGATGTCGAGATGGCGGCGCAGGCCCGTGCTGCCATCCAGGGCAGCGGCCTCGTAGAGCTCGGTGGGGATGCCCTGCAGCCCGGCGAGGAAGATCACCATGTAATACCCCAGGCCCTTCCAGAAGGTCACCAGCATCACGGCCGGCAGGGCCAGGGCGGGATCGGTGAGGAAGCCGATCGGCTCAAAGCCGGAGCCGCCGCCCCGGACCAGCGGACCGGCGGAACCGAGCAGGGCCGCCAGCCAGCCGTTGAGCAGACCGTTTTCGGCGTAAAGCCAGCGGAAGGCGATCGCCGCCACCACCAGCGAGACGAGCACGGGCGTGTAGAAGGCGGCGCGCACCACCCCGATGCCCGGCAGCGGCCGGTTCACCAGCACGGCCAGGGCCAGCGAGCCGGCCACGATCGGAGGCACCACCCCCACCAGGTAGAGCAGCGTGGTGGCGGTGACCCGCAGCAGCATCGGATCGGAGAGCAGGCGGCGGAAGTTGGCCAGACCCACGAACTGCAGGGGTTCGCCCACATCGAGGCCGCTGCGGCTGAAGCTCATCAGCAACGCCATCACCGCCGGCAGCAGCACCGACAGCGCCAGGAGCAGAAGCGCCGGCAGCAGGAACAGCCAGGCCGTGCGCCCGCTGTGGCCTGGCTGGCCCGGACTCCCAATGTGGCCGGAGCGGCCGTTCGCCGGGGCGGGCCCGGCGGCGGCAGTGGTGGAGCTCGGTGAGGCATCGGCCATGGGGCCCATTGTGAAGCGACGATGCGGCTGGTGGAACTGCTGGGATGGGACTCCCTCCCGATCCGTTCCTCCACCCCACCGCCCGCTCCGATGCCCCTAAGCCGCCAGCCTTCGGGTCGCCCCTCTCCCGCCACAGCCGACGCCCCAGCCGAGTTGCCCAACGCCGAGGGCCCGGCCCAGGCCGATCCGCAGCGGGTGCTGCGCGAGGTGTTCGGCTACGCCAGCTTCCGCGGGCCGCAGCAGGAGATCGTGGAGCATGTGATCGCCGGCGGCTCGGCCCTGGTGCTGATGCCCACCGGTGGCGGCAAGTCGCTCTGCTATCAGATCCCTGCCCTCTGCCGGCCAGGGCTGGCCGTGGTGATCTCGCCGCTGATCGCCCTGATGCAGGATCAGGTCGATGCGCTGGGCCAGGCCGGGGTGCGGGCCGCGGCGCTGCACTCAGGCCTGGAGGCCCAGGAGGTTCGCGCGATCGAGCTTGCCCTCGGCAGCGGCGGCCTCGACCTGCTCTATCTCTCCCCGGAGCGCCTGCTGGCGGGGGGCCTGGAGCGGCTGGAGGGTCTGCCGATCGCCCTGTTCGCCATCGATGAGGCCCACTGCGTCTCCCAGTGGGGGCATGACTTCCGGCCTGAATACCGGCAGCTGGTGGTGCTGGCGGAGCGCTTCCCGGCGGTGCCGCGGCTCGCCCTCACGGCCACCGCCGATCCCCGCACCCAGGAGGACATCCTCGATGGGCTCTGCCTGCGCGCGGGCCGCCGCTTCGTGGCCAGCTTCGACCGGCCCAACATCCGCTACCTGGTGCGCGACAAGGAGGAGGCCCGCAGCCAGCTGCTCGCCTTCCTGGCGGAGCGACGGGGCGAGGCGGGGATCGTGTATGCCCGCTCCCGCAGCCGGGTGGACGGCTTCGCCCGGGACCTGCGCGACGCCGGGCATGCCGCGGTGGCTTACCACGCCGGCCTCGACGCCGGCGAGCGCCGACGGGCGCTGGATCGCTTCCGGCGCGAGAGCGGCGTGATCGTGGTGGCCACCATCGCCTTCGGCATGGGCATCGACAAGCCGGATGTGCGCTTCGTGGCCCATGTGGATCTGCCCAAGAGCCTGGAGGCCTACTACCAGGAGACCGGGCGGGCGGGACGCGACGGCCTGCCGGCGCTGGCCTGGATGGTGCAGGGGCCTGGGGATGTGCCCCAGCTGCGCCGCTTCATCGACGACTCGCAGGCCCCGGAGGAGCAGAAGCGCATCGAGCACGGCAAGCTCGAAGCCCTGATCGGCTTCGTGGAGGCCCCAGGCTGCCGTCGCCAGGTGCTGCTGCGCCACTTCGGCGAGCTGCTGGCGGAACCCTGCGGCAACTGCGACCTCTGCCTGGAGCCCGATCGCCGTGTCGATCTCACCGAGGCGGCCCGCAAGGCCCTCTCGGCGGTGCACCGCACCGGCGCCCGCTTCGGCGCCGCCCATCTGATCGATGTGCTGCTCGGGGGCGACACCGCCCGCATCCGCCAGTTCGGCCACGACCAGCTGAGCGTGCACGGCATCGGCCGCGATCTCGACCGCGGCCAGTGGCGCTCCCTGTTCCGCCAGCTGCTGGCCCTCGGCTACCTGGTGAGCGATCCGGAGGCGAGGGGGGGACTGCGTTTCGGCGATCCGGCGCTGGTCAGGCCCCTGCTGCGCGGCGAGACGCTGCTGACGCTGCGGCTGGCCGCGCCGGCGAAGGAACGGCGCCGGCGCGGCGCGCTCGGCGACAGGGCATCAGGGGGCAGCGGCGGGCCCGATCTCGAGGGGGCGGACGCGGCGCTGATGGCAGCCCTCCGGAGCTGGCGGCTGCAGCAGGCCAGGGTGCAGGGGGTGCCTCCCTATGTGGTCTTCCATGACCGCACCCTGCTGGAGATCGCCGCACGCCGCCCCGATGACCTGGAGTCGCTCGGCGCGGTCAGCGGCGTGGGCCAGGCCAAGCTGGCGCGCTACGGCACGGCGCTGCTGACGCTGCTGCGCGAGGGCGGAGATGGGCTGAACGAAGCAGCAGCAGGCCCCTGATCAGCCGGGCAGAGCCGCCTCTGCGCGCCGCTCCCGGCTGATCGCCGGAGCACGGCCTGGCAGGCGACGAGGGCATCCGCCGGGCCCGGGCTGCTCCGGGCTGCAGAATCCACCCACGGCACCGGGGTTTGATGTGAACGGCTTTCTGCTCAGCGCGCTGGAGATCGTGATCGGCATCGCGCTGCTCTTCGGCGGCGGCGAGCTGTTCGTGGCCGGCTCCGTGGCGCTGTCGCTGCTGCTGGGCATCCCTCAGATCGTGATCGGCCTCACGGTGGTGTCACTGGGCACCAGTGCGCCGGAGCTGTTCGTGAGCCTGATCTCCACGATCCAGGGCAATCTCGGCAGCCCCGGTGCCGATGCGCTGGCGGTGAGCAACATCGTGGGCAGCAACATCTTCAATGTGCTGGTGGTGCTCGGCCTCAGCGCCGTGATCGTGCCGCTGCGCGTCAAGAGTCGGCTGGTGCGGCGGGATGTGCCGCTGCTGCTGGGCGTCTCGATGGCCGTGTGGGGCATGGCCTCCGCCGGAAGGGTGACCTGGCAGGCGGGTGTGGCCCTGCTGGTGGCGACGGTGATGAACATCATCTGGGAGATGCGCACCGCCGGCGAGAACCCCGATGAGGTGGCGGACATCGACGAAAGCGAACGCAGCACGCCGACACGCGCCGTGATCAAGCTGGCTGGAGGTCTGCTGCTGCTGGTGGGTGGCTCGCAGCTGCTCGTGAAAGGCGCCACGGCCGCAGCCCTGGCCCTGGGGGTGAGCACCACCGTGATCGGGCTCACGATCGTGGCCGCCGGCACCTCGATGCCGGAACTGGTCACCTCCCTGGTAGCGGCCTACCGGGGCAAGGCCGACCTGGCGATCGGCAATGTGGTGGGCAGCAACCTGCTCAACCAGCTGGTGATCCTCGGGCTGTGCGCCACCGTCTCCGGCGGCCGCGGCCTGGAGGTTGATCCGCTGATGATCCAGCGTGATCTGCCGATCATGGTGCTCACCACCCTGGCCTGCCTGCCGATCTTCTGGACGGAAGGGGTGATCTCCCGCCTGGAGGGCGCCATCCTGGTGGCGCTCTACGGGGCCTATCTGGTGGAGCAGCTGATCGCCAACGGGGCGCCGAGCTACAGCGATGAATACCGCCTGATCGCCCTGGTGCTGCTGCTGCCGGGGATGCTCGTCTTCCTCACCTGGCAGGTGCTGGCCTGGCGCCGGCAGCGGCGCCAGCCGGGCTGAATCCGGCCGGGCGACCCAGCAATCCCCCTCTGGCCGTAGCCTCGCGCCTGAGCCGCCCAAAGCCATGACCTCCGCTGCCTCTGGGATCCGCAGGATTCAGGTGGAGCTCAGTGCCAGCCCCTATCCGATCCTGATCGGAGCCGGCGGCCTCGACCGGCTGGGTGAGCTGATCCGGCAGGAAGGCTGGAAGGCGGGCAGCCGGGTGCTGGTGGTGAGCAACCCTGCGGTGGAGAGCCATTACGGCGCCGGGGTTCTGGCCAGCCTGGAGGCTGCCGGCTTCGTGGCCGATCTCCTGTCGATCGAGGCGGGCGAGGAGCGCAAGACCCCCGCCAGCGTGGCCTGCATTCACGATGCCTGCTTCGCGCATCGACTCGAACGGGGCTCGCTGATCGTTGCCCTCGGAGGCGGTGTGGTGGGCGACATGGCGGGCTTCGCCGCCGCCACCTGGCTGCGGGGAATCGCCGTGGTGCAGGTGCCCACCACCCTGCTGGCGATGGTGGATGCCGCCATCGGCGGCAAGACCGGGGTGAACCATCCCGGCGGCAAGAACCTGATCGGAGCCTTCCATCAGCCCAGGCTGGTGCTGGTCGATCCCCATACGCTCGCCAGCCTGCCGGAGCGCGAGTTCCGCGCGGGGATGGCGGAGGTGGTCAAGTATGGCGTGATCGGAGACACGCCGCTGTTCAGCGACCTCGAATCCGCGGCCGAACGCGGCCCCAGCGGCGCTCTGGCCAGCCTCCAGGCGGTGGGGCCGGCCTTGCTGCAGCGGCTGCTGGAGCGCTCGGCCGCTGCCAAGGCGCGGGTGGTGGCCGCCGATGAGCGGGAGGGCGGGCTGCGGGCGATTCTCAACTACGGCCACACCCTCGGCCACGTGGTGGAGACCCTCACCGGCTACGGCACCTACCTGCACGGGGAGGCGGTGGCGCTCGGCATGCTGGCCGCCGGTGAGATCGCCCTGGCCATGGGCCTCTGGACTGAGCACTGCCGCGACCGGCAGCGCGCCGTGATCGCCGCCGCCGGCCTGCCGCTGCTCTGGCCGCGGCTGGAGGCCGAGGCGGTGCAGCGCTGCCTTCAGGCCGACAAGAAGGTGCGCGACGGCCGCGTGCGCTTCGTGCTGCCCAGCACGATCGGCGCGGTGGAGATCCGCGACGACGTGAGCACCGAAACGATCCTCACGGCACTCTCACGGTTGCCGCAGGCCTGAGTGCCCGTTCCCCGCAGCGCGTCGCCCGGCCTCAGGCCGGGGGAGGGTCCTGCAGGAAGCGCGGCAATCCCGGGGCCCGGCCGATGCCCATGGCCACCCAGCGGAAGTCGCCCAGACCCGCCGGATCCACCAGGCGCAGCAGCGCCTCGCGCCGGGCGAGGCGCTCCGCCAGACCCTGCTCACCACCCTGGCCCACCCCCAGGCCATGGAGAGCGCCGGCCAGGCCCAGGGCCAGCAGGGCCTGCCCCTGCCGGCAGCTGCCGAGCGGCTGCCAGCCCGCCGCAACGGCAGCGCGCTCAAGGCTTTCGAGGCAGAGGTGGGCCGTGAGATCCCAGCGGCCGGGATCGCGGAGGGGATCGCTGCAGGCCCGTTGATCCCGATAGGCCATCAGGGTGCCGTCGGCACGCCGCGGGGCGTAATAGCGGCTCGCCTCAAGGGCGTAATCGACCACCAGCAGCCAGCCCTCCTCCAGCGTTCTGCCCGCTTCCCGCAGCCAGGGCTCCAGCCCGGGGTGCAGCTCGCTGCACCAGCCCTCCGGCCGCGGCGGGCCCGATGGGGGCGGCAGCAGACCCAGGGGTGCCAGCTGCGCCTGAAGCCAGCCCTCCAGGGGATCGCCAACGGAGAGGGCCAGCTGCCCGTCGCCAGCGAGCGACACCTGCTGGCGGCACCAGCGCTGGCCAGTCCAGACGATCCGCTCAACGGCGAGGGCATCGAGCACCTCATGGGCGAGCATCACGCCGCGCAGCGGAGCCCCGGCGAGCTCCTCGAAGCTGCACCAGCGCAGCGGCAGGGGTGCGCCCTCGAGGTGGCGGCTCTGGCGTTCCGCCATGCCCGGGCTGGGCTCCACCAGCACGAGCTCACAGCGCGCGGCCAGATCGGGCCAGCGGCGCTGCAGCAGCTGCGCCAGCTGGAGCGCCAGGGTGCCTTCCCCCGGGCCCGTCTCCACCAGGGCGAGCGGTCCATCGCCGAGGGCTGCCAGCCAGTCGGCCAGCTGCTCCACCAGCAGCTCGGCGAAGGCCGGCCCGAGCGAGGGCGAGGTGGCGAAATCGCCCCGCGGTCCGATCCGCAGCTGGCCGGCGCCATAGGCCCCGTGCTCGGGGTCATGGAGGGCCCAGGCCATGTAGTCGCGGAAGGGCACCGCACCGCCACGCGCCGCCAGCCGCTCCTGCAGCCAGGCGGGAGCCCTGGGATCGCCGGCGGCAGCAGGGCTGGGGGGCTGGGAACCGGAATCCACGCGAAAGGGCACCTGCTGCGGTGAGAATGCCCTTCCACGCTGACAGCCCCATGCCCCCAGCACCCGGCCGCCCCCTGATCCGTTGGACCCTGGGACTGGCGGCCGCGCTGTGGCTGGCCCTGCTGCCCTGGGCCGTGGCGCCGGCCTGGGCCTACGACAATCCCGAGCTCCTGCCCGATCACCCCACCCCGGTGATCGATCTGGCCAAGGCCCTCACCGATGGCCAGCGCGCGGCCCTGGAGAGCGAGCTGGAGGAGTTTGAGCAGACCAGCGGCTGGAAGCTGCGCGTGCTCACCCAGTACGAGCGCACGCCGGGGCTGGCGGTGCGCGATTTCTGGGAGCTCGATCAGCGCAGCCTGCTGCTGGTGGCGGATCCGCGCGGCGGCAACCTGCTCAACTTCAATGTGGGAGATGCCTTCTTCTCACTGATGCCGCGCACCTTCTGGGTGGAGCTGCAGACCCGCTACGGCAATCAGTACTACGTGCGGGAACACGGTGAGGACGGCGCCATTCTCGATGCCCTTCATTCCGTGAAGGGCTGCCTGGCCATGGGGGGCTGCCAGGTGGTACCCGGTCTGCCCCAGGAGCAGTGGCTGCTCACCTTCTGCACCTCGGTGCTCGGGGGCGTGATCGTGGGGATCGCCGCTTTTCCACGTTCAGCCGAGCGCACGATCGAATGGACCTGGGTGCTGCTGCTCTCGCCGCTCTGGCTGATCCTGTTCGGTGTCTTCGGTGTCGCACCGATCGTGACGCGCACCAGTGAGTTGCTGCCCCTGGCCCGCAATGGGCTCGGTTTCCTCGGCGCTGCCCTGATCGCCTATCTCGTGGCTCAGCAGACGGTGGGCAAGGCCCGGCTGAAGGAGAAGGAGGAGGGATGAGGCCTGAGAAGGAGGGCTCAGGCTCCCGGGATCAATAGCCCTTGAGTTCGTCGCTGACAGCAGGGAGATTCGGCTGAGCCGCAACCCGGTCGGCCTCAACCTGGCGGAGAGCGCAGGCGAGATCGTCGGGGGCACAACGACCGGGAATCCGCTGGATGGGCACCGATTCCCAGCGAGGATCACCGCCCTGGCGGAGCTGGGAGAGGTTGTCTTCGTAGAAGCGGCGAAGATCGTCGAAGCGCTTGACAGGCTGGCCGTAGTAGCTCGATCCGGCGAGGGTGGGGAACGAAGCCCACTCAGGCGCCAGGCGTGCGGCGAGCTCCGGGGTGAGCTCACCGCGATCGACCATGTGAAGACCGCCGCGGCGCTGGATCAGATAGAGGGCGCCCTGGTCCTGTGCTTCCGGCTGAAAATCGGAGAGGCGCAGGCTGCGGGAGACCATCGCCCAGGTGAAGGGCATGAACTGGTAGGCCCCGGCTGCGGCACTGGCGTAGCGGGGGGAGCGCATCACGCGATCGGGGTGGCGCTCCAGGGAGGAGACGAAGCTGCCCCCGAAGAGCATCCGGTAGCCGCTCGGGTCACCGTTGACCCAGGTGCCCTCGGCATAGCGGATGGTGTTGAGCATCGCCCGACGTTCGGGCGTGATCGCGAACATGCGGGGCGCCGCAGGCAGCTCGGGCAGGAGCGCCAGCTGCTGAGCCGGAATCGGCACCACACGGGTCCAGACGGGAGCGGGTTCTGCGGCAAGCGCGGGGCTGGCGAAGCTCAGACCGAGGCCGGCAACCAGGAGGGCTGCACGGGAACGCTGAAGGATCGTCAAAACAGAGGCTGCGAAGGACAGGACCGGGCTCGGACAGGAC
>Ga0169931_10008715_pt1 | contig 14740 bp, 10 predicted proteins | sample Kivu_15m_20L_FD_129675 | JGI IMG/M metagenome (GOLD analysis project Ga0169931, IMG submission 129675) | Freshwater microbial communities from Lake Kivu, Western Province, Rwanda to study Microbial Dark Matter (Phase II) - Kivu_15m_20L... | ecosystem: Environmental > Aquatic > Freshwater > Lake...
CGCTGCGGAAGAAGCCGACGTTGAGGACGTAGACGGTGTTGGGCTTGAGCGGGTCGGCGTAGATGCGCGAGTAATACCAGGCGCGCTGGCGCAGGCTACGCTGTTCGTTGACGCGGGTCCAGGTGTCGCCGCCGTTGTCGGAGCGGAAGACGCCGCCGTCGTCGGCTTCAATGATGGCCCAAAGACGTTCGGGATTAGCGGGAGAAACGGCGACGCCGATCTTACCCTGCAAGCCTTTCGGCGCACCGGGATTGTGGCCGATTTCTTTCCAGGTTTCGCCGCCGTCGGTGGACTTGAAAAGGCCAGAGCCTTTACCACCGGACTCCATCGACCAGGGGCGGCGGATAACTTGCCAGAAGCCGGCGTACATGACGTCGGGGTTGGAGGGATCGAGGGCGAGATCGACACAGCCCGCTTCCGGGCCGCGCGTGAAGGTCTGTTTCCAGGTCTTGCCGCCGTCGATCGACTTGAAGATACCGCGCTGTTCATTGGGCCCAGACATATGGCCGAGCGCGCAGACGTAGACGAGGTCGGGGTTGCGTGGATGCACGCGGACGCGGCCGATTTGGCGGGTGTCGGCGAGCCCGAGATGCTTCCAGGTCTTGCCCGCGTCGGTGGATTTGTAGACACCGTCACCGTGCGAAGCATTGCCGCGGATGGCCTGCTCCCCCATGCCCACGTAGACGATGTTCGGGTTTGAGTCGGCAACGGCGAAGGCGCCGACCGAGCCCGTGTTGAGTTGACCGTCCGAGACCGGTTGCCAGCTCACGCCGCCGTTGGTGGTCTTCCAGACACCGCCGCCGGTGCCGCCGAAATAGTAGACATTCGGCTGCGAAGGGACGCCGGCAACGGCGACGACGCGGCCTCCGCGATTGGGACCGATGGAGCGGAAGTCGAGGCCCTTGAGGAGCTTGGCGTCCTGCGCGGTGCAGGCGAGAGAGGTGATCAAAATGGCAACGCGAAACATTGGTTGAAATTGTAGCAAGGGGAGTGAGAACATTTGCCGGCGTTCCGCGCAAGACTACTTGTGGATCAGTGTCTCCCGTGAAAGGCATCGGATTGACAAGCCGGCCTGGACCGAAATTCTGGCTACTGGTGCTTGGACTGGCCGTGGTCGCGATGGCGGCGGCGTGGCTGGCGGCGGATCGCCCTCCCGACCTGTGGCTTGAGGTGGAGCTGCAGGGCCCAGTCGCCGAGGGAAGCGTTAGCATGAACGCGGCCGGGCGGGACGAAGATCGTGCGACGCTGGGGGCGCTGCGGGTAATCGATGAGCGCTCGATGACAGCGAAACTCCCGTTTGCGACGTCGAGGCCGGACCCTATTGTGATCATTCGCGCCGGCGGGCTGCGGGTCGTAGAATTTCGCCTGCCGCTGGCGCGCGAAGAGGATTGGAGCGTGTGGACCGAAGGCGCGGGCGGTTATGCGTATCGATATCGAGTGAGAAAGCTGGAACCGTGATCTCGAAAACGGGACTAGGATTCGCGGCCGTTTATGTCGTAGCCGCGATGTATCTCATCTACGACGACCGGAATGCGCAGGGCGGTGGGTGGATCAATTTGCACGGGATGCTGTCGGGCATCGCAACGCTGCCCGCGGCCGCCGTATGCGAACTGCTGGGGTTGCGGCCCGATTACAAAAGCAACTTGGACATGGGTGTGATGGTGACGATCTGCGCGGGGCTGGTCTATTGGGTGGTTAGCGGCGCGCAAAAATTGTTTACCAAATTCTTCGGTTGATTCGCGGCACAATAGTGCCATGCGAGTTCTTCTACTGGCGGCCGCCGGGGCCGCGCTGTTCGGACAGACGGTGCAGGAGGCAAAGGCGTTCCTCGACGCCGCCGAGGCCGATCTGCTCAAGCAGAGCAACTACTTGAATCGCGCCCAGTGGCTGCAATCGACCTACATCAATCCCGACAGCGAAATGCAGGCGGCGCTGGCGAATGAGCGCTACATCGAATCGGCGAAGGGCTACGCGAAGGCCGCGACGAAGTTCGACAAGTTGAAACTGCCGCCGGAGTTGGCGCGGAAGATGACGCTGTTGAAGATCAGCCTGACGCTGGCGACGCCGTCGAACCGGAATGAGGCCACGGAGCTGACGCAGCTTGTGGCGAAGATGGAATCGGCCTACGGCTCGGGCAAGTATTGCCGCGACGCGCCGGCGGACAAGGGCAAGTGCCTGGATCTGACAGCGATTTCGTCGCTCATGGCGACCAGCCGCGATGCGAAGGAATTAGCCGATTTATGGCAGGGCTGGCACCGCATTTCGCGGCCGCTGCGGAAGGACTACACGCGTTTCGTGGAGCTCGGCAATAAGGGCGCCAAGGAGCTTGGCTTTGCCGATATGGGCGCGATGTGGCGGTCGAAGTACGATATGACGCCGGATGCGTTCGCGAAGGAGGTCGACCGGCTGTGGGAGCAGGTCCGGCCGCTCTATGTGAAGCTGCACGCCTACACGCGGATGCGGTTGCGCGAGAAGTACGGCGCTTCGGTGGTGCCCGCGAACGGCCCGATTCCGGCGCATTTGACGGGCAACATGTGGGCGCAGTCGTGGGACAACATCTACGACGTACTGGAGCCCAAGAACGCGGCGAAGAATTTCGACCTCACCGAGAAGTTGAAGGAGCGCAAGCTGAACGAGATCGAGATGGTGCGCTACGGCGAGCGGTTCTTTCAGTCGCTCGGATTCGCGCCGCTACCGAAGACGTTTTATGAGCGGTCGTTGTTTGTGAAGCCGCAGGATCGCGAAGTGGTGTGCCATGCGTCGGCGTGGGACGTCGATAACGATGAAGATCTGCGCATCAAGATGTGTATTCAGATCACGGGCGAAGAGTTCGCGGTGATTCATCACGAACTGGGACACAACATCTATCAGCGGGCGTACCGCCACTTGCCTTATCTGTTCCGCGACTCGGCCAATGACGGGTTTCATGAAGCCGTTGGCGATACGATCGCGCTGTCGATCACGCCGGAATATTTGGTGAAGGTCGGACTGCTCGACAAGCCGACCGATCCGAGCGGCGATATCGGTCTGCTGCTGAAGCAGGCGCTGGCGAAGGTGTCGTTCCTGCCGTTTGGATTGATGATCGATCAGTGGCGGTGGAAGGTGTATTCCGGCGAGATCACGCCGGCCAATTACAACGCGAAGTGGTGGGAGTTGCGGCGGAAGTATCAGGGTGTCGACACGCCGGGGCGCGGCGAGGGCGATTTCGATCCGGCGGCGAAGTATCACGTCGCGGCGAATGTGCCGTACACGCGATACTTCCTGGCGCACATTTTGCAGTTTCAGTTTCACCGCGCGCTGAGCCAGGCGGCGGGATGCAAGGATCCGTTGCATCGCTGCTCGATTTACGACTCGAAGGAAGCGGGCAAGAAGCTGAACGATATGCTGGCGTTGGGACTGAGCAAGCCGTGGCCCGATGCCTTGCAGGCGATTACGGGCACGCGCGAGATGGACGCGACCGCGATCAAGGACTACTTTGCGCCGCTGGAGAAGTGGTTGGATGAGCAGCTCAAGGGTCAGCCGGTGGGGTGGTAGCGGATTCGGCGCGACCCGCTACCGTCTAGACGAACATCCGCGGGATCACGATCGCACCCGGCACGGAGTGTGCGCTACCGGTCACCATCTCTCCGGGCCTCTTTTGCACGGTGCCCAGCAGCTGCATGACCCTTGCCAGAATACGCACCTCTTCAAATCCTTTGGCAAACCAAACCGCGTACGCATTCGCCATGACAGTCGCCGCCGGGTCTCGCCAGCTACCCAAATAATGCTGGAGTTGCGTCCGCAGGAATCCGCGGCTCACGAAGCCATTTCCTGACATATTCTGGAGCAAGAAAAACGGCAGCGTGGTCAATGCAGGCGGTACCCCCGGCCCGTTCCAGTTCTTGTAAGCCGGAAACGCGGCGGGAACGGTCAACTCGATCTTTTCCGTGTACGAGCGAAGAAACATTTCCAGAAAAGCAGCCCACTTCTCGGCGATCTGATCGGGGGCTCCGCCGTTGCGCAAACGCATCGTGAATTGCGACCGCGAGCTGAACACACTTCTCACCGAGCGCTCCGGGATTTCGAGCGACGGTCCCAGCACCTTTGCATCGCGGATCGTCATCTGCTGGAACCAGTCCGCCACCGAGTCCCGCGTCGCTTCTTTTGCGGCGCGCAAGATCGTCGTCCAATTCGGGTTCACGAAGATCTTGCCGGCCCGGAGGCTCGGGCCGTTCCTGGCCGACGTTGAAAAGCGCCAGTTATACCCGTCGGCTGTCGGTGTGTTGCAGTTGACGTACTCCCGTAGATACCAGTTGATTTCGTAGGGGTCCGCCGTCTTGAAGTTCATCTTAATGATGTCCAACGCCGGCATGCCGTAGCGAGCCGCGAGGGACTGCCAGTTCTCCCCATCCGCGACCAAGTGCTGAATGCTATTTGGCGGTATGTAGCTGATGGGTACCAATGTTGATGGGGATGGCTTCTTCTCATTGCCTGGCTTGAGTTGCGGCATGACAACGACCTCTTACCAAAGTGTTAAATCGCATCGGCCGCGGACAGGTTGCTACCAGTTGAGCGTTGTCGCCACGGGTTGTCGATTGGCAAGAACCTGGCTCGCCGCTATCGAATCCGCCGCCGTCACTGAGATGTGTGAAAACGCGGAGAATTTTCGATCATGCCCGGCTTGAAAAAAACGTGTTCGGGGAGTTTCGCTTGATGTCTACGTTGGGGGGCGTCGATTTGATAGTATCGTCGTCACGGAGAGCCATGCGACCGCTACTGCTCATGGCCCTGGCGCCGGTGTTGCTGGCGCAGGGCGAGTTATTCGAAAGCCGCATACGGCCTGTATTGGCCGCGCGCTGCCAGGGGTGTCACTCGGCGGCGAAGAAGACCAGCGGGCTGGCGGTTGATTCGAAGGCCGGCCTGGAACGCGGCGGATCGCGCGGGACGGCGGTGCGGCCGGGCGATGCGATGGGCAGTCTTCTCTATCGCGCCGTGAGTTACTCCGATGCGATGTTGAAGATGCCGCCGGATGGAAAGCTGCCCGCCAACGTCATTGAGGATATTAAGAGGTGGATCGATAGCGGCGCGGACGATCCACGTGTGGAAACAGCTCCGGCGGTGCAGTCGTCGATCGACTGGGCGAAGGCGAAACAGTATTGGGCGTTTCAGCCGCTGCGCCCCGGCGGCGGGAGTATCGATTCGCTGTTACGAGAGCGATGGACGCGCGCGGGCTTGAAGCCCTCCGGACCCGCCGATAAACGCACGCTGCTTCGGCGCGTGACGTTCGATTTGACCGGCTTGCCGCCGACCGCGGCGGAGATCGAGGCGTTCTTGAGCGACAGCAGCGCGAACGCTTACACAAAGGTTGTGGAGCGGCTATTGGCGTCGCCGCACTACGGCGAACGTTCGGCGCGATTGTGGCTGGACCTCGTCCGATTCGCTGAAACCAACGGCCACGAATTCGATTTTTATAAGTACGAGGCGTGGCGTTATCGCGACTACGTGATTCGTGCGTTCAATGAAGATCTGCCGTACAACACGTTCGTGCGCGAGCATGTAGGCGCCAATGCGCCGTCGCGGCCGTCGCGCGATGGTTCTTATGTTGAGTCGGCGATTGCGAGCGGGTTCTATGGGCTGGGCGAGGAACGGAACGGCGCGACGGACTTGGAAGAAGTCCGGACCGAGATGCGGGATTCGAAGATCGACGTGTTCGGGAAGGCGTTTCTCGGACTCACGGTGGCCTGCGCACGCTGTCACGATCACAAGTTCGATCCGATTCCGACGACGGACTATTATGCGCTCGGCGGCGTGTTCGATAGCACCCGCACTTCGCTTGGATCGATCGCCTCGGCGACGGTAACAAAGGCGATTGAAGACTCGCTGCGCGGTGTCGAACGGCCGATGCCGACGGCGCCATCGAGCACGTTACGCCAGGGCGATGAACGGTTTGACATGTCGCTGTTCTACCGCACGGGCGCGGCGTTCGCCGAGACGCGCAACGGCTGGTTGGATTCGTCGCGCGGGGCGTCGAATGCGCTGACCGGGATCATGGTGTCGCGCAGTTTTGTGCCGAAGAAGAAGTACATTCACGTGCGGGTTGCGGGGACGAAGTTTGCGCCGGTGCGCGAGGAGCCGTCGTTGCTGGCGGTGACGATCTTCGCTCCTGGCCGGTATCCGAAGGGAGTGGCGGGGGCGGGTGACAGAACGCTTCGGTGGCGCACGATCACGCTCCATGAAGAGATCAATCAGGTCTGCCATCTGGAGATTGCCGACCGCCAGCGCGACGGCCATATCGTCGTCGGCGACATCATCTTCTCCGATGACAAGACCCCGCCGCCCGATGTTGCCGAATCGCTGCCCGAACTCGCCGGCGCGAGCGCGACATTCCCCGTAGAGGCCTTTGGGCGCGTGACGTACGAAGACGTTCCGCACAACATGCGTGTGCACGAACGCGGCAATCATCTGAACCTCGGCGAGGAAGTCCCGCGCGGATTCCTGCGCGTGCTGAACGCCAAGGGCCGCTTCGACGCCGATAGCGGGCGCGATGGCCTGGCGGCGTCGCTCACCGAATCGCCACTGCTTGCGCGCGTGATGGTGAACCGGTTGTGGAAGCAGCATTTCGGCGAAGGCATCGTGCGGACGGTCGATAACTTCGGGCAGATGGGCGAACGCCCAACGCATCCCGAGCTGTTGGATTATTTGGCGAACAAGTTCGTCGACGGCGGATGGTCGCTCAAGGCGATGCATCGCGAGATGGTGCTAAGCGATGCGTATCGGCGCGATAGCGCGGCGTCGCCCGAAGCGGCGGCAAAAGACCCGCAGAACCGGCTATTGACGCATATGCCCGTGCGCCGCCTGGAAGCCGAAGCGGTGCGCGATTCGATTCTGGCGGTGACAGGCTCGCTCGACCGCAAAACGCACGGCCCAAGCGTGAAGGTGCACATCAGCGAGTTCCAGGACGGGCGCGGCAAACCTGTTTCCGGCGCGTTGGATGGGGAAGGGCGGCGCAGCGTGTATCTCGAAGTGCGGCGGAATTTCATCACACCGCTGCTGTTGGCCTTCGACTATCCGTTGCCGACATCGACAGCGGGCCGGCGTTTGGTATCGACCGTGCCGGCGCAGGCTCTCACCATGATGAACAACCAGTTCGTGGCGGAGCAGGCGGCGAAGTGGGCGGCGCGCGTTTCGACGGCTTTCAACACGCCGCGCGCGCAGTTGGACGCGATGTTCGAGGAGGCATTCGCGCGGCCACCGACAGCGCAAGAGCGCGATCGCGCGGCAACGTTTTTCGCCAGCGGTGGAACGTTGCAAGAGTTCGCGCATGTGTTGCTGAATACGAAAGAGTTTTTGTTTGTGAGGTGATCGGGATGTCGACGCGGCGAGACTTTTTTCAAATTGCGTTGGCGGCGCTGCACGCCGAGTACGCGTCGGCGCAGACGCGCGTGACCGATCCATTGGCGCCGCGCGCATCCCATTTCGCGGGCCGGGCGAAGTCGGTGATCCTGCTGTACATGGATGGAGGCGTGTCGCACGTGGATAGCTTCGATCCGAAGCCGCGTTTGCAAGCCGAAGCCGGTCAGCCGTTGCCGCTGGAAAGGCCGAAGCATGTCCGCGCCGTGAGTACGTCGATCTATCCGTCGCCCTTTGCATTCCAGCGTTACGGGCAGAGCGGGGCGGCGGTGTCGAGCCTGTTTCCAGAGACCGCGAAGTGCGCCGACGATCTCTGCATCATTCGTTCGATGGTGGCCGATCACTCCGAACACACGGCCGCGAATTACTTCATGCACAGCGGGTCGGGTTTGCAGGGCCGGCCGAGCATGGGCGCGTGGGTGACCTACGGGTTGGGCAGTGTATCGCGAAATCTGCCAGGGTACGTCGTGCTTGACAACGGGATGATTCCGCCGGGTGGCCTCGACATTTTCGGCAGCGGTTTCCTGCCCGCGAGTTATCAGGCGTCGTTGTTTCGGCGCGGCGCGCAGCCGTTGGCCGATCTGGCTCCGCGTGAAGCTCCGGCGCGGCAAAAGGCGAAGCTCGATCTGCTGCGCGAATTTGATGGAGACGCGCTGAGCCGTTATGGCGGCGCCGGCGAGATGCAGGCGGCGATCGCAAATTACGATCTGGCGTTTCGGATGCAAGCGGCAGTGCCGGAGTTGACCGACATCTCGGGCGAGAGCGAAGCGACGCGCAAGTTGTACGGCCTTGATGAAGCCGAAACGGAAGAGTACGGGCGGTCGTGCCTGATGGCGCGGAGGCTGGTTGAGCGCGGTGTGCGTTTCGTCGAGTTGTTGTCGCCGAAGCAGGATGGCGAGGACCGGTGGGATCAACACGCGCACCTGAAGCGCGGGCATACGCGGAATGCGAAGGCGGCCGATAAGCCTATCGCGGCGTTGTTGACGGATTTGAAGGCGCGCGGGTTGTTGAAGGATACGCTGGTGGTGTGGACGGGCGAGTTCGGGCGTTCGCCGACCGTGCAGGGTTCGGGCGAGGCGGTGGGGCGCGATCATCATCCGTACGGGTTTTCGATGTGGATGGCGGGCGCGGGCGTGAAGGCGGGATTGACGTTTGGCGCGACCGATGAGTATGGGTATTACGCGATCGAAAATCGCGTGCATGTGCATGACTTACATGCGACGATTTTGCATTTGCTGGGGCTGGAGCATACGCGGCTGACGTATCCGTTTAGCGGGCGGGAGATGCGGCTGACGGACGTGCATGGAAGGGTTGTGCGGGAGGTTTTGGGGTAGGCTTGCGGTGACTGTCTTTACAGGATACGTTTAGGATATGAGCGTAGAAGCCATTAAAGAAGAGATCAGCCAGATGAGCGCTGAAGACCGGCGCCACCTTGCTGAGTGGCTTGAGGAGCTTGATGAGCTGGAGTGGGACCGCCAGATCGAAGAAGACTTTTCTCCGGGCGGTCGAGGGATGCCTCTGCTTGCAGAACTGGAACAGGAACTTGCTGAGGGCAAGACTAGGCCGGTCGAGGAAGTTTGCGCGGAGCGGCGCTCCAAAAACCGGTGACTTTTCAGCATCGAACGTTTGAGCGGTTCTGGCAGAGGTATGAATGCCTCCCTTTGGAGGTCCAGCGTGCGGCCGACAAGCAATATCAGCTACTTTGCAACAATCCTTTGCATCCCTCACTACGGCTGAAAGAGGCAGGGCCATTTTGGTCGGCGAGGGTGACGTCGGGATATCGGGCATTGGCAATCCGCCGCGGTGTGGTGGTTCACTGGTTTTGGATCGGGCCACATGATGAATATGAGCGGATACTCCGGGGCGGGGCATGAAGAAGATTTTTCTGTCGTATTCCCACGATGACAGTCGTTTCAAGGATGAGTTCCTGAAACATCTCGCGCCGCTTCAGCGGACGGGTATCGCGGAGGTGTGGCACGATCGGGAATTGTTTGCCAGCGATCTCATCGAACCGACTATCGCGGCCGAGATTGAAGAGTCGGACATATTTGTTGCGTTGGTCAGTTCTTCGTACTTCGCTTCGGAGTTCTGCTGGAGTAAAGAGCTACTTCATGCAATCCGTCAGGCAGGAAGCGGCCGTCCGAGGGTAGTCGGGGTCATCGTCCGTGATGTTCATTTCGCTGAATCGCCGTTCGCACATACGCTACTGCTCCCTAAAGACGCGAAGGCCGTATCCGGTACTGAGTGGAAGAATCACGATCAAGCTTGGACCAACGTCGTGAGCGAACTCGGTCGGCTGTGCAAGCAGTTGGATCAGGCTTCCACCTCGAACGAAGTTTCGATCGAGCATACGCCGACACACCAGCAATCCTCGCCGCAAAGATCACCAAAGCAGATTCGAGTTCGAGTGATTCAGCCGGAGTTAGTACGGCCTGAAGGTCTTGCAGAACTAGTCGGGATTCTTGAGGTCGAATTCCTCGGAGAGTTCGATCGCCGCGAAGAGTGTGACCTTCAGTTATTCGTCAATCCAAACCTGACGAGCCGCTTGCTAACCGAAACTGCATCCGAAGCATACCTTGAGTTCGAACCGCGTACCGAGTTCCCTGGGGACCGGTTGCTGAGGCCCCGCTACGGGAGAATCAGCGGCGCGAATTCTGTAGTCTTTCGTTCGCTGCCAGTCGGCGAGATTCGCAGACGCCATGGCAATGCCGTGGCAAGAGTCGGCGGCATTCGCGTCAACGCGAATCAACTATGGGACCGGGACCGGGTGGTCATCGCATTGCGCGCAACCGGGTTTGAGGCATCGGAGATCAGCCAGACAGACTTGGCATATTTCGCTCCACGTACAGAAGTCTTCATCGAACCGGTCGCCGCGCCGTTGCAGGAACCAATGTCGGTGCACGATTTTTTGTCGAGCTTCGACTATAGCGACCAAAACGCTCTCCCTCTGTTGGCCAAAATTCGTTTCACTTCGTATTTCGGGAGGTGGGAAGTTCCCGGTGCGGCGACTCGTGTGTGCGTAAGAATCGGCAACCTTCCAGATTGTCTTTTGTCGGTCTATTCGACGGGTGTTTTGAACGCCTCGGACGGCTCCATATCAGCGAGACTACTTGTCGCGAATGCAAACGGCGGCGGCTTTCCTTTGGCGGCTGTTGCGGATGCGCAACTGCTCGACGCTCAAGGCAAGAGGTATGCTGCGCACGTCGAGAGGAACGCGATCGGAACTGCATCGGTTTGGGATATAGGCGATGCCGCCCTTCTTGCGGTCCAGACAATTGAGTTCGGGCTGGGTATGTGTTTGCGCGAAACGCGTAGCATTTCTAAAAGAGTGTTAAAGTCCCGATTTTCGCCCCAGTTATCGGCGACGCTCGCTCCGCTGTCGACCGTTACCACAGCATCGAGGAGCGAACCGGTGCCCCGATTCGCTGATTGCTCGGTCAGTCTACCGCTATTTGGTACGCCATCGGATTGAATGCACTAAACGGAAGTGCGGCAGGTAGTTCAACCCGCGCCTCCGTTTCGTACTGTCAGTTCTTGCAGCTCGGCTTACTCGCCCTGCGTTGATCTTCAAAATACGGCCGGTGCCGAGGAACAGGAACGGTGGTACGAGGGCGCTGCCGGACGACATGACATACAGCCTCCCGTTAAGAACGGTCATTGAAAACGGGTTCCCGTGTGGATCGAACTCCGGCGGCGGCACGGCGGGGAAGCTGGTGAGGAAGTACTGGATGGGGTTGGCCACCGGCGCCCGCTGAGGGAGGCCGCCGCGCGCTTCTGTCGCGCTCGAAATTGCACTCTCGGCTGAGGAACGAAGCGAAGGCTATTCCCAGGGGCGATCCTTAAGAAACGCGATGTGCGTGGGAAGTGGCTTGTCCGTCTTGAAGTGTTTCCGATAGGCCGCTACCCAATCAGTGGCGATATCGCGCTGGGCATCGGTGAGTCTCAATTTTCCGGAGCACACGAGGCCGCGCAGATGATCTTCTAGTGCGTCCTTGACGTTGGCTGTCCAGTCTCCGCCGCGATAGGGTTGTGGCCACAGGTTGCGGATGTCGTCGGCGCCGCCGAGCGCTGGGCTGATTAGGTAATCGACCTCGTAGGCGCGCGGCGCGGGGCGGTCGATTTGATACTGTGCGAAGACCCGCCGGGCGAGCGATGCGGGAATTTCGGTTTCGCGTTCAACAACGCAAACCTGTTCGGCGGTCAGTGCGCTGGCGGCGCCGGGAGTCAGGCGCGCGTCGGGCAGATAAGCCGCGTGGACGGGCCGATGCGGAACGAACAACAATCCGGCGGCGACGAGGACCGAAGCCGCGGCCGCCACGGCGTAGGGCCAACGGCGCCGGCGCACCGAATCCGAATACGCCGCGCTGGCATCGGCGAGCGCCTTTCGCCGCGCCTTACAGACATCGCATTCGTCGAGATGAGCTCCCACCTCCACGGCGGTCTGCGCGTCCAACTCGCCGTCGATAAACATCACAAGAATGTCGTCGTTAGGATGCTGCATGGCGGCTCAACTTGTCGAGAGATCGAGCGATCGACGCGGCGACCGAACCGAGCGAGATATCGAGGCGCTCGGCGATTTCGCGGTACCGAAGTCCCTGAGCCCGAAGCGCCAGACAGTGGCGATCCCGCTCGGGCAGAGCGTCGATGACCGCGCGAATTCGTTTCCGCCGCGCCTTCGCCGCGACGATTTGTTCCGGATTCGGCGCCTGGCAAATCGATGACACCTCCGGAAGCGAGCGTTGCAGCCGCGTCCGCTGGCGCAGCCCCAGATTGTGGCCGACACGAAATACCCAGCCCGCCAGATTGTCGCGCGGCTTGCCGGCCCGTAGATGGTCGCCGAGCGCGAGAAAAACGTCCTGTCCCACGTCTTCGGCTTCGGCGGCTGGCAGGCCGAGCTTTGCCAAATAACGCAGCAGCGGCGCGCGCAACTCCGCGTACAACTCGGTCCATGTGAGGACGCTCTCGGCCATCAATACATTATTCCTGAACAACGGACGCCGTTCAGGAATATTCGTCTTATGGGATTGTTGTTGGCGGTGGCGCTCAGCGTGTTTGTGCAAGATCCATCGGGCGCAGGAATGAAGGCAAAAGGTGTGTTGGAGCCGGCGGGCGGCGGCGCGGTCACTCGGTTTGAAACGGCGGCCGACGGCGGTTTCGACGCCGGAGATATCAAGGCCGGCCGATACCGGTTGACCGTGTCGGCGGACGGTTTTACCGCGCCGGCGGTTGTGTTCGACATCGAAGAGGGCAAGCCGGCGCGGCAGGTCGTTAAGATGTTGGTCGGAACGGCCTCATACTCGGTCAACGTGGTCGCGGCGACGCCTCTGGGAGGATTGGATCGCGCCGTAGAGGAGATTCCTTCCCCAGTGCAAGGGGCAACCCATCGGGAAATCGGCTCCAGCGGCGCGCTGGATCTATCGGACTTCCTCAACCGGCGCATGAATGGTGTGTTCGTCAATGAGATTCAAGGCAACCCGTTTCAGGCCGACGTGAACTATCGCGGCTACACGGCGTCGCCCCTGGTAGGAACGCCGCAAGGCATTTCGGTGTTCCTGGATGGCGTCCGGCAGAACCAACCGTTCGGCGACATCGTGAGTTGGGATCTGATTCCGCGTATTGCGATCGCCGAGACTGCTCTGATTGCCGGCTCCGATCCGGTATTCGGCTTGAACACGCTGGGCGGCGCGCTATCGATGCGCAGCAAGGACGGAACCGCGTTTCCCGGCACGGCGCTGCAGTTGGGTGGCGGGAGTTTCGGCCGCAAGACAGCCGATTTTGAACACGGCGGATCACGGCGTTCGATCGATTGGTTCCTGGCGAGCGGCATGTTCTTTGAAGAGGGCTGGCGGGACTATTCGCCGACCAACGTGCGCCAGTTTTTCGGGCGCCTCGGCTGGAGGCGCGATCGCACCTCGATCGGGCTCTCGATCGGCTACGCAAACAACGCGCTGATCGGCAACGCGCTGCAGGAGCAGACGCTGCTTGCGCGCCGGTACGCGAGCGTCTACACGATTCCCGACATCACCGCCAACAAGGCGCCGTGGCTCAACCTGCAACTACGCCACACGTTTTCGCCCCACCTCGCGTTGTCCGGAAACGCCTACTTCCGCTACGTGCGTTCCCGACTATTCAACGGCGACTTGAATGACGACTCGCTCGATCAATCCCTCTACCAGCCCAACGCCGCCGAGCGGGCCGCGCTAACGGCGGCCGGTTTCACCGGTTTTCCGGTGAGCGGTGAATCGGCGGCCAATACGCCGTTCCCGCGCTGGCGTTGTATCGCCAACGCCTTGCGTCGCGACGAACCCGGCGAAAAATGCAATGGCCTACTGACCCGCAGCGCCTCGCAGCAGCGCAACTTCGGCGGTTCGGCGCAGGTGTCGTGGTTTGCGCGCCGGCACACGTTGACAGCCGGACTGGGTTACGACGGCAACAGCACCGGATTTACACAAATCGGCGAACTTGGTTACCTGACTTCCAATCGCGGGATCGCCGGCGTCGGCGCGTTCGGCGACGGTGTCACTGGCGGCGATATCGATGGCGAATCGTTCGACACACGCGTGAATCTGCGCGGCAGGATTCACACGGGCAGCTTTTACGCCACCGATTCGGTGTCGCTCGGAAAGTCAGCGCGTGCGACGCTTTCCGGCCGCTACAACCGCACCGTTATCGACAACCTCGACCGCATCCGCCCGCGCGCCGGCACCGGCTCATTGACCGGGCATCACTCCTTTGGCCGGTTCAATCCGTCGGCGGGCCTCACGTGGAGAGGCGTGTACTTCAACTATGCCGAAGGGAGCCGGACGCCGACGTCGATCGAACTCGGCTGCGCCGATCCCGAAGCGCCCTGCAAGCTGCCCAATGCGATGGCCGGCGATCCACCGCTGAAACAGGTTGTGTCGCGCACGCTGGAAGCGGGCGTCCGTGGTGGCGGCGAAGGCCCGCTGCGCTGGAGCGCAGGCTGGTTCCGAGGCGCCAATCGCGACGATATTCTTTTCGTCGCCTCCGAGCAGACAGGCTTCGGCTATTTCAAGAACTTCGGCCGGACGCTGCGCCAGGGCGCCGAGTTTGACGCCAGCGCGCGACTCGGCCGCGCGCTGCTCGGCGCAAGCTACACCTACCTCCGCGCGACGTTTGAGAGCGAGGAAGAAGTCAACGGCGAGGGCAACAGCACCAATGCGGAAGGACCCGGCTTCGAAGGACTGATCCACATCGAGCCTGGCAACCGGATCCCTCTCACCCCCTCCCACATCACGAAGGTCTACGCCGATATCACCGTCACTTCGAAGTTCACCGTCAGCCCGTCGGTGATCGGCATCGGCGGCGCCTTCGCGCGTGGGAACGAGAACAA
>Ga0169931_10008716_pt1 | contig 14739 bp, 6 predicted proteins | sample Kivu_15m_20L_FD_129675 | JGI IMG/M metagenome (GOLD analysis project Ga0169931, IMG submission 129675) | Freshwater microbial communities from Lake Kivu, Western Province, Rwanda to study Microbial Dark Matter (Phase II) - Kivu_15m_20L... | ecosystem: Environmental > Aquatic > Freshwater > Lake ...
ACTGCGCGACGTCTTGAAGCGGGCAATGAGTCGCTCAGCATCGTTAAACAAATGATCCGGAATGGAAATGGCAGTCTTCATACTTTTAGTATAACCGCAGTATGAGGCGACGTCAAGAAGGAAAGCGGGGGGCTCTGCCGTTGCGATTGGCGTCTGGAGCAGGAGGACGCCACCGGTCGGTTCCACGCCCGTCTGGCTTTTCGCCGTGAGATCTTCGACCGCATCGGCGGCTGGCCTCTGACCAGACGCGGCGACTTCGACCAGCAGCTGATCGCACGCCTCAACGCCATCGAACGACCGGGCGACCCGTGCCAGTTTGCGGATCCGTCATACATCTTCCGCTGGGGGCAAACGAACGCGTACCACGGTCAGGCGTTCATGCAGGGACCGGAGGATGAGGGGTGGTGTGACAGGGTGCGGGCTTAACTACGGGTCTTCGCCGAAGGATCTCGAAAGGAAATTTGGGCCATCCAACGGTCGCGGACGGCCACAAGTCACTGATCTGAAAACACTTGCATCGACGGATCGCGGGGATTGCACCATGTGTTTTGCGGTAACTAAAGCGCTATCCAATCCACCGACGTTGGCCTGCCCCAGACCCCTCAGTGCCCGCCATCACTTTCTCCCCCAGCACCGTTCCCCGGTATTCGTCCGTGGTTGAAAAAACATTTCCAATGCCCGGTTACAGTCGCAGCATCCCTAAACTCACACCTGCGCTCCGATTCATCGATCCGCACACCCACTGATACCGTCGCGTTGCGACACTGGGAACTCATCCCGCCTGGTGGTCTCAGATTGACAACTGTAGCAATCACCTGACGTTGCAGCGCGATGGACCCCAGACGTGTCCGCTGTATTCGATCACGAAAACCCGCACGCTCAGTTCGAGCGCCGCTGCGCTGTACGCGAGCGCAAGTACGATTAAGAGCAGGGAAACGTGAGGAAAGGCATCTGTCTCCGTTTGACCAGCGTGGCCTCTTCAGGAACAACAACCGATATTCATCCCCTCCCAGTGCGTAGAGAATTCCCAGACGTAAACCACAACTGCACAGGCACTTGCGAGCGGATTTACAGATGGATGGCCCCGCCTCGACGAACTCCTTTTGAACCCAGCACCGTCGACGAATCGAGACCACGCACAAATCTTTGATCTCTGACGTTCTCAAGTCTCTTAAGTACACGACGCTTGCGTCTGGCGACTGTCTTCGCGATATTCCGATTCATCCGAGACTCCCCCTGTGACGGTGCCTTTCGGATTGGAGTTGACACCCTGGTCACGCATTTTCTCATTGAATTCTCAGTTTTACGAGTTCCGAGAGATTCTCAAGTAAGTTCGCTTGTTTGAGGAGTAATCGAGACCACGACCGCGTGCTCTTTGGCAGGGAAGATGCGGAGATGTCCGTCATTCGTGTGTTTCCGGTGATCACAAAGGACGAATGCCTCTCCATTCTTGAACACGTGCAGACCGTCGGTCCTGTCCGGTTCCCATGGGAGTTTGTCGGCTTGCTGGTCGCGCCGGCCCTGGTTGTGGGCAGCCTGCCGCTGCTGCTGACGGATTCGTTGACACTGCAGTCCCTGGGCGTTCTGCTGATGGCCTACGCCATGCTGCTGTTTCAACTGCTGCTGCATGAATGCGCCCACGATGCCCTGTTCGGATCCCGCCGGCTCAATATCGTCGTGGGCTGGCTGATCGGTCTTTTCGTGCTGACTCCATTCCTCAGCTACCGCCGGGGCCACGCAATGCATCATACGTGTCTGGGTACAGCAGCAGACCCAACAGCCGTTCCGCGGGGGCATCATCCATGGCAGCGGCTGGCTGGTTTTCTTGTGGCAGTCAGGGTCGTGCCCCTCCTTTATCTGGGCGGTGTCTTTGGCCCCTACCTGCTGTTTGATGTCGTCCAGCGCAAGCAGCAGTCGCTCCGCTGTTTCACCGGTTATTGCTTTAATCTGCTGGCCATCTTCGCACTTCATGCAGCATTGGCCTTCCTGATCGACCGGGATCGCTATCTGCTCTGTCTGCTGGCGGCATTCTGGTTATCGGGGCTGTTTTATGAGTACCTGTTCACTCAGAACCAGCACATCGGACTGCTGCCAGGCTGCGAACCGGCAGCGGGTGAGCGATATCGGTTTCATCAGCAGGTGAATTTTTCCAGATCCGTGCGGCTCCCGTGCGCAGGCCTGTTTCTGTATTTCAACCTCCACAAGGAGCACCACCTGTTTCCTCAGCTACCCTGCCGCTGCCTGCCGCGAGTGCACCAGTGGCTGCAGACACATCGCCGTGACGTGCTGGCATTCACCAGTGATCATCCCGGCATTCTGCAGCGCCGATCAGATCTGAAACTCTTCACACCGACTGCTGGTGACTGATGTTGACATTCGACTGGGTCAGAGAAGCCGAAATTCCGCTGCCGCCGTGGAGCAAATTTCGCTTTCAGTCGCTGCGGGAGATGGTGACGCTGGAGCAGTGTCCGGCTGTACTGGCGCGGCCCGTACTGATCGGAGTTGTGAACGGGCGGGCCGCCGTAGTCACACTTGGGGAGCTTCAGCAGGCCGTCCGGATGGCGTCCGCATGGTGTGTCGAACAGCGGGTGGCCGCAGGTGATCGGGTGGCAATCGTTCGTCTGCCTTATGCGTCTGAGCTTGTTGTGGCCTTGAATGCTTTGGCACTGATGTCCTGCGGTGTGGTTGTTGTGCTGCCGATGCAGACCGCTACGGACGCCCTGACGCACATCATTCGCCGGACAGCCTGCCGCTTCGTGTCACGGCCCGCCATCGCTCAGGACACCCAGCCGCATCCGGAAACTCTGCTGGCCCTGCAGAAAATGGCCTGCTGCACCGCAGAGCTGGGAATTGCGGACTGCCCGCTACCGGTTTCATGGCCGCTCGATCAGAGCACTACAGCCGCAGCGCTGACGGAGTTCCTGCAGCGGGATGTCGACGCGGAATCGCTGATACTCACCACATCCTCCACCACCGGTCCTCCGAAACTGGTGCGTTATTCCGAACGTGCCCTGCTGGCAGTAGCGGAATCGTGGCAGGCAGCCGGGCTGCTGGATGAAGACGTCACGGGTGGCCAGTCCCTGTGCCCCTTGTTCTCACATTCGATGGGACTGCGAAATGTCCTGCATGCGATTCGCACGCGAAATCCCACACTGCTGATCCCGCCGGAATGGCTCGATGAAGCCCCCCATGCGATTGTGGGGCTGCTGCAGGCCTGGCCCCCGAGACATTTTACTGCCGGTCCGGCGCTGATTCACGGCCTCGCACGGCTTGCTCGGTCTGCCCCGGAAGCTCGAAGAGCCCTCAAATCCATCAAAGTGATTGTGTCCTCGGGGTCTGAGTGGGATGAAGCCACAGCCACCACCTTTGCAAACGTGCGGACGGCCAATGCCTTCGGCATGACCGAGACACAGCAGATCCTGTCCACGCTCGTCCCCGACCTGGCCGCAGCGCAGTCGCCGGGTGCCGTGGAAGTCAATCGCAGATCGCTCGGGCGGCCACTCCCCGGAGTCTCTGTCGGCGTCCGGTTCACGGACCCGGATGCCGGGATTGGCAGGCTGTTTGTCAAATCGGCATTCAGTGCCATGGGTTACGTGGGTGAACCGCCTTTTCCGGAGTGGCTGGAAACCGGAGACCTTGTTCGTATCCAGCGCGGACAAATCGAGTATGCGGGCCGGGCAGCAGAGGACTTTATCAACTCGGGCACTGGCCTGAAACTCTCCAGTGTGGAAGTGGAGCAGCGGTATGCGTTTCTTTCCGAGCGTTTTCACGGACTGCTCCTTCGTCACAGCCCGGGCCGTTCAGGTATAATTGCCGTTGCGTTCTGCGGGGCTGACGATCCTGCAGATCCGGACCTGCAGGAGCAGCTGCGGGAATGCGTTGCCGCGTTTCACGAACGGCTGCAGTCAGACAGTGATGATTTCGAACTGCGCCACAGCCTGCTCGTGGCTATTGGACTGATCGCCGGTGAGCTGCCTCGGAGCGGTACCGGGAAAGTCAGCTTTGCCCGCATCGCTCAGGAACATGCTGACCTGCTGAATGCGCTCAATGCCCCCACCGGCCGACATGCGGCCCTCGTTAAACTCGAACCACTGACTTTTGGGCGGGAGGCTGCGTATCAGCATTCGTTACCGTATGCCGGACAGCTGCTGCAGGCGCTGAATCTGGATGTGGAATTTGTGGCTGGGTTGGGCGATTACCTGTTTCGCGAGGTGCAGGGAAAGCCTCGCCCGGTGCTGGACCTCGTGGGCGGATTTGGCGTGAATCTGCTCGGACATAGTCAAGCTGAAGTGGAAGCGGTGGCGATTGAGGCCCTGCGACGAGTACCCATGCTGGATCAGGTCAGCCACAGGTCCGCGGCCGCAACGCTCGCCAGAAACCTCTCGAATCGCCTCGGCGAAGTCACCGGGCGACGCTATGTCTGCCTGTTTCATTCCACCGGGACGGAAGCCGTGGAAACGGCTCTGAAACATGCGCTGCTGAAATGGGGAGAAACGTTTCACGAGTGGAACGATCAGATGCTGGAACGGTGCAGTGGTGAATTGGCGGCCGTGGGACGCGCATGCCACGCCGACAATCTTCGCCGCTTCGCCGCCTTCCGTCCGCTGCTGATCGCGTTGCAGGGGGCCTACCATGGAAAGACGTCCGGGGCGCTGCACGCGATGGGTGACGGAGAGCAGCGTCTGCCGTTTGCGGGCCTGCTGGGAGCAAGAGTCGAGTTTGTGTCGCGAAATGACCTTCAGTCCGCGGATGTGGTCATCGAACAGGTGCTGACTGCGGAACACTTGTGGCTCCAGTATCCGACTGCCGAACGCGGGCAGACCCACATCACCAGCCATCCGTTTCCCGGAATATTTGCGACGCTCGCCGAGCCAATTCAGGGCGAAGGCGGCGTGTTTGAAATTCCTCTGCCGTTCTTCACCGCAATCCGCCGGGCACGCATTCCGCTGATTGTGGATGAGATCCAGTGCGGACTGGGCAGAAGCGGCCAGTTTCCAGCATTGCAGGGTGTCGTGGCGAACTATTATTTGTTCGGAAAAGCGCTCGGCGGCGGAATCGGCAAGATCGCAGCGACACTCATTGATCGAGCGGACTACGTGGATGAATTTGACCTTCACAGTGGAGCCACGTTTTCCGGTGATGCCACCTCCTGCCGAATCGCCCTGAAAGTTCTTGAAATTATCGATCGGGACGACATCCCGCTTCGCTCTGCCCGACTGGGACAGCTCCTCAGGGAACACCTGCTCGCCGTTCAACGCGAATTTCCCGAGATTCTGCTGCGAATCACCGGTCGTGGAGCAATGCAGGGGGTTGAATTGGGTGTGCCCATTTGTACTCACCGATTTCTCCGTGAGCTGCTGGCGGATCGGCCGGGTTATTTCGCTTCATCCTGGATGTTGCACAATCACGGCATCCGGATTCTGCCGACGTTGTCTGCTCCGGCCATGCTGCGTATTGAGCCTTCCGCATATCTGTCACCAGATGGCGTATTCCAGTTTGTGGCGGGGCTGCGGGAATTCTGTGAGCAGTTGACGGGGTCAAATATTCGCGGGCTGCTGCGGCATTTGATCCCGCCTCCGGGCGTCAGTCGCTCCACCGGGACTGCGGACGATCGCGGCTCGGTTGCTGACACACCTCGTTCCGGTCAGCGGCTGAACTTTCGTTTTTCCAGTGAACCACCGGCCCCCGGTTCGGTTCGCGTGGGTTTTATTCTGAATCCGATCTATCCCACCGATGAGCTGCTGGTGGAGATGCCGGAACTGATGAGTCTGTCGATCGATCAGCGGCTGGAACTGACTGAGCGGGTGCAGGTGCTGCTGCAGTTGCGGCCGTTCGAATTGTTTTCGAAGAACCTGTTTGGAAATCGTGTCTGGCTGTGCGGCATTATGCTTCCGGCCGCAGCAGCAGTTCTGGACAAATGGAAGCAGTCCGGGACGCTCAAGCCTGTCCGGCGACGCCTCAATCAGGCGCTCAGGATTGCAGCTGAACGCGGTTGTCAGACTGTGGTGTTTGGCGCGCAAACCAGCATTGTCACGGGCAACGCCACAACATTGCGCGAGCAGCCGGATGTGCAGGTTTCATCGGGCAATTCGTTCACCGTTGCGGTGATGCTGTCGCAGATCGACGCGACTCGCCGCAGAATGGGACTCCCGAAGACCGGGCGTCTGGCGATTGTCGGCGCCATCGGAAACATCGGTTCGGCCATCGCACGCTGGTTTGCTTCACCGGGGAACTGGGACGGTCCGATCGCGCTGCTGGGACGCGACGGTCAACTGCCGCGGCTGGCGGCATTTCGTGAAGAGCTCATGTGCAACGCAGGAAATCCACACGTGCAGCTGCTGCCAAACAACGCCGATCTGCAATCCTGTGACCTGATCGTGGTGGCTGTATCGGGCGATCAGACTGTGATTGAGACTCAGCATGTGAGTGCTGATCGCAAAGTGCTGATCGCCGACGTTTCTCAGCCGCGGGCTGTTTCCGGGGCGATCGGTGTTGAGCGTCCGCTGTCAACGGTGATTCAGGCTGGACTGGTGAAGCTGCCCGAAGACCCCGACTTCAGACTCACCCCCCACACCCCGCGCGGTACCTGCTTCGCCTGCGCTGCCGAAGCCCTGCTGATGGGACTTGAGCCCCATCCCCGGCTCCGGCTCAACGGAGACATCGACCCTGCGGCCGTCGAGACACTGCTGCAACTCGGCAGAAAATACGGATTGCTCGAGTCCGGCGAGAACCGTTGAAAGCCCCCGAGCAACCGTGTGCGACGACGAGGGATGTCCGGAGATGACGAAACGGTGCTCAGGACCAGGGCTCTACGTCAAATATCGTGCGCAGTGTTTTACAAGTATTTAGCAAAGCGATTTGAATCTCGCCTCGTAGAGTAAGAAGAGTTTGAGGAAAACCTGGGGCAAAATTTGGGGCTCCAAAATTTGGGGCCATCCATCTGTCGCGGACTGTCACAAGTCACTGATTCGAAAACACTTGCATCGACGGATCGGGGGGATTGCACAGGGTAATTTGCAGCAATTCGAGGGCTATCCACTCCAACGCAGTTGGCTGTACCAGACCAGTCCGTGCCCGCAATCACTCGCTCCCCACGCCGCGTTCCCCGGTAGTCATCCGTGGTTGAAACAACATTTCCAGGTCCCGGTTACAGGGGCAGAATCCCTGAACTTACACCTGCAGTCCGAGTCATCGATCCGTATACCCATTGATGCCGTCGCGTTGCGACTCTCGGAACTCATCCCGCCCGGTGGTCTCAGATTGGCATCTGAGGCGATCACCTGACGGCGCAGCGCAATGGAACCGCAGACGTGCCCCCTGGACTCGATCACGAAAACCCGGACGCTCAGCACGAGCAACGCTGCGCTGAACACGAACGCAAGTACGGTGCAGAGCAGGGAGGCGTGAAGACACGGTACCATCTGTCTCCGTTCGGCCAGCGTGGTCTTTTCACCAGAAACAACCTGCATTCACCCACCCAGGTGCTGACCTCAAAACCGGTGAAACTGCGGGTGACAACCCGGGTGTTCCCAGCCCAGACGTAAACCACAACTGCAAAAGCACTTGCGAGCAGATTTACAGATGGATGGCCCCGCCTCGTGGCGTGGTGACGTCGGGCTTTCTGCGGCGGCCGAGAGTCTGAGATCTCGGGTGTCGTTGGAGGTCGTTACCAGCGTTGCCGTTGTGTTGCGGAAAGTGCGATGGCTGGGGAGTTGGCGGAGTCTCAAAACCCGGCGGTGGGTAGATTTCGAGTTGTCCAAAACTGCTGGTGGGCCTGAGTTTCGCAGGCTGACTCCCGGGTTTTGCGGACTCTCAGACGCTCAGCAGAAAGCTACGGGGCGAATTGTGGCCTGAGGGAATATTGACGAATCCAGATTCCCTGATAACCCGCACAGTGGGATCCACGCTTTTCGGAGTTGTCATTCATTTCCACGGTGACAATCCGGCTGCCATGGTCGAAGACGCAAACCGTCGGACGGCAGTGTAAGGCCGGCGTATTCTGCGGCGTGGAGAACTGACGAACACTCCTGTTCAATCGAGTGGCGACAGCACAGATCATGTCTCTGTTTGAATTTCGTGGTCCGTGTTGTTTCGCTTCGCTGCCCGGGGTTTGCCCCTTGAAGACGGGGGTTGCCAAGGGGCATCACAGATTTTTCCTGCCTGCGGGGGCATCAAGGTCTGGCGTTTTTCAGAAGCATCGACGTCTTAGCCCGCGAAATCGGCGATGGAGCGGGCCAGTTCGTCAGCCCTGATCAATGGCATCCAGTGAGTTCCTCCGGGAATAATCTCCAGTACTGAGCCCGCTGTAATTTCATGCAGCCGCTCAGCCTGAACTACGGGAAAGTGCTTGTCGTGTTCCGCCCAAAGAATCAGTGTCGGACATTTGATCGTCCTGTACAGATCCGGCAGCCGGTCCAGCGAGCCCTGATAGCCGGCGCACATTTTGCTGATGAAACGCCGGACGGCAGGAGTGAAAAAGGCAGTCTGAAAATCGTCGCGAAGCGGTTGATCGAGCCGCTGTCGTGGCGGCAGAAAAGTGCGTTCGGCCCGGAAAAAGATCAGTCGAGGCAGCGTTCGCAGTGCAAATCGATTGAAACCGAACTTCCGCAGCAGGCAGATCTCCCACGATGTCGGCTCGTTGCCCAGCACCAGCGAATTCATCACCACTACCCGCGCAATACGATCCTGGTGCAGCGCAGCGCACACCAGAGCAGGCTGGCCACCCATATCCAATCCGACCAGTATCGGTTGCTGGATGCCCAGTTCATCCAGAATCATCAGCAGACGCTCAGCCTGCAGCCGCGGTGTGGCGCCCCCGGCCCACTCGTCGCTGTATCCCATGCCGGGCCAGTCACAGGCGATGACTTCAAAACGATCGGCGAGCAGGGGTGCCAGCCGGCTCCAGATCTGCAGGTTCTCAGGATACCCGTGCAGAAAAACAATTGGAGGCCCCTGCCCCAGACGTGCCACCCGCAAATACTTCCCGTTGCGCAGCAGGACCCGCTGTGTGGCAAGCAAGCGTGTGTCGGGCATCATCGTTGAACCCCTGTATCCGCCAGCAGCAGATCAGCGGCAAGAATTCCGCTGACAGCACAAAAGCTGACCCACTGTCCCGGGTGCGTGGCACTGCCGGCCAGATACAGCCGACTGATCCAGGGACTTCGATGAGCCACTCGGCCGCTCAGCATGAAACGAGAAGTCATCACCGGGTTCATACTGTTCCTGTACAAATGAAACTGCCGACCCCACTCCAGCGGGATTCGCGTCTGCAGCACACGAACCTCTTCGAAGTGCTCTCGCCACCAGCCGTCTTCTTCAACCACCCGCCGGAGAAACTCACGCTGGCCCGCTTCGCCGCCCGCTTCAGCGCGCAGTTGAGCCATTGGAGCCACCAGTCGAGCTGGATACCAGCCGTGCCTTTCGAGTGAAGCATCGACGACTCCCGGAGTAATCAGCAGCCGGCAGCCATCGGGTTCATTTCGCAGCCGGAACCGCAGATATGGCGGCTTTGGCTTTCCCTTGACAGCGAGATATGCGCACACGCCGGGGGACTGCAGCGGAAGTTTCTGATAGTACTGTCGCGTTCGCCTGCTCAGCAGTGACTGCTGGTCGTCTTCCAGCAGCTCCTGATACGTGGCCAGTCCCGCGTTCGAAACCACAGCATCCGCGGCCAGAAACTCCCCGGCTGCCTCCACACCGATCACCCTCCTGTTGCGGCAGCAAATGCGGCGAACCCGGCTCTCAAAACGGAACTCCACGCCTGCCGCCACTGCCGCTTTAAACAGCACTGCCGGAACATTGGCGATGCCGCCCTCTGAATAGCACGCTCCGGCGCGATGAATCACAGACGCCACCAGCGCAAGCGGGGCTGGCGCTGCGCCAGCCAGCTGACCGGCCACGTGTGTCCAGATGCCAAGTGCCTCGACCACTCGCTCAGGCAGCTGCCACGATTTCATGACCGAACCCAGTGACCGCAGCACGAACGGGATGTCCCGCCACGCGCCGCTCAGCACCAGATCTGAAATCCCGGGACGTGATTTCCACTGCAGCGGCTGCATTCGCTGATAGATCGCATCCGTAGCAGCGATGAAACGCCGGTAAGTGTTGCCGGCACCGGGCCACTGCGCATCCATCGCAGCCGCCGTTTCCTCCAGCGAGTCAAAAATCACCAGCGGCGGTGCCGAGCCATCATCCACCTGATAAACACTCGAAATCCGCTGCAGCTGCACCTGACTGCCGCAGTCAATCTCCAGTTGGCGAAAAGCCCATTCCAGACCAGGGCGATCCAGCAGCACATACGGGCCGGCATCAAATCGAAAACCATCCAGTTCAAAACCCGACGCCAGGCCACCGGCTGATGATCCAGCTTCGACGACGGTCACGTGGCAGCCATACCGAGCCAGACGAATGGCTGCACTCAGCCCGCCCACCCCGGCCCCGATGACAATGATTCGTCGAGTCATTCGGGCCTCACGCATTCGTGGCTGGAGTTCGAAAGATTCAGCCCCAGCAGCCAGCGTACCGCTCGCCGCACCGCACCCAGCAAAAAGCCTTCCCGCCGTCGCAACGGAAAAGCCCGCTGGTCCATTTCCGGCAAAAACAGAGAACCGCGACCGCTGCCCAGCACATACACCGGATACGCCATGATGCTCAGCAAAGCCCGCAGCTCGTTATGATAGGGGCCCCGCCAGGCAGCGATCTGTGAATTCTCGCCACGAATCTCCACGCGCTTCGCCGCACCGCCAAACCACTGAGCTGCACTCTTCAGAAGACTCGAAGGCCCAAACTGCGCAACACCCAGATGCTGCAGCACCACAGCATCCACTGCCAGTGAATCACAGCCTGCGTAAAATCGCAGCGGGTGAATCGGTTTGCGGCATCCCATCACCCCGACCAGACCGTCCGGGATGTTTTCGAAAGCATCGACAATGCCAAAATGCGGCGGAAAATCGTTCAGCAGCATCATCACTGCCGTCGCGCGGTCAGCCTGTCGCTCCAGAAACAGATATTGATCACAACGGCCACCAACCCACTCGGTATTGCCCACACACAGCAGAGCCATTTCAATCGGATGACTGCGAAGTTTGGGAAACGAAATCCTGAAGTCAGCGTCCCGCCACGTCTGTGCAATCGTGTACTGAGCCATGCCGCGCGAATACTGGTGACGGACCTGGTCCTCGTCAGTGTCCACAATCCGATAATTCTCTGAACCAATACCGAAATAATCCGCCACCTCTCTGACAGTGCGATTCTGAAAGAAATGGTCAAAGATGTTGCGCCCCTCCACAAGTGCAACGTCCGCGCATCCCAGCTCGAACAGATACACCGCCAGTTCGTTTAACAGTTCCGGATCCGTCAGCGGGGACAGGTCCTTACGATGATAACCCAGCATAAATGTCGGCTTAATGGCAATCCGCAGCTCAGCAACAGACTTCTTCAGAAACGCAGCCCGCCGGAGAATCGACTCCCGCAGTCCGCTCTCTTCCAGCAGCCGACGGAACAGAACGAGCTTTTCGTCCCTACCAGCGGCACGAAGACACACGACCGGCTGCCCGCTGCCGACGGGATTTTCGATATCCGACACCCGGCGCTGCGGCCGCGGCAGAAACTCTTCACCCACCTCACGGATCTGCTCGATCAGCGACTCAGACGTACAGGTCTCGGCAATCGTATCCGTGTCTGTCAGAGCACCAGCCAGGATTTTAAAGATTTTGCCGTGACGGTCCTCATCCTCAGCCACGCGTCTGAAATCGCGACTGAGCTGTAAATCCAGATCCGGCTGCGAGGACGCAAGTTCAGCGATCCGGTACCAGCAGACAGCCGCGGTTTCTTCAGCATCAATGTTGAAGGTGCAGAAGTTCCGAAACGGCCCCAGGCACAGATGCCGCTTCACGTCGCGCGGCACTTTCCCAACCAGACTGCCAGCCGCCGTAACCACCGTCGCCACGAGCCGCGACAGAGGCGCGCGGCTCCAGCGACTGTGCTGCATCACTGATCCCGCCCAGCCGCCAATTCCGCCCGCTGCCTGCGTCAGAAACGCCCGCGATGCCAGTCGCCAGCCTCCCAGCTTCAGAATTGCTCCACGAATGTAAATTGTATGCATCTCCTCATCTTTCCAGATCCAGATGAGGGCGTGTCGGAGCAATGCCCTGATGTCTTCCGGCAGCGGCATCGCATCAATGCGCTCCTGCATGAGCGATTCTCGGTACCCGATCGACACCAGTTCCTCACGCTCCAGCGCCAACAGGAACAACTGAATCAGCTCGCGCCGCGGATTGTTGCCGCACGCGGCCCGGGTCGCCGCCAGCTCTCGCTGAAATTCTTCGAAAACCGCACCCATAGGAGTCTCAGACCGGAAGAAAAAAGGACCGACCACCCGTAATCGATCGCAGGTCCACGCGAATTGCAACTGAGTCAGCCGCTGAATATGGACAAAACAGCAAGCACAGCCCGATAACAACACTCCCGCACATACCCCCAAACTACCAGTGTTCCCGAAGCAGGGGCAAACCGCAGGAATGCAGTCGCCAGAGCAGTGGAGGAGAACGGAGCTGCACGAATGACCATTCAGCAGGTACTCAGTTTTTCACTGAAGACTGTGGCAACAATGTGATTGGTGTGGGTTTCCGGCCATTCAGCGCAGCTCCATCAATCTGGCATGTGATGCCAGGTCAAGGGCCCCACTATGTTCTTCTCCCTGTCAGGGCAGCTCACAGCAGATTCCCCACACCCCTGCCAGGGCACTCCGCTGGAGCGAGAGCCAATTGTCCTTGAATTTCCGGCAGAGACCGTCAGTGGGAGGACGAAGCTGGGATGACGAAACGGTGTTAAGGACACTTGAAATCGTCTATCGGATTTCATGCAGACGCGCCGCCTGGCATCCTGCTGCAGCAACTCTTACCTCACGCAAAGGCCCCAGGGCGAAAAGCTGGAAATGTTGGAAATTTGAACCTTTTGTCCTTCCTTTGCGTCTTTGCGAGAGACCAACAGTCCCTGCACAAGGGATCGCGGTGAGAGCTGTCAACTGGCAGGCAGAACTGAAAACATCCCAATTCGCCCGAATTCACACCGTTTCGTCATCCCAGCTTCGCGCTCCCGGCGGCGGAAAACGGAAGGGGGGGGATTGACATGGGCCGCACGGTCGATGGGGTCAGGATGTTCCGCGCGTGACGGTTTTTCCGGATAAATCAACTCGGGTTGAGTCGGAATTTGCTGGATTCCTGTTTCCGAAGTTTCCCAAATGACGTGTATTTCCAAGGGGCCTTGTTCTTGACCGAAGTTCCGGTCCCCGTTAATCGTTCACCTGCATTGGAAAGCTCCCGGCTTTCCGCTGCTCCCGCCGACTTCATCGCCGTGAAGCTGACGCCTGTCGGCCTCTCCGGTGCCCTCCAAAAAATCTTGCCCCGGGGAGCATTCGTGATGAATGCTGTCAGCACCCTGTTTATTCCGGCCCTTTCCTCATGGCGGAAAGTTCCTTTTCTGCTTGTGGCTGGTCTTCTGTTCCCGGCCTTCCCCGTGATTGCTCAGGAGCCACTGCGGCAGCTCGTCAATCGTGAACTTGCCGCTCCTGCTGGCCTGCAGATTCCCGCTTCTACAGATGCCGAATTCCTCCGCCGAGCGGCCCTTGATCTGACTGGGATGCCTCCGTCCGCCGACGAAGCTCGTGCATTTCTGACGGATACTGATCCGGGCAAGCGTGAAAAGCTCATCGATCGCCTCCTGCAGTCGCCGCAGCATCATCGCCATCTGGCAGCTTCGCTGGATGTGATGCTGATGGAACGTCGCTCCAATCAGCATGTATCGCAGGATGAGTGGATGGCGTGGTTGCTCAGTTCCGTCCGCAGCAATAAACCCTGGAACAAGCTGGTTCTGGAACTGCTCACGGCGGACGGCGAGCCTGGTGCGAATCGCCCGGCGGCACGTTTTCTGCTGGACCGCGCTGCGGAGCCTCACACGGTTGCGCGGGACGTGGGGAGGATGTTTTTCGGCAAGGATTTACAGTGTGCCCAGTGTCATGATTCCCCGATCGTCGCCGATTTTCTGCAGCAGGACTACCAGGGACTGCTTGCCGTCTCCACGGCCACCTACCCGGTCGTTCGCAAGATTGAAGGCAAGGACGTCACGGTGCTGGGTGAACGGACCGGTGGTGACCTGACATTTGAAAGCGTATTTATCAAGGGGACAGCTCATCGCACTGGACCTCGGCTGCCCGGCATGGCGGCTCGCATTGAACCGTTTATGATTCCCGGCGAAGAGTACCAAATCGCTCCGGCCGACGGAGTGCGAGCGGTTCCGAAAGTCAGTCGCCGCATCTGGCTGGCTCAGTCCGCCACCGACGGCAGCAACACGGCCTTTAATGAAAATGCGGCCAACCGACTCTGGTCAATGATGTTCGGTCGCGGGCTGACTCATCCGCTGGATATGCTGCACGCGGACAACCCCGCCGTCCATCCGCAGCTCCTGCAGCAGCTGGGCCGGCATTTTGCCGACTCCGGTTTTGACATTCGCAGTTTCCTTCGTGAACTGGTGCTCAGCGAACCGTGGCAACGCCCGTTTGACTTTCCTGAAAAGCTGCAGCAGCAGCTGGCTGCAGCCAGAGCAGAAGTGGAACGTCTGGCTGCGGAGAAAGTCGTGCTCGACGCGGCATCGCGGGAAGCCGCCGCGGCTCGCGATGCTGCCGACGCGGCCTATGCGGCCGCGGAAGCTGCTCTGATCCCGCTGGCTGCTGAGCGCGACAAG
>Ga0169931_10008717_pt1 | contig 14738 bp, 16 predicted proteins | sample Kivu_15m_20L_FD_129675 | JGI IMG/M metagenome (GOLD analysis project Ga0169931, IMG submission 129675) | Freshwater microbial communities from Lake Kivu, Western Province, Rwanda to study Microbial Dark Matter (Phase II) - Kivu_15m_20L... | ecosystem: Environmental > Aquatic > Freshwater > Lake...
CACTCGCCGGGCGAAGGTGTCGTCGTCGAAGGCCGGGTCCAGTGGGTCCCGGGCGATGTGAGCCACGGACACCGGCACATGCCCGCCTCTGCCGTCATCGACCAAGTCATCGAGGTGCAGCCCACCGAACATGCGCTGGTCGACGAAGTGCAACTGGCGATCAGCGTCGGCGAACTCGATGCGTACGCGCAGGTGGCGCTCGTCATCCGCGCCGGCGAGCGGTAGGAGCAACTGCCCGCTCATGCCCAGGTGGGCCACGATCGCGCTGGTGTCATCCAGGGTGAGCCAGAGATACTTGCCCCGGCGACTCACCGCGTTGACTCGACGCCCGGTGAGTCTGCCGGAGAGGTCTTCGGGACCTGCCTCATGCCGCCGCACGGACCGCGGCGCGAGCACCTCGACACCCGCAATGCGCCGACCGGTGATGTAGGGAGACAGCCCGCGACGGACCACCTCCACCTCGGGAAGCTCAGGCACCCGGGTGCCGGAGGGTCACAGTCCGGTACGCCGCCTCGGCCGCCTGCTGCTCCGCCTCCTTCTTCGAACGCCCGTCGCCCTCCCCCCAGGACTCGCCCACCAGGAGCACCCGCGCGTGGAAGGCCTTGGCGTGGTCAGGACCGGACTCGTCCACGGCATACTCCGGCACCCCGAGATCCAGGGCCGCGGTGAGTTCCTGCAGCGAGGTCTTCCAATCCAGGCCCGCTCCCAGGGTGGACGCACGGTCGACCAGCGGATCGAACAGGCGCCGCACCATCGCCTCGGCCGCGGAGAGGCCGTGCTCAAGGTAGACCGCGCCGATGACAGCCTCAAGCGTGTCGGCCAGGATCGACGACTTGTCGCGCCCTCCGGTGATCTCCTCGCCGCGACCCAGTCGCAGCAGGTCTCCCAGGCCGAGATCGCGGGCGACGTCAGCGAGGGCGCGCGCATTGACGATGGCCGCGCGCATCTTGGCCAGTTGGCCTTCGGCCACATCCGGGTAGCGACGGTAGAGGGAGTCGGTCACGACGAGGCCGAGCACGGCATCACCGAGGAATTCCATGCGCTCGTTGGTCGGGAGGCCACCGTGCTCGTAGGCGAAGGACCGATGAGTCATCGCCAGGTCCATGCGATCGCCCGGGAGCGTGGCATCAAGCACGCGGAGAAGGTCCTCGATACGGCTCGGGGAACCACCCTCCATGGCGAGGCCCGTCATGACCCCTCCCTCGATGCCACGGCGCACTGAGCGAGGTCCCCCACGCAGCTCGCGCGGTGCGTCGCTGCGGGATCTGTGCGGTAGCCCGCCTCGCGCATCGCATCCGCCCAGCAGAGGCGCGCGAGGGAGTCCCAGCCCAGCCCGGTCAGAGGCGTGTCCGCCCGCAACCCCGCGGGATCGAGGCTGAGGACGCGTGCGACAGCGCCCAGCACGACCGCGGCGGACGGCTCGGGCGAGGTCATCTCTCGCTCAGACGTCGAGGACGCGTCGCTTGGCGTAGGTGCCGCAGGTGGGGCACACGGTGTGAGCGAGCTTGGGTTCGCGGCAGCGGGCGCAGGTGACCAGCGTGGGCGCAGACGCCTTCCACTGGGAACGGCGGTGCCGGGTGTTGGAGCGGGAGGTCTTCCGCTTGGGAACAGCCACGTCAGTCGTCCTTCTCGTCGTCGCGCGCCGTGTCGCGCACGGGGTCGTGCTTGTCCTGTGTGCCCTCATCCAGCAGCGCTTCGAGCGCCGCCCAGCGAGGGTCGTGCACCTCGTGGCCATGGCCGGGGTCCTGAGCGAGCAGTGCCCCGCATTCGGAGCACAGGCCCGGACAGTCATCCCGGCACAGCGGTGCAATAGGCAGTCGCAGCACGACCGCGTCTCGCACCGTCGCCTCGAGGTCAATGAGATCGTCCTCGATGGCGGGCGGAGCATCCTCCTCGCTGTCGTCCTCCACCTCCACGCGATAACCTCGCGCGTCCTGAGGCGGATAGACGAACAACTCCTGGATGTCCGCATGCTCGTCCCACGTGACAGGCTCGAGGCAGCGCGCACACTCCGCGTTGACCCGCGCCCGGAACGTCCCGGAGACGAGCACCCCCTCCACCACCGACTCCAACCTCAGGTCGAGGTCGAGGTCGCTGCCTTCGGGGACCCTGGCCAGTCCCGCCCCCCAGCCCGCTGTCGCCGGCACCTGGCGGTGCAGCTCCTTCATGGCCCCGGCCCGTCGACCTAGGTCGCGGATGTCCACGACGAAGGGCGCACGGGGGTCGAGGGCGTTCAGGACTCCTCCGAGGACTTCGGGCCGGAATGCCCCGGCCGTCGGCCGGCGCAAACCGGCCGCACCAAGGATACGCCAGGATCCCCAGGGCTCCTTCGGGGAGGCACTTAGTCGGGGATCGGCCCCCCGTCCTCCGCGTAATCCTCCTCGAGCTCCGACTGGCCGCGCAGCTTGTCGCGGCCGCGCTCCACAGCGGCGAGGGTCTTGTGCAGGGTGATCTCGAAGGTCGCCAGTCGGGCATCGATGTAGTCGTCTGTCTCGTGGCGCATCCGGGTCACCTCGTCGAGGGTCTCGGCACGCAGCGCCTCCGACTCGGCAACGGCAACGAGATAGACCTCGTGCTGGGACAGCATGCGCACCTGCTCCTCGCGAGCCTCGGCGATGAGCCGCTCCGACTCACGCCGACCCTCCGCCACCACGGCCTCACGCTCGGCCAGCAACTGGTCGGCGTCCGACAGCGAGCTCGGCAGCGCGTCACGAATATCGTCGATGAGGTCGAGGACGACCGCGCGATTGACCATGCAGGAAGCCGACAGCGGGACCGCCTTAGCCTCCTCGACGAGCACCGAGAGCTCTTCGAGCTTCTGGTCGACGTCCACCCGCCACCTCCTGTCGCCGCGCTGACGCAAGCCGTCAGGTCGTGACTGATCCGAGGCACCAACCCTAGCGCCGTGCCTCCAGTGTGGCGTGGAGCCGCTCCCGGACGACATCGGGCACCAGCCCCTCCACGCTGCCGCCGTGCGTCGCCACCTCCTTGACCAGGCTCGAGGAGAGGTAGCTGTAGAGCGGATTGGTCGAGACGAAGAGAGTCTCGACCTTGCCTAGGCGGTAGTTCATCTGAGCCATCTGGAGTTCGTAGTCGAAGTCGCTCACCGCCCGCAGGCCCTTGACGATGGCCTGGACTCCGCGCTCCTGGCAGTAGTCGACCAGGAGTCCGTAGAAGGAGTCGACCTCGACATTCGGCAGGTCGGCCACGACTTCCCGCAGCATGTCGATGCGCTCGTCCACCGTGAAGAGGCTGGACTTGGTCTTGTTGACGAGCACGGCGACGATGACGCGGTCGGCAAGGGTGGCGGCTCGTCGGAAGACATCGAGGTGGCCGTTGGTCACCGGGTCGAAGGATCCGGGGCACACCGCGACGCGCATCACGCCTCCTCTATCGCTGTCGGGCTGGCCTGACCGTACCAAAGGGCGGTGTCCCCGTAGTCGCGCTTGCGGATGTGCTCCCACCCCGCGTCCGGCCAGGGTGCCTCAGCACGCGTGGACCTCTCGACGACAGCGAGGGCACCGGGGGCGAGGACGCCCCCGATGGTCAGCGCATCGAGGAAGGAGCGCACATCGTCGTCCGGCACGTCGTAGGGCGGGTCGACGTAGACGAAGGCGAAGGGACCGCCCTCGGGCTGCCACGTGAGGGCATCGGCGGCGACGATGCGCGCGCGGGGATCGACGGCCTGTGCGTTGGCCCGGAGGACCGCCAGGCACCTGCGGTCGCGTTCGATGAGCGTCGCCCCACAAGCCCCACGACTCATCGCCTCCAGACCGACGGCACCGGAGCCGGCGAAGGCATCGAGCACCAGGACTTCGCCCCACCCTCCCCAGTGCTCGCGCGCGTAGGCGTCCAGGCTCGAGAACAGTGCCTCGCGCACGCGGTCGGTCGTCGGGCGCGTGCTCGCCGGCGGTGCAGCGAGCCGGCGCCCGCCCGCGTGCCCCGCGATGATCCGCATGTCAGCCCTTCTCCAGGAAGTCGGCGCGGTCATCAGCCGCCAGCGCGCGCACGCGTTCGCGCAGGACCGGGTGACGAGCAAGCCCCGGATCGGCCGACACGATGCCCTGGGCAGCATGCCGGGCCTCGTCGACGAGGGCCTCGTCACGGATGACCTCGAGCAGTCGCAGGGACGAACGCCGACCCGACTGGGCGACACCGAGGATGTCCCCCTCGCGACGCGCCTCGAGGTCGACGCGCGCAAGCGCGAACCCATCGGTCGTCGAGGCGACGGCGGATAGCCGCTCGCGGGCGGGAGAGCCCGCCTCAGCGGCCGACACCAGGAGGCACAGGCCGTCACCTCCTCCGCGCGCGATGCGGCCGCGCAGCTGGTGGAGTTGGGAGATCCCGAATCGATCGGCATCGAGGATCACCATGGTCGATGCCTCCGGCACGTCGACACCGACCTCGATCACCGTCGTGGCGACGAGCACATCGATGGCGTCCGCGTGGTCGGGGGGGAGGGTGAAACGCCGCATCGCGTCGTCCTTGTCCTCGGCGGGCATGCGGCCATGGAGGATCCCGATGCGCAGCCCCGCGAGCCAACGCTCGTCGAGCGATCGTGCAACGTCGACAACGCTCGACAGCGGCGAGTCCTGGGGAGATTCACCGGGATCCGGATCGATCTCGTCGGTGCTCGCCGCCGCGACATCGTCGCCAATGCGCGGGCACACGACGAAGACCCGTCGCCCTGCCTCGACCTCTTCGCGAACCCGGGTCCAGGCGCGCACGAGATGAGCGGGTTGCTCGCGCGGGGCGACCACATGGGTCGCGATGCGGCCGCGGCCCGGCGGATACTCGTCGATCACGCTCACATCGAGGTCGCCGAAGACCGTCATGGCCACGGTCCGCGGGATGGGCGTCGCCGTCATGACCAGCACGTGAGGCCGGGCGCCCTGCGCGCCGCGCGTCGCGAGCGCGGCCCGCTGCTCCACACCGAAGCGGTGCTGCTCGTCGACGACCACCAGGCCGAGGTCGGCGAACTCGACGGTGTCCTCCAAGAGTGCATGCGTGCCCACCACGATGCCCGCCTCGCCGCTGGCGATGGCGGAGAGCTCCTCACGTCTTTGTCGCGCCGACTGCGAGCCCGAGAGGTAGGCCACGCGGGTGGCCGCCTGACCGGCCTCGCCCAGCAGCCCAGCCTCAGCGAGTGGCCCGAGCAGCGACCGGATGGTGCGCAGGTGCTGCTGAGCAAGGACTTCCGTCGGGGCGAGTAGCGCCGCCTGCGCACCCGCGTCCACGACCTGCAGCATGGCCCGCAGGGCGACGAGCGTCTTGCCGCTGCCCACGTCTCCCTGCAGGAGTCGCTGCATGGGGTGCTCCCCCGCCAGGTCGTGGGATATCTCCGCGCCGACGCGGACCTGCGCCCCCGTCAGCGCGTAGGGCATGCGCTCATCGAAGGCGGAGAGGAGCCCGCCGTCCACGGGCGGTCGCGGGGTCGCAGACTGCTCGAGGCGCTCGTGGCGGCGCTGGGCGAGGATCACCTGGAGGTCGAAGGCCTCCTCGAACCTCAGCCGCCGGCGTGCCGCCTCGATGGCGTCGGGGTCCGGCGGGCGATGGATGCCCCGCAGCGCGTCGGCAAGCCCCAGAAACCCCTTTTCCAGGCGCAGGTCAGGGGGCAGCGGGTCTTCCACGTCAGCGAGCGAATCCAGGGCAAGTCGCACCGTCTGCTGGATGCGCCAGCTCGGGAGGCCGGCCGTCGCGGGGTAGATGGGGATGAGCAGGTCGGAGAAAGCCGCCTCCGCTTCGCTATCGCGCTCGGACTCCCGGTCATCGCCGTCGTCGACCAGATGCAGCCCGCTATCGGGGATCATCACGTGGCGGGGGTGCGCGAGCTGGCGTGTCCCGCCGTACGCCGACACTGTGCCCGCGAAGAGCCCCCGCCTGCCCACGCGGAACTCCCGCTCGACGCGCCAGGGCTGATTGAAGAAGACGAGGCTGATGCGGCCACGGCCATCGGACACGACCACCTCGGTCACCGTGCCCTTGCGCTGCTGCATGCGCCGATTGCTGGCCGATACGACCTCGGCCAGGACCGTGACGTGCTCGCCCACCTCCAGCGCGTCGAGATCGGTGAGCTCGCCCGGGTCGATGTAACGCCTCGGGTAGTGACGGAGGAGGTCATCGACGGTCTGGATGCCGAGGCCATCGCGCAGGGCCTTGGCCGTCTTGCCGCCGGCCACGGCGGAGACGGGAGCGCTGAGACTGACTCGCGCCACGGTCACTCCACGCCGACGATGACCGGCCACAGCGGCTGGCCCCCGTCGATGGATACGACATCGACGCCCGGGTGACGACGCTGTAGGGACTCCGCGAGCGCCTCAGCTCGGGTGAGGCCCATGTCCGCTCCGCTCACGAGCGTGAGCAATTCCCCGCCGCCTGCGAGCAGGCGGTCGGCCACGGCTCCGGCGACATCGTCGACGTGGGCTCCGATCTCGATGATGTCTCCGTCGGCCAGGCCCAGCACATCGCCGACGCGACAGGGGCCCGCCATAGTGAGGGCGTCCTTGGACGCGATCGTCACCGCTCCGTAGCGCGTGGCACCTGCGGCTCGCGTCATCGCCACGACCGCGTCGTCGAAGCGGGCTGCAGGGTCGTGAACGGCGAGCGCCGCAAGGCTCTGCACGATGGAGCGCGCTGGGATCACGGAGACTCTCAGCCCCTCGGCGCGAGCCTGCTCCGCCGCGGCCTCAGCCACCGCGAGGGAATCCGAGTCGCTCGGCAGCATGACGACCTCGGCCGAGCCGGCGCGGCGCGCACCCTCGAGGAGCTCGGCCGTGGACGGACGTCTCCGCGGCCGAGCAGGCACCGCGACCGCTCCGATCTCGGTCACGAGATCGGCTGTGCCCGGGCCGTGGGTCACCACGACGAGGCCACGACCCGTCCGCGACGGGGCGGGAGTGGCCTCGGGGAGGTAGGTCACGCGGATCCGCTCCAGCGCGCCCACGCGAAGGCCGGCCTCGATGGCGGCCCCGGCATCGTGCACGTGCACGTGCACATTCCACAGGTCCTCATCGCCGGTCACCATGAGCGAGTCGCCCAGGGACTCCAGGGTGCCTCGCAGCCGGACAACGCCATCGGCACTCGCAGAGACCAGGTACATCACTTCGTACGACGGGTCTCCGACCGCGGACACGGGCGCACCGTGCACCGCGTGGGGCGCTGGCAGTTTGGGCCTGGCCGCCGGCCGGGGGCGGCGGCGGCGCACGCCGGTGACGACATCGAGGAGCGCGTCGTACACCACGACCAGTCCCTGACCACCCGCGTCGACGACGCCGGCGTCACGCAGCACCGGGAGTTGATCCGTCGTCAGCGCCAGAGCCGCGTGCGCGGATCCGACGGCACTCTCGATCATCGCGACCAGGTCCTCCCCCGCCTGGACCGATTGCTCCGCCGCATCCGCGGCAGCGCGCGCCACCGACAAGATCGTGCCTTCGACGGGTCGCGACACGGCGGCGTAGGCCTCGTCACTTGCAGCACGCAGCGCGCGCGCGACGATCCCTGGCGCCAGCGCATCGCCATCGGGCACCTCGGAGAGCACTCCCGCGACTCCGCGCACGATCTGGGCGAGGATGACACCGGAATTGCCACGTGCCCCGAGGAGGGCGCCGCGTGCCATGGCCGCCGCGACATCGGCCGTGCGCGCGCGCCTCCCGCCCGCCTCCGCGTCGTCGAAGGCCTCGTCGACCGCGGCACACGCGGATTCGACCGTGAGGAACATGTTGGTGCCGGTATCCCCGTCGGGGACGGGGAAGACATTGAGGGAGTCGATCGCCGCGCGTTCCTCACCCAGCGCCGCCAGGGATGCCTCAGCCCAGGCACGCACGGCGGGCGCATGCAGGCGCGTCGGCGGCGCGGCCATCGTCACCTCCCGGCCCCACCCCCGCGGGTGTGGCTCACGTCACCGTATCCCCCGGGGCCGACGGGTCGGGCCTCCCGGTTTGGGCTGGGCCCCCGGTCTCGGCTACCCTCATGGGGCTGCTGCGCATCGCAGTGGCGCGAGGGGGCCCACCGGGGTCCGCGCCGATCACCCAAGGAGTCACCGTGGCTGCCACCTGCGACGTCTGCGGCAAGGGCCCGGGCTTCGGCAACAGCATCTCGCATTCCCACCGCCGCACATCGCGCCGGTGGAACCCCAACATCCAGTCCGTGCGCGCGCTGATCGGGCGCGCACCCAAGCGGCTGAAGGTCTGCACCTCCTGCCTGAAGGCAGGCAAGGTCACGCGCGCCTAGTCGCTTCCGCGGCGCTCAGGCACGGAAGTGCTCGAACCCCGCCACCTGCTCGACTTCGCGCCCGTCGACGCGCACGCGTGCTCCTGACCCGATCGCATCCACAGCGGTGCCCACAGCCACGAAGCCTTCGGGCAGGCGCGCCTCGGCCGGGAAGGCAGCCAGCAGAGCGTGATCGTCGCCGCCGCCGAGCACCCAGGTGAGCGGATCGAGGTTGTACGCCGAAGCGGTCGTGACGACCGCCTCGTCACGAGGCAGGGACGCGCTGTCGAAGTCGATGGACACCCCCGATGCCCGGGCCATCCGCTCACCGTCGAGCAGCAGCCCATCGCTCACGTCCATGAGAGCGTGGGCACCCGCGTCCGACGCTCGCACGCCGGCACGGTAGTCGGGGCGGGGTCGGCGGTGGGCCTCCACCAGGGCGCGCGGTGATCGGAAGCCGCGCGAGAGCACGGCCAGGCCACCAGCCGCGCTTCCGAGCGCGCCGCAGATGGCGATGACATCCCCCGCACGAGCACCGGAACGCAGGATCGGTGGTCGGCCGCCCAGGTCACCCAGTGCCGTCACGCCGATCGTGATCGCATCGCCGCGCACGAGGTCGCCACCGACGAGTGCGGCGCCGGCCCGTGCCGACTCTTCCAGCAGGCCGGCGAGGAAGGCATCAACCCAGGCGATGGGCGTGGTCGGCGGCAGAGCAAGTGCGATGACCAATGCGGTCGGGGTGGCACCCATGGCAGCGATGTCGGCGAGGTTCTCCGCTGCGGCCTTGTGCCCGATGTCGTCGGGCTCGGACCAGTCTCTGCGGAAGTGGCGGCCCTCGACGAGCATGTCGGTCGTCACGACGACCCGGCCGTCGGCGCACGCGAGTACGGCGGCGTCATCGCCCGGGCCGACCGGCACTCCCGGGGCCTGGCCGGTCGCGGCGATGATGCGATCGACCACGGCGATCTCGCCCAGGTCCCCGACCGTCGTACCCGTCACAGCGCCTCCGCTTCCGTGGGGTGGTCACCACCCCACGGCCCATCTTCGCCCCCCGCGCGGGTGCGCCGCGCACGTGGCCACGGCGAGTCGCTACCCTGCCCGAAGGTGCGTGCAGCAATCGCGACGATCGAGGAGGCGACATGAGCGTCCAGGCCTACGTCCTCGTCCAAACCGAAGTGGGTGCCACCGCGGGCGTGCGCTCGGCCATCGCCGCCATCCCCGGCGTCGAGAGCGCCGAGGACGTCACCGGTCCCTACGACATCATCGTGCGGGTCGAGGCGCCGGGCATGGACGAGCTCGGCCGCGAGGTCCTCAGTGCGATCCAGCAGGTCGGGGGCATCACGCGCACCCTCACCTGCCCCGTCGTCCACCTGTGACCGCCCGGGCCGGCCCGACAGAGGCGGCTCCGCCGACTCGCCGGGCCCTCCTCCCCGTCGTCATCGCGGCGGCCCTGCTCACCGGCTGCGGCAGGCAGGTCGCCGTGCCCCCACCCGACCTCCCCCACGATGCCTGCACCAACGTCACCGTGCCCTCGACCGTCGCCGGAGCCGGGCAACGCCCGACCAGCGAGCCGGGCACCGCCGCCTGGGGTGAGCCGCCGATCACCTACAGCTGCGGCGTTGCCCGGCCCGCCGCTCTCACGCCGACAGCCAGGCTGCTGGATGTCAACGGCATCGGATGGCTCCCGATCGACGGCCAGGGGGGCACTGGCTTCATCGCAGTGACCTGGCCATCGGACACCTCACCCGCCTACGTGGAGGTCCTCGTGCCGCAGGAGTACGCCGCCCCGGCCGATGTGCTCATCGACATCTCGGCAGCCCTGGCATCAGCGGGTGGTTAGCCCTGGCGCCGGGCTCGCGCGTCAGCGGAGGCCCGTCCCGCGGCGCAGGGCGTCGGCGATGAGTATGTCGATCACGGTGGCGTAGTCCATGCCACTTGCGGCGCACATGCGCGGGAAGAGGGAGATGGGTGTGAAGCCGGGCATGGTGTTGACCTCGTTGATCAGCACGGAGTCAGAGCTCACGAAGAAGTCCACGCGCGCGAGGCCCTCGCAGTCCAGGGCCTGGAACGCCTCGACTGCAAGCCCGCGCACCTGCTCCTCCACGTCGGCGGGAAGGTCCGCCGGCACGATGAGCTCCGCGGCATCGTCGAGATACTTCGCCTCGAAGTCGTAGAACTCGTGGGGACCGCGCACGATGATCTCCGCGCAGCGCGTGGCCCGCGGGATCCCGGATGCGTCGACGATGACGGCGCACTCGATTTCGCGCGCCTGAGCGACGGCCGCCTCGACGATGACCCTGGGATCCCAGGAGCGTGCCTCGGCAATGGCCGCATCCAGCAGCGACGGCTCGGCGACCTTGGTGATGCCGACGGAGGATCCGGCCCGGGCGGGCTTGACGAACACCGGGTATCCGAGTTGGGCAACGCGCTCGCGCACCGCCTCCGGGTGTGTCTCCCACTGCGCGGACGTGACCACGGCACTGGGTCCCACCGGGAGCCCCGCTGCGTCGAGCAATGCCTTCATGTGCCCCTTGTCCATGGCGGCGGCCGACGCGAAGACGCCGGATCCGACGTAGGGAATCCCGGCCATCTCCAGCAGGCCCTGGACCGTGCCGTCTTCGCCCCAGGGGCCGTGGAGCACGGGGAAGACCACGTCGACGCCTCGGATGGCGTCCGGGGCGTTGACCCCCGTGACCGGCTCGGGGAGGAGCACCGCAGACTCTCCGGTGTCGGCGACGGCGGGCAGCGCACCCGGGGCCGCAGCGGCGATCCCCGCAGGGTCGGCGTTCACGCGCATCCAGCGTCCGTCGGGGAGGATGCCGACGGTCGTGACGTCGTAGCGGCCGGGATCGAGTGCGCGCAGGATCCCGGCGGCGCTGAGGCAGGAGATCGCGTGCTCGCTGCTGCGACCCCCGAAGATCACCAGGACCCGCACGCGTCCCGCGCCACTCGCCGTCACGTCCGCGACGTTAGTGCCCGGCTATCGCGTTAGGGTCGGCGCCATGCCGGAGCACCCCGAGTCCCCCTGGTCCGTCGAGACGCAACTGGTCCACGCCGGGCGCCCACCGGCGCAGCCGGGCAACCCGGTCAACTACCCCGTCGAGCTCTCCTCGACCTACCACGCCGGTGGTGAGGTGGAATACGCCCGCGACGGCACGCTCGGAATGCGCTCGCTCGAGGAAGCCGTCGGACCGCTCGAGGGTGGTGAGGCCGTGGCCTTCGCTTCCGGCATGGCCGCGGCGAATGCGATCGTGGACCTCTTGCCCGCGGGTGCCGTCGTCGTGGCCGCGGAGTTCACCTACACGGGCGTGGCTCTGCGCCTACGCGAACTCGATGGTCGCGGCATCATCTCGCTGCGCCGGGTGGATATCGCCGACACCGAGGCCGTCATCGCGGCACTGCGGGGCGCGGACGCACTATGGATCGAGTCCCCCACCAATCCGATGATGGAGGTCGCGGACATCCCCGCGATCAGCGCGGCTGCGCACGCCGTCGGTGCGCTCGTGGTCTGCGACAACACCTTCGCCACCCCTCTCGGCCAACGCCCCCTGGATATGGGCGCCGACATGGTGCTGCATAGCGGCACGAAGGCCATCGGTGGCCACTCTGACTGCCTCCTGGGCCTGGCGATCACGGCTGATCCCGAGCGCGCGACAGCACTCCGGCTGCGACGCACCCTGCTGGGCGCGGCCCCGGGCGCACTGGAGTGCTATCTCGTGCTGCGCGGGCTGCGCACCCTGGGCCTGCGCCGGGCGCGCTCCCAGGCCAGCGCCCAAGTGATCGCCGAGCGTCTCGCGGCGCACCCGGCCGTCACGCGCGTGCGCTACCCCGGACTCCTGGGTGATCCTGGATACGACCGATGCGCCCGTCACATGTCCGGTCCGGGCTTCATGATGGCCATCGAGGTCGCAGGGGGTGCGGACGCCGCCCAGGCGGTGGCGCAGTCCACGCGGCTGTGGGTGCACGCCACCAGTCTCGGCGGCGTCGAGTCCCTCATCGAGCGCCGCCGGCGCTGGCCCGCCGAGAACCCGCGCGTGCCCGAGGGCCTCTTGCGGCTGTCCGTGGGCATCGAGGACCCCGAGGACCTGTGGTCCGATCTCGCCCGCGCACTCGACGCGCGCTAAGGCCGATCAGCCCAGTCGCGTCTCAGGCTTCGGCGCGCGCGACATGAAGGCCGTCAGCATCTCCTTGGGCTTCATGCCGTGGTGGACGACCTGCACCACCTGCTCGGTGATGGGCATGTCCACCCCGTGCCGCGTGGCTAGGTCCAGGATCGACTGACAGCTCTTGACGCCCTCGCAGGTCTGCTTGGTAGCGGCGACTGTCTCGTCGACGGTGAGCCCCGAGCCGAGATTGACCCCGAAGGTCCGGTTGCGCGACAGGGGTGACTGACAGGTGGCGATGAGATCCCCTACGCCGGCCAGTCCCATGAAGGTGAGGGGATCGGCCCCGAGTGCGGTGCCCAGACGCGCCATCTCCGCCAGGCCGCGCGTGATGAGCGCCGCCTGGGAGTTCTCGCCGAAGCCGAGACCCGAGGCCATGCCATTGGCGAGCGCGATGACGTTCTTCACCGACCCGCCCACCTCGACGCCCACGACATCGGTCGTCCAGTAGGCACGGAAGTAGTCGGTCGTGCAGGCGTCCTGCAACCGCTGGGCACTCTTGCGATCCGAGCAGGCGACCGTTGTCGCCGCGGGCTGGCGCAGGGCGATCTCTCGGGCGAGATTGGGTCCGGAGACCACCGCGACGCGCGCGGGTGGCAATGCGGCGACTTCCTCGATGACCTGGCTCATGCGCAGCGTCGTACCGCTCTCGATGCCCTTCATCAGGCTGACCAGCACGCTTCCGGGCGCCAGGTCATCGCGCCACCGAGCAAGGTTGTCGCGCAACGACTGGGCGGGTACGGCGAGCACCACCAGGGGAGCGCCATCGAGGGCCTCGCGCTCGTCGGTGGTTGCCCGCAGGCCGGAGGGCAGGCGGATCCCCGGGTGGTAGCGCTCGTTGACGTGGTCGTTGTTGATCTGCCGCGCCACTTCCTCCTCGCGGCTCCACATGAGGACGTCCCCTCCGGCGTCGGCGAGGACCATCGCAAAGGCGGTCCCCCACGATCCGGCTCCCATGACGGCGACTCGACTCATGCGGCTTCCCCTCGACTCACGTGCTCTTGATCGTGGCGCACCTCGCGGAGCAGGTCGGTGATGGCTGCCATCACGCGGTCCGTTGCCTTGCGCAGCGTCTCAGCGTCGGGCTCTCCGCTGCTCCGCAGGTCGTCGAGCTCGACCGGTCGCCCGATGAGCACATGCATGGTCTTGCGCGGGAAGGCCTTGAACTCCTTGCGGTAGGGACGCATGACCTCCTGCGCACCCCAGTGAGCCATGGGGATGACGGGCACCCCCGCGGTCAGCGCGATCCGCGCCGCGCCCGTCTTGGCGGCCATGGGCCACAGGTCGGGATCCTTCGTGATGGTGCCTTCGGGATAGACGACGACACACTCCCCTGCCGCAGCGGCATCGACCGCGGCCTGGACCGCGACGGCAGCATCCTTGGTGCCACGCACCACCGGGATCTGACCGGCATTGCGCATGACCCAGCCCACGACCGGGACGCGGAAGAGTGCGTCCTTGGCCAGGAATCTGGGCACGCGGTTGTTATCCCACAGGACGTGTGAGATGACGATGGGGTCGAACCATGAGAGGTGATTGGCGGCGAGCACCATGCCGCTGTCGACGTCGAGATGCTCGGTCCCCCGCCAGTCGCGACGCGTGATGATCACCATGAAGGGCCGCAGGATCACGGCGGCCATGCGGTAGGCGAAGCCCAGCCGGTCGCTCCTCGTCACCCGACTCACCTCTGCCCACCTCCCATCGCCGCAGTCTCCCAGGAGGGGGCGGCCCCTGTCAGGGAGACGCACGGCCGCGCCGTGGGATGCTCGCCGGATGGACGCAGGCTGGCGCATCGTCATCCCGCTGCGCCTGAGTGACGCCAAGTCCCGGCTCTCGACCCAGACGGCACCGCGGCGCCGCGCGCTCGTGGTCGCCATGGCCCTCGATGTCCTCGCGGCAGCCACGGACTGTCCCTCGGTGGACGAGGTGGTGCTGGTCTCGGACCCGGAGGGTATGGAGGCTGTGGCCGCCGCCGGTCTCGCCGGGGCCCGCCTGCTCGATGATCCTGGCGGGGGACTCAACGCCGCCATCCGCGCGGGGGCGACGAGCGCGTCCGGTCCGGTGGCGGCCCTCCTGGCGGACATGCCGTGCGCGACGCCCGATGCCCTCGCCATCGCGCTGGCGGAGTGCACGGAAGGCCCGGTGATCGTGAGCGACGCCGAGGGCCTGGGCACGACACTCCTCGCGGCACGACACGTCGGCGATCTCCGCCCCCGCTTCGGCCCACGCTCACGTGCGGCCCACGTGACCGACGGAGCCCGCGACATCCTCGACACCGTCCCCGGCGCACTCGCCGGGCTCAGGCGCGATGTCGACAGCGAGGTGGACCTGTGGGATGCGCTGCGGATCGGGGCCGGCGCCTTCACC
>Ga0169931_10008718_pt1 | contig 14738 bp, 13 predicted proteins | sample Kivu_15m_20L_FD_129675 | JGI IMG/M metagenome (GOLD analysis project Ga0169931, IMG submission 129675) | Freshwater microbial communities from Lake Kivu, Western Province, Rwanda to study Microbial Dark Matter (Phase II) - Kivu_15m_20L... | ecosystem: Environmental > Aquatic > Freshwater > Lake...
CCCGGGCACGGCCCGCTCACCGACAAGGCCGGGGTCGTGGCGATCCGCGACTACCTGGCGTTCGTGGTGCGCGAGGCGACCGACCGCTTCCACGGCGGGATGGATGCCTGGGACGCCGCGCGTGACATCGCCCTCAACGGGTTCGCCGAGTGGGGCGAGCACGGCCGGCTCGCGGTGAACGTCGACACCGTGTACCGCACGCTCGACCCCGCCCACAAGAGCCCCGATGTGGTCGAGCAGTTCCGGCGCATGCACGCCATGGAGATGCCCGGCTAGTCGGCCGATGCAGCAGGGGGGCGCAGTGACCGTCGCGCCGCGACCAGCCATCCGGCCACGGCGACGAGCGAGAAGAAGAACCACTGGAAGGCATACGACAGGTGCGGGCCCTCGTCGGGCTCGGGCAACGGGATCACCGCCGGCCAGTCGCTCGCGACTCGCGGCGACTGATCCGCCAACTGCACCCACATAGGCACCGCATCGGCACCGAGGTGTCGGGCAATGAGTGACACCTCGAGCCTCTGGTACTCGGTCGTGGCCGCATCGCTCGAGTCGACCGCACCGAGTGGACCGCGCCGCTCGGAGGGGCGCAGATAGCCCGCGACTGTCACCGTGCCCTCCGGGGCCGACACGGTCTCGGTGAGGGGCGCGAACCCACGGTTCACGAGGAGGGTGCGGCCATCTGCGAGACGCACCGGCACGATCGAATGCGTGCCGGCGACGCCGTCGGCCGACCGGTTCAGCACCGTCACGGCGCCGTCGGAAACCCAGGTGCCCGCTGCCGTCACGCGCCGCCACTCAAGCGAGTCATCGGGCCCGGTCCCCGGCGGGAGCACCGTGGAGAGTTCGGCAACCGGGGCCGCACTGCGGGCCGCGACGGCGGCATTCACCGCACGCTTGGTGTCGAGCCGGTCGAGCTGCCACAACCCGAGGTTGACCATCAGCACGACGAGGCCCGCCGCGAGAACGTGCACCAACAGCCATCGGGGGGTGGCGAGGCGCCTCATCGATCCGAACGCTACCGGCGCCCGATCAGGCACTACCGTCGGACCCATGGGGGCGCAGGTCTACGACATCGCATCGTTGGACGACGCATGGTGGAGCGAGATCTTCGCGACGCCCGTCACCGCGGGGGAGCCGACACGCATCGGTGACGGTCTCGTGGGGATGAACCTTCGGTACCGACTCCGCGGCGAGGGTGTTCCCGGGAGCGTGGTGGTCAAGCTGGCCTCGGAGGATGCAACGAGCCGCGCCACCGGGATCGCGCTGCGCAACTACGAGCGAGAGGTGAAGTTCTACCTCGAGATCGCCGGCACCGTCGATGTGCGTGCGCCGCGTTGTCACTTCGCCGACTGGCACGCGGCCGCGGGGGACTTCGTGATCGTGCTCGAGGACATGGCACCCGCCGAACAGGGGAACCAGATCACCGGGTGCTCGATCGATCACGCGCGCACCGCAGTCGCCGAGCTCGCACGGCTCCACGGGCCGCGCTGGAACGATCCGACGCTGTGGGGGATCGACTGGCTGCAGCGTCGCACCGAGACCGACGGCGCCGCGCACTTGAAGGGCATCTACCAGATTGTCAAGCCGGGGTTCCTCGCCACATTCGGTGAATCGCTGCGCGATGCGGCCGGCGATGCCGGCCCCGCTCTCATCGACGAGTTGGAGCAGTCGCTCGACGTGTTCATCGCCGCCAAGGATGAGCCCTTCACGGTGACCCACGGCGACTACCGGCTCGACAACATGTTGTTCGCCTCCGGGGCCGGTGGCGTGCCGTGCGCTGTGGTCGATTGGCAGACACCCGGGCACGGCAACGGCATCGCCGACCTCGCGTACTTCATCGGCGCCGGCCTCCTGCCAGAGGAGCGCAGGCGCCACGAGTGGGACCTCGTCGATCTCTACATCGATGGCGTCGAGGCCCACGGTCACCGGCTCGATCGCGACTGGGTGCGCACGCACTACCGACGAGAGGCCCTCTCGGGGGTGGTGATGGCCGTGGTGGCCTCGCAGATCGTGCAGCGCACCGATCGCGGTGACCAGATGTTCACTGCGATGGCGACGCGCCACGCAATCCAAGCCCTCGACCACGGCTCTATCGCATTGTGCCGCTGATCGGGGAACGACTCAGGAGTTGATGCCGGTTCCGGTGGGCGGTGTGAGCCCGCGCCACTCGATGAGATCCTTCAGCAGGGAGTCCCGCTCGGGTTCGGACATGGTCGGCACCGAGGCGCAGAGGTCGTCGGGTGCCCCGACCACCCGCAGCGCAGCGAGCAGAGCGAGAACGGGTTCGTCGTCGTAGGTCGACACCAGCACCTCGACGTCCCTCTTGGTGAGGCGTCCCGCGGTGGGGGGCAACGCCGGCTGCTCGGCAGACTCCGGATGCTCTCCGGAAGATTCGGGGGCACGCGACATGGTCAGCTCCAACTCCGCCCGTCGGATGGCGCCACACCGTAGCGATGCCCCGGCGCGACGGCAACCCCCGAGTTCGGCGGGAGTTCGCATCTGTCGGGGACGGCTCGCGGTTGCTACCGTCGGGCGCACATCGATCGGGGAGGGGACCTGGAATGACGTGGAACTACGGCGTGCTGTGGAAGGGAATCGCCGAGGCGGACCCGGGACGGCCCGCGCTCATGCATGGCGATCTCGTCCGCTCGTGGGGTGAGTTCCACGCGAGGTCGAACGCCCTCGCGGCCGACATGCTGGCCGCCGGTCTCGGCCCGGACTCCAAGGTCGCCCAGTACCTCTACAACTGTCCCGAATACAGCGAGTCGATCTTCGCCTCGTTCCTCTCGGGCTTCGTCCCCGTCAACACGAACTACCGGTACGGACCGGAAGAGATCGTCTATCTCTTCGACAACGCCGATGCCGAGGCGGTGGTGTTCCACGGCGTGTTCGCCAAGTTGATCGACGGCGTGCGTGCGCGCCTCCCGCAGGTGAAGCGGTGGTACATGGTCGCCGACGAGGTGACCGAGGTTCCCGAGTGGGCAGTCGACTACGAGGCCGTGGTCTCGGTGCCGGTGGCCGACGTCGTGCCGCCGCGTCCGTTGTCGGGCGACGACATGTTGTTCCTCTACACCGGTGGCACCACCGGTATGCCAAAGGGTGTGATGTGGCGACTCGAGGACCTCGCCGCGGTGCTCGGGTTCGGTGGCAATCTCCTGATGGGAATCCCGCCGGCCGGGAGCATGGCCGAGGTCATCGCGCGTGTCGAGCCCGGTGGCGAGGGATCGCGGAGTCTGGTCTGTTGTCCGCTGATGCACGGCACCGGTCAGTTCTCTTCGTTCATCAATTTCGCGACCGCGGGTTGCGTGATCACACTGCCGAATCGCAACCTCGATCCCGGGGCGATCTGGTCGACGACGCAGAACCGCCGCGTGAACGCGATCGTGATCGTGGGGCAGGCCTTCACCGGCCCGATGCTCGACCACCTGAACGACAACCCGGGCGCCTACGACCTGTCGAGCGTGGTGCAGATGGGATCCTCCGGTGTGATGTGGAGCCAGGAGAACAAGGAGGGTCTGCTCGAGCACATCCCCCAGATGGTCATCACCGACTCGTTCGGGTCCTCCGAGGCCGTCGGCATGGGTGCATCGGTCTCGACCAAGGGTGCACCGGCAAAGACCGCACAGTTCGCGCTCGGGCCGAACTGTGTCGTCTTCACCGAGGACGGCCGCCGTGTCGAGCCCGGCTCGGGCGAGCGGGGACTCGTCGCGGTGGGTGGCGCGATCCCGCTCGGCTACTACAAGGATGAAGCCAAGACCGCCGCGACGTTCCGCACCTTCGAGGGTCGTCGCTGGACGGTGCCCGGCGATTGGGCCGAGGTGAATCCCGACGGCACCCTGCACCTGCTCGGTCGGGGGTCGGTGTGCATCAACACCGGCGGCGAGAAGGTCTTCCCCGAGGAGGTCGAGGAGACGCTGAAGAAGCACCCGACTGTGCGCGATGCGGTCGCGGTCGGTATTCCCGACCCGCGCTGGGTGGAGACGATCTGCGCGGTGGTGGAGACCGAGGGCGGGGCGACCCCGACCCTCGAGGAACTCTCCGAGCACGTCAAGAGCCATCTCGCGGCCTACAAGTCCCCGCGTCACCTGGTGATCGTTCCCTCGATCGGTCGTGCGCCGAATGGCAAGGTGGACTACAAGCGGCTCAAGCAGCACGCGATGGACACCCTCGGCGTGAAGTGACTCGCGCAGACGCGCTCGGGGCGCGCATCGCAGCCGCGCCCGTGCTGATGCCCGGCGTGTGGGATCCACTCTCGGCGCTCCTCGCGCGCAACGCCGGGTTCGACACCGTGTTCCTCTCGGGATTCGCCCTCGCGGGCACCCACCTGGGGGAACCCGACATCGGCATCCTCGGCCGCGACGACGTCGCCGATGCCGCGCGGCGCGTGTGCGCACAGGTGCCGGAGGTCTCGGTCGTGGTCGACGCCGACACCGGGTACGGCGGCCCCGATGAGGTCGAGCGCACGGTCGAGCTGTGGGAGGAGGCCGGCGCGACCGGGATGTTCCTCGAGGACCAGGTGTGGCCGAAGAAGTGCGGGCACATGGCCGACAAGCAGGTGATCGAGGTCGATGAATGGCTCGACAAGTTGCGTGCTGCACTCGCGCGCCGACGCGACCTCTTCGTGACCGCGCGCACGGATGCGCGCGCCGTCCACGGACTGGCTGATGCGATCGAGCGCGCCAAGATGGCCCGCGACCTCGGTGTCGATGCGGTCTTCGTCGAGGCACCCCAGTCGGTGGGGGATCTCGAGGCGATCGCGGCCGCGCTGCCCGACACGGTGCTCGTGGCGAACATGGTCGAGAAGGGCAAGACCCCGTTGCTCACGCCCGACGAGCTGGCCGGGCTCGGCTTCCGGCTCATTGTCTCGCCGGTGTCGGGGCTGTTGTGGGCGACCCACGCCCTCGCCGAGGGGTACCGGCACCTGTACGCAGCCGGCACGATGCGCGATGTTCTGGATCGGATCACCGGCTTCGATGAGTTCACCGACCTGGTGGGCCTCCCGAAACATCTCGCCGCCGACGCCGAGAACCGCTAGATTCTCCGCAACGCATTAGGAGAGACCTATTGGTCCGGCAACCGGGGTGACAGCCGCACGGTGCCTCTCCGCCGTGAGGCGGAGGATGTGGTCCCGCGAGGGGCAACAGGCCGAATGATCCCGCCCGGTGCGCAACGATCCGCGAGCCGAGAGGAGGGACACACGATGTACGAGCCGTTCCACGGCGACGGTCCCTATCCCGCCTCGGGCGCGTGGGTGCCCGGTGATCCCGCCGGCAACCGCAGGTTCTTCACCTTCGCCGTCGATCGTCCGTTCTCACTCGAGTGCGGCGAGCGGCTGTCCGAGGTGACCATGGCCTACGAGACCTGGGGCGAGCTGAACGACGACGCATCGAATGCCGTGCTCGTCTGCCACGCGTGGACCGGGGACAGCCATGCCGCCGGACCGGCCGGGCGCGGACATCCGACGCCGGGCTGGTGGGAGGGTGTCGTGGGTCCCGGACACGCGATCGACTCCTCGCGCTACTTCGTGGTGTGCGTGAACGTGCTCGGCGGGTGCCAGGGCTCGACCGGTCCCGCCTCGTCGCATCCTGTCGACGGCCGCCCCTATGCGCTCCGGTTCCCGGTGGTGACGATCCGCGACATGGTGCGCGCCCACGCCCTGCTCGCCGATCATCTCGGTGTCGGGCGCTGGCACTCCGTCGTCGGGGGCTCCATGGGCGGCATGCAGGCGCTCGAGTGGGCGATCATGTTCCCGCGTCGCGTCGGCGGGCTGGCCGCGATCGCCACGAACGCCGAGGCGAGCGCCCAGCAGATCGCGTGGGGTGCGATCGGTCGGCGCGCGCTGTGGATGGACCCGAATTTCGCCGGTGGCGACTACTACGACGCCGGCCCCGACGGTGGACCGTGGCGCGGGCTCGCGATCGCGCGCCAGATCGCCCAGGTGACGTTCCGCAGCGACACCAAGTTCAACGAGAAGTTCGGCCGCGGTCTTGTCGAGGGCAACGTCTTCGAGGACGGCATCGATCTGTTCTCGCGCTTCGACGTCGAGGGATACCTCGACTACCACGGGGACAAACTCGTGCGCCGGTTCGATGCGAACAGCTACCTCTACATCGGCAAGGCCATGGATCTCCACGACGTGGGCCGTGGTCGTGGTGGGCTCGATCAGGCCCTCGCGCGCATCGCCTGCCCGGTGCTGACCGTCTCGATCGACTCCGACATCTTGTACCCCGCCTATCAGCAGGAGTTCATCCACCAGAGCGTCGCGGGTCGTGACCAGCGCACCGAGCACGTCGAGGTCACGAGCGCCGAGGGTCACGATGGGTTCCTGATCGAGACCGTCGCGGTCGGATCGGCCGTCGAGGGGTTCCTGCGCCGGCTCTGAGCCGTCGCTGCTCAGCCGTTCACGTGCGGGCTGAGCGCACGGTCGAGGGCGGAGCCGCGCCGCGTTCGCACCAGGACGATGTCGTCGGGCCCGAGCGTGAACACCGCATGGGACTCATCGCGGTCGACTGCGACCACCCACCATTGTCCCGACAATTGGCTGCGGGCGAGGAACGATTGGCGCAGCGTGACGCGACCATCACGGAGTCGGCCGTGCACGCGCGTCCACCGGGCGGCCGAGCCGGTGTCGGGTCGGCATGCATAGGAGATGAACCGCGACCCGTCGCGCGAGACCCATTGGGGCTGGCGGGGGCCGAGCCACGACACGGCGAACACGAGCAGGGCGATGAATGCGATCGATGTGAGCGCGTTCAGCACGGCTCCATTGTCGCAGGAACCGCGGGTGGGGAGCACGCCGGCCGCGATCGGTTCTGCGAGAATGGGAGGGTGAATCCGGGTCTCGTCGCAGCCTCCGACACCACGGTGAACATCCTCGGAGGTGGTCTCGTGGCGCTCGGGCTCGCGCTGCTCGCCGTCACGGTGGTGTTCTGGCGCTCGGCGGTCGAGGATCCCGATGTGCTCGCCCCGCTCGAGGTGATGGCCGATCGTCGATTCGCCCGCGCCGACGAATCGAAGAGGTTGGCACTGCTCAACCAAGTGCGACCAGAGGGCGCCGAACCCGTCGTGCACCACGCCGCACCGCCTGTGCTGGTGCGCGAGCCCGACTCCGAACCCGACCGCCCGTTCCGGGACCCGTTCCCTCACGATGACGATGCCGTCGATGTCCGCGAGCGTGACGGTGAACCGGTGCCCGCGATCATCGATCCGCTGCTCAGCCAGAGGGCATCGGAGACCGAGACCGAGACCCGACCCGACCACCCACGCACAGGAGAGTGAGACCATGGCCGCCTTCGATCCGAACGAGATGATCGAGCGCTACAAGGAGCGCGCGGCCGCGGTGCGGCGCCGGCCGCTCCCGCCGGTGGCGGGGGAGGAGCGCCAGCTCTTCATCAAGCAGGCAGAGGCCGACTTCATGGATTTTGCGATCATCGGCGACGCGGTCGCGACCGTCGAGGACGGAGTGCTCGTCCTGCGCATCGATCTGAACGCGAAGAAGTGAGTTCGGGCCCCGGAGTCGGCGCGCGCCTGCGCGGGCGCGACGACATCCACGTGATCGCGGCGGTGCTCGCCGTCGCGGCGTGGGGAGTGGGGCCGGTCCTCAACAAGTCGATGGAGGTCGACACCCCCGCGATCGTCTTCTATCGGATGGTCGTGGGAGTTCCGATGATGGTGTTCATGGCGCAGAGATTCGGCATCGGGATCGATCGCCGGCTCCTGCGGATCACGGCTCTCCCCGGGGTGTTGTTCTCGCTGTCGTTCATCACCGGGTTCGCATCGGTGAAGATGACATCGATCGCGAACGCGACGCTGGTGACGAATCTCCAGCCCGTGCTCGTGCTCCTGGTCGCTCCGAAACTCTTCGGCGAGCGACTCCGCAGGAATCAGTTGCTTCTCGGTGTGGTGTCGATGGCCGGGGTTCTCACCGTGGTGCTCGCGGCCGCCTCCACGAGCGGAGCCAAGTGGACCGGCGATGTCATGGCGGCCGTCAACGTCGTGATCTGGACGGGGTACTTCCTGCTCGCCAAGCAGCGTCGGGTCGATGGCGTGGATTCGTGGTCGTTCCTGGCCGGGGTGTTCCTGTGGGCCTCGGTCGTGGTGCTGCCCTTCGGTGGGCTCGCATCGAACGATCTCGGCGCGATGACCACCAAGGACTGGCTCTGCGTGATCGGGATGGCGCTCGGTCCTGGCATCATCGGCCACGGACTCATGACATGGTCGCAGAGTCACGTCGATGTCACCCTCGCCTCGATCCTCGGGTTGCTGAGCCCCGTCATCTCGACGGCACTCGCGTGGGTCGTGTTCGGTGAGTCACTCACGTTCGTGCAGTTGATCGGGGCCGCAGTCGTCATCTGGTCCCTGGCGGCGCTCGTGCGCTCCCAAACTGGTTCGAATGCTCCGGTGGTGCCGATCCGCGAGGAAATCTGACCCCGTTGCAGGCACGCCTCCCGGGGCTACAATCGGTGTCCTTCGCGGACGTGGCTCAGTTGGTAGAGCATCACCTTGCCAAGGTGAGGGTCGCGGGTTCGAATCCCGTCGTCCGCTCCAAGGTTCTCACCACTTCGGCGGCCCCCTCACAATCGATGAGTGCGTGATACTGGGTCATGAAGGTCACACGATTGCGGCGAACCCCGACTATGCGATTGTCGAGGTGAAATCCGCCACTAGCTCTGGCGAGACCAGAAGGATGATGACCGCGAGTGGTCAGCGCTCAATATCGGTGAGTACGCACTGCGTCGGGATCGCTGCGATCCACAAAGATGTGCGATCCAATGTATGGAGGCCACAATTGCGCGTGCTACTCGGCTGACGTCGGGTCGGTAGCGTGGGTAAGCGAATGTTGAAGCGCCTGTTGACAAAGACCCTCGCCCCCTACAAGAGGGTCCTGTGGCTGGTGGTGGTGCTCCAAGGGATCCAATCCTTCGCCGGGCTCGCCCTGCCCACCCTGAACGCCGACATCATCGACAAAGGGGTGCGCCTCGGCGACCAGGGCTACATCGTGCGGATGGGCGCGGCGATGCTGGCGGTCTCCCTCGTCCAGGTCGCGTTCTCGATCGGTGGGGTCTACTACGGCTCGCGGGCCGCCATGGGGTTCGGACGGGACGCGCGCGCCGGACTGTTCCGCCGGGTGAACCAGTTCTCGGCGAGTGATGTGGCCAGGTTCGGAGCACCTTCGCTCATCACCCGGATCACCAACGACGTCCAGCAGGTCCAGATGCTGGTGCTCATGTCCTGCACCATGCTCGTCGGTGCTCCGTTCACCGCGGTCGGGGGAATCGTGCTCGCGGCCCATCTCGATCTGGGTCTGTCGTGGATCTTCCTGGTGGCGGTGCCCGTGCTGCTGGTGTGCCTGGGCTCGATCATCGTGCGGATGGTCCCCACGTTCCGCGCGATGCAGGAGCGGATCGACCGCGTCAACGAGGTTCTCCGCGAACAGCTCACCGGAATCCGCGTGGTGCGGGCCTTCGTGCGGGAACCCGAGGAGAAGGAGCGCTTCGACGAGGGCAACCGGCTGCTCACCGACACCGCCCTCAAGGGTGGGCGTCTGATGGCTCTCATGTTCCCGACGGTGACCCTGCTCGTGAATGTCTCGAGCGTGGCGGTGGTCTGGTTCGGCGCGAACCGCATCGTCTCGGGCGACATGCAGGTGGGTTCGCTCGTGGCCTACCTCACCTATCTCACCCAGATCCTCATGTCGGTCATGCTCGCCACCTACATCGGTGCTCTCCTGCCGCGTGCCTCGGTCAGCGCGGACCGCATCATGGAAGTGCTCGATGCCTCGCCGTCGGTGGAGCCGCCGCCGCATCCCGTGAGCCCGACCGCTGGTCGCGCCACACTCGAGTTCTGGGCCGTGGGATTCTCGTACCCCGGTGCCGAGGAGCCCGTGCTCCGGGATCTCTCGGTCTCGGTCTCGGCTGGCGAGACGCTCGCGATCGTGGGGAGCACCGGGTCGGGCAAGACGACCGTCTGCAACCTGATCGCGCGGCTCTTCGATGTCACCGAGGGTGCCGTCTCGATCAATGGCGTCGATGTCCGCGACCTCGACCCCTCTCAGTTGTGGTCGCGCATCGGGCTCGTGCCCCAGAAGCCCTACCTGTTCTCCGGGACCGTCGCATCCAATCTGCGGTTCGGAAAGCCCGATGCCACCGACGACGAGATGTGGTCGGCGCTGCGGGTCGCCCAGGCCGAGGACTTCGTGCGCGCGATGGACGGGGGACTCGAGGCAGCGATCGTGCAGGGCGGGGCGAACGTCTCGGGAGGCCAGCGCCAGAGGCTCTCGATCGCGCGGGCCCTCATCCACAAGCCCGAGATCTATGTCTTCGACGACTCGTTCTCGGCGCTCGATCTCGCCACCGATGCGCGTCTGCGCGCCGCGCTCGCGCCGTGGGTGACCGACGCGATCACTGTCGTGGTGGCGCAGCGCATCTCCACGATCCGCGGGGCCGACCGGATCCTCGTGCTCGAGGATGGCCGCACCGTCGGACTCGGCACGCACGAGGAATTGCTCGTGAGTTGTGCCACGTACCGCGAGATCGTCGAATCCCAGGCGACCGCCCACGATGGCGCGGTGTCTGCCGCCGTCGCGACCGCGACGCCCGGTGCGGCGGTGCCGACATGAGCGAGCAGACGCGCGGACAAGGGGCACATGCACCCGCCTCGGGAGAGGCTGCCGCGCGACTCGGGGCCTCGATGAGGGAGGGCCGGATGAGCGCGGTCGGGATGCCGACCGCCAAGTCGAAGGACTTCGGTGCCGCAGCGCGACGACTGGCGGGTCGGATGTCGCACGAACGATGGCTCGTGGCCGCGATCGGTCTCATGGCGCTCGTCAGTGTCGGGCTCGTGGTGGCCGGGCCGCGGGTGCTCGGTCACGCCACCGACATCCTCTTCGACGGCCTCCTGCGCCGGCGCGGACGCGACGGGGTCGACTTCGCGGCGCTGCACCGCACGCTCCTGTTCGCACTCGTGCTGTACGTGGCGTCGTTCCTGCTCGGGTACGGACAATCATTCTTGCTGGCCGGCGTCGTCCAGAGGACCATGCGAAAGTTGCGCACCGACGTCGAGGACAAGATCCACCGGCTGCCGCTGTCCTTCATCGACCGCAACGCCCGGGGTGACCTCCTCAGCCGCGTCACGAACGACATCGACAACATCTCCCAGAGCCTCCAGCAGTCGCTCAGCCAGCTCGTGACCTCGCTCCTCACGATCGTGGGGGTGCTGGTGATGATGCTCGTGATCTCACCCCTGCTCGCGCTCGTCGCTCTCGTGACCGTGCCGCTCTCGCTCGCGATGATGAAGCAGATCGCCGCGCGCTCACGGGCCAAGTTCATCGCCCAGTGGGCCCACACCGGCGAGCTGAACGGCCTCATCGAGGAGACCTTCACCGGTCACACGATCGTGAAGGCATTCGGACGCCAATCCGACGTCGAGGAGCGGTTCGCCACCACCAATGAACGCCTCCACGATGCCGGGTTCGCCGCACAGTTCATCTCCGGGTCGATCCAGCCGTTGATGTGGTTCCTCGGGAACCTGAACTACGTCGCGATCGCGGTCGTCGGCGGACTCCGGGTCTCGTCGGGGGCCCTGGGACTGGGTGATGTCCAGGCCTTCATCCAGTACTCGCGTCAATTCACCCAGCCCCTCACGCAGGCCGCCTCGATGGTCAATGTCCTGCAGTCGGGCGTCGCCTCGGCCGAGCGTGTCTTCGAGCTGCTCGATGAACCCGATGAGCGCCCGGACCCCGCGTCTCCGGGGCCGCCCGAGGTGCGCGGTCGAGTCGAGTTCCGCGATGTGTCGTTTGCCTACGTGCCGGGCACGCACCTGATCGAGAACCTCTCGCTCGTGGCCGAACCCGGCCAGACCGCGGCGATCGTCGGCCCGACCGGGGCCGGCAAGACGACGCTCGTGAACCTGCTCATGCGCTACTACGAACTCGACGGCGGTGCGATCATCCTTGACGGTCGCGACATCACCGAGATGCCGCGTGCCGATCTGCGCCGCCGATTCGGCATGGTGCTCCAGGACGCGTGGCTCTTCGGGGGCACGATCCGCGACAACATCGCCTACGGCAATCCCTCGGCCACCGACGACGACATCCTCGCCGCCGCACGCGCCACCCATGTCGACCGTTTCGTGCGCACCCTGCCGCGCGGCTACTCGACCGTGCTCGACAACGAGGGCGGCGCGGTGAGCGCGGGGGAGAAGCAGCTCATCACGATCGCGCGCGCGTTCGTGGCCGACCCGAGTATCCTCATCCTCGACGAGGCGACGAGCTCGGTCGACACCCGCACCGAGGTGCTCATCCAGAAGGCGATGGCGGCGTTGCGCTCCGGGCGCACCAGTTTCGTTATCGCGCACAGATTGTCGACGATCCGCGACGCATCGGTGATCCTGGTGATGGAGTCGGGCCGCATCGTGGAGAAGGGTTCGCACGAGGAACTGATGGCGCACAACGGTGCGTACCGCCGGTTGTACGAGTCGCAATTCGCAGGTGCCGTCGCCGATCCGGTCTGACGACCGGCCGCGACCCGCTCCGAGGCGCTGCTCAGGCCGCGAACAGGCCCGGGTCCACGAGTGCACCACGGGAGGATGCACGCGCAAACAGGATCTCGACTGCGCTTCTGGTCGAGTCATCGAATGATCGACCACCGAGGGGGATTGCGATGCTGGTGCGCCGACCCTCGAGTCCGATCACCAGCACCTCGCCCCCGAGGGCATCCGTGCGCACGGTTGCCCTCGAGATCCTGTCGGCCGGGATGATGCGCTCGCCGAACCAGGTGCGCACGACGATGGAGTCGCCCTGGATGCGGATCGTGCGGGTCGACTCGGCCAGCCACGTGAGTCCGGCAACGGCCAGAACCAATGCCGCGTAGGAGATGACGGTGAGTGTGTTCATCGCACCGTGACGGTCGGATCGATCGGGACATGCGAGACGAATCCGTCGGGTCCGATCGGGGTGGTGCCCCTCAGCGTCACGCGTCGCATGATGCGCTCGGTCGCGCCGTAATCGTCGATTGCATAGTGCATCGTCGCCCGGTTGTCCCACATCAGCACATCCCCCGGGCGCCACCGGTGGCGCAGCGCCAGCTCCGGCTGGGTCATGTGCGCGTACAGCAGCGCGAGCAGGCCGTCGCTCTCGGTGCGGCTCATCCCGACGATGTGGCTGGTGAAACCGGGGTTCACGAACAACGAGGGCCGGCCGGTGGAGGGATGCACCCGCACCACGGGGTGGACCACCGGCGGCACACGCAGTGAGTCCTCGTGGAGCTTCTGGGCATCCTCGCGGGAGAGCGCGGTGTCGAAGGGCTCGCCCCAGTAGGCGAGCGGAGAGATGCGGTGCACCGCACGCAAGTCGCGGATCGCGTCGCGAAGCGCGGGATGCAGCCGCTCGTAGGCGCTGCGGGTGTCGACCCACATCGTGTCTCCACCCCAGTCGGGCACATGTTCGGCCACGAGCACCGACGCGGCAGGGGGTGTTGCCACGAAAGTGACATCGGTGTGCCAGCGCGCGTTCTTGCCGCCCTTCTGGGCATCGAGCACGAGGATCTCGGGGTGATCGGGATGACCCGGCACGACCGGGTGAGCGGGGGTGGGCTCACCGAGGCTGCGCGCCAAGGTCACCTGGTCGGCCGGGGAGAGGAACTGATCGCGGAACACCAGCACGAGATGCTTCTCGAGGAGAGCCAGAACCTCGCCCTCAGCGCAGTCGCGACGCAGGTCCACCCCGTCGATCTCGGCCCCGAAAACCCCTGTGATCTGGGTAGTTTTTGCACCTACTGCCAGGTTCATGACAACACCATAGCGGAATTCCGCCAATTCCTGATAAACAATGTCGGGTTTCTGTCGGGGCCCGACGGCGAGGAGGAGCACGAGGTGGGACACCAGTTTCCCGTCAATCTGAATCTTGGGGGACGCTCCGTGCTCGTCGTCGGTGGCGGACGCATCGCGTTCCGCAAGACCGAACAGATTCTCCCCACGGGCGCCCAGATCACGGTGGTCGCCCCCGAGATCCGACCGGAGTTCGAGGCACTGGACGTGGTGCGGGTGAGGCGGGGCTTCCACGACGCTGATCTCGACGGTGTGCGCCTCGTCATCACCGCGACCGGTGTGCGCGAGGTCGACCAGGCCGTCTTCGATGGGGCAGAGCGGCGCGGTGTGTGGGTCAACTCGGCCGACGACCCCGACCGGTGCACATTCACCCTGCCAGCCGTCGTGCGGCGCGGCGCCTTGATGGTCACCACGTCGACCGCGGGGGCGAGCCCCGCACTCTCGTCGTTCCTGAGGGCGCGGGTCGCCGAGATGCTCGGCGACGAGTGGGCCCATGTCGTGGAGGATCTCTCTGAGCGCAGGCGCGATTTCCATGCGCGCGGGATCAGCACCGAGACGATCGACTGGCGCCCGATCATCGACGAGGTGCTCGCAGATCGCGGACTCGCGCTCCCGGGGGCTGTTGCTCCCGCGGGGGCCGCTGTTCCTGCAGGAGACATAGTTCCTGCAGAAGACACAGTCGAGGTGCCGGCGTGACCGTTTCTCTCGTCGGCGCCGGCCCCGGCGATCCCGAACTTCTCACCGTGCGAGCCGCACGGCTCATCGCTTCGGCCGATGTGATCGTCCACGATGCGTTGGTCGACGCCTCGATCCTCGACCTCGCCCCGCGATCGGCCGAGATCATCGACGTCGGCAAACGTCCCGGCCGTGCGGTTCCCCAGGAGATGATCAACGCTCTGCTGGTTCATCTCGGC
>Ga0169931_10008719_pt1 | contig 14737 bp, 12 predicted proteins | sample Kivu_15m_20L_FD_129675 | JGI IMG/M metagenome (GOLD analysis project Ga0169931, IMG submission 129675) | Freshwater microbial communities from Lake Kivu, Western Province, Rwanda to study Microbial Dark Matter (Phase II) - Kivu_15m_20L... | ecosystem: Environmental > Aquatic > Freshwater > Lake...
ACAGGGACGCAAAGGTAATCAATATCACCTTCAACACAACTAATTCAAGAAAATAAATTTAAAATCAAACCCTCCTGTATTCCACAAAATTTACTCTTTACCCCCTTTTGGGAGTGCAAAGATGCCACTTTTTATTCCGAGTAAAAACCTTCAATCAAAAAATAACTACCTATTTGGGCTAAAGCGCTGAAAATGATACGGAAAAAAATACTCCATCCGGCAAAAAAAGGATGTCTGGTTCAATAAAGTCACAAATTAGTCTCTCTAGAGCCCCCTTTCAACTCAATACCTGAAAGAAGGCAAGGAACCTGAACGTCTCTTTTTAGGACCTTGCGAAGCAATTACATAGCGGAAAGAAATCTCATGGGACCCACCTGAGCGTCCTAAGCCGAAAGAAGAGATCGGAAAATCAAAACTATAGCCTAGGTCCAAGCCAGATGGCAAACCCAAACCAACCAAGGCTACCAAAGATTCATGATTAGGCAATTCGTACTTCGTAGGAAGACCTCGGTACCAAAGCCCTAAGGCCAAAGGCTCAAAGAAAAACTCAGTTCCGAGATCCAACTGGGAAAACTGACCTTGTTGTTTGTAATTAAAGCCTACAGAAAAAGAACGCTCTTGGTCCGTATTATTGAAGTAATCATTGATGTTTCCCGGCGCTAAATTAAATCGATATCCTCCATGCAAACTTAATTTTCTAGGTAATCGACTCGTCCCATCTACTAGGTAACTGATGTTTGGCTGAAGTAAATGGGCCATTGAAGCCCCCAGCCAGGCTCTTTTTCCATAATACATCATGCCTGCATGCGCATCTACATCCCGAACCTGACTTTCGCCAGCAAATCCACTTCCTGAATAATCAATACTTCCCCGATCAAGATCCAACTGCGAACCCAGTACCACCCGCCCAAAATAAGCATCTCGAGTGATGAAACTTCCTTGCATTCCCGCCTGAATAAAGCTATGGGTTGAAAGCTGGAGTCGGTAACTGTAGGCCAAGCCCACTTCGTTCCAACTTGTCTCCGTAAAGGATTCGTTGGCGCCTTGAAAAATCAACCCAAACCCGGAATTCCATCCCTCCTCGTAATGATCCACGTAGGCAGTATAAGCAACAAAGGTCTGGTCCATAGCAGGCCACTGATTCCTAAAATTCACTCCAAAGCGGGTCAAGCCCGTACTCCCCACCAAAGCGGGATTCAAGTAAATGGGATTGGCGTAATACTGACTGTATTGCACATCTTGTCCCCAGGCTATTCCGGTGATCAAAAAACATAAAATTGATGCAAAGACCTTCCTCATCGGATCAACCTGAATTTGCCGTTGGACTCCACTCTTTCTCCATCAGCTGCCTGTCCTACCAAACTGTAAAAATAAAATCCTGCCTCTTGAAGTACGCCAGTGACCGTTCCATCCCATCCTCCATTTTTCAGATCCGAACTTCGGTAAATCAATTCCCCCCATTGATTAAAAATAGAAAGTTCCAATTGTGAAACCCCCTTAAACTTGGGAGCAAAAGTTTTATTCCCTTCTTGCAGGGGTGTAAATGCATTGGGGACCATTAATCGATAACTCTTGGTAATACTTACTTTTTGAGTAAAACTACCTTGGCAACCGTAACGATCTGAGGCTACCAAAATCACCTCGAATTCCCCCTTTTTTCCATAGGTATGGGTCGGATCTTTTTCAGCCGAACTTGTTGCGTCACCAAAATCCCATTTCCACTCAATCAGCCTATTCTCGGATAAATTCGTGAATTGAATTACATCATCCGGAAATATACCTCCACTCGCATCGTCTTTGATGTCTGTACCTGCAACTACAAAATCAAAGGCTACTTCTAGCGCTTTCTCTTGGATGAATACTTCTATTGGAAAAGGATCTGAGTAGCAGGCAAAGCCTTTTGGCTTTACCTGTAATTCAAATTGACCTGAAGTTCTAACTTCTTTTAACTCCTCATTTTCCAAATTCAAGCCCTCTCCCACCATTTTATAATCGTATAGTTGGGCATCATAGCCTGCAATAAAGCTTCGGATATCTAGGGATTGCCCAATGGTGCAACCCACAATTGGCTTGGTCAACTTCAATTCAGGATAAGCCACCCACTTGATTTCAATTTTATTACTTACTGCAGGACAGTTTTTTCGATTGTAACCAATGACTTCATATACCCCTCTTTCATCTACTACCAATTCCTGGTTGGTAGCATCCGGCAATAAAACCCCATCTTTCTTCCATTCAAATCGGAAGTATGCCTCATTCCCCTCGCCAACCAACTTCACAGATTCCCCTTCACAGATCACCACCTCATTTTGGGATTGGGCTGCTCCATCTGCCTTTAGTGCAATGGGATCTGGCGATTCTTTAATGAGTAAAGTCATGGCATTACCCTTGGAGGTTTTTCCATAACTATCGGTAATCGTATAATAGACGGTCACCTGCTGGTCTATAAAGGATTCATTGGGAAGAAAGGTAAAGCCTCCCTCCTGATCATTGGCTTGAAAAACCCCTTGCGGCACAATCAAAACCCGATTTTGCTCCAAACAACGCGCTTGAGTGCATAGATCCTCACTCTCCTCTTCAATATCTTCCAGGGAAGCATAAAATTGCAAGCAGCGGATGGAACTGTTCTCGTTGGGTAGGCGAACCTCCTCATCCGTGATGTAAAATTGATTTAGTTGACCCGCACAGGAAGCTTTATCTGTAAAATCCACCCCTTCTGGATTTTGAAGTTTATCGTCTGCCGCCACCTGCACTATGAGATTCCGGATTTCATGAAAATTGGTTGATCCACCTGTGGAACCAGCAAATCCAATTTTCAGATTTTTTGGCGCAGGAAAATAGTAGGGGCGATCAAAAATAGTGACCATGCGAGGTTGATTCAATTCGGTCGTCACCTCCATTTGTAAGGTGAGAAAGAAACCTGGCCCATTTGAATTGGGTTGCAATTCCAAAAAAACTTTACGGTAACCCGGCCTATTTCGATCAGTAACACGAGTAGTCCCAATACCACCCGAACTAATTGTAAATTGGTCCCCTGCATTTAAGCCATCTTTGTTCGATCCTACTTCATTGGTTCTTCTACCCACGATGAAAGGATAATTTTGATTTGAAGGCCCCCTAATTACAATTGCATCTGGGGCCCTTCCATTTTGATCCAAGGTAGAAAAAGAACCTGTCCTACCCTCTTGGTTTGTTCCAAAACCTCCATATTCATCAAATCCAATTCCCAAATACCCATTAGACAATCCTGGCTCTTGATTCCGAGGCGCATAACCTAAGGACCCACCAAATCCCCCTGCATTAAACACTTGAGTGTCCCCATCAAAAAGAAAAATGGTCAAGCCGTCAGCATAAAACGGACCCATCCCACCGTAACTAAAATATTCAAATTCAGCCTTTAACCCATAGGTGGAAGGAAAAGGAATATCCAAATACACATGCCCTCGCTGGTTTAACTGATTCGAGGTTAATCGAAGTACACCCGGAATGAGTTGTGCATTTCCACCAAAAATGGTGTTTGCTTGGGTACCGGCAGTTTGAAAACTCTCGCAGTAAGGAAAGCCAATCTGTGCTGCTGCCCGAAATGGGAGCATCAAAATCAACGAAAGAGAAAGAAAATGGAATAGTTGCTTCACCTGCCTGACCTAAGAAATCTTAAATAACGCAAGTCATTTGGTAAAAAAAAAGCGCTTGGCAAGGTATTGCCAAGCGCTTTTCAAGTTAAAAGGGATTTATTACCGCATAATGGTTTGCGTCCGGTCAGGACCTATGGATACCAACTTGATCGGAACTTGCAGTTCTTTTTCGATGTAGGACACATATTCTTTTAACGCTTCTGGGAATTTATCATAGGCATTAATCCCCTCCAAGGAACAATACCACCCCTTCATTGTCTTGTATACAGGCTTGGCATCGAGTTCATTGATTTCAAAAGGTAATTTTTCAATCTGCTCCCCCGATGGCAATTCGTAAGCCGTACAAACCTTGATCTCTTCAAAAATATTGAGCACATCCGCCTTCATCATAAATAACTGGGTGACCCCATTGATTAGGATGGAATACTTCAAGGCTGGCAAATCCAGCCATCCACATCGTCTAGGACGGCCAGTGGTGCTACCAAATTCATTCCCCTCCTTACGCATCGCCTCACCCGTACTATCCATCAATTCGGTAGGAAAAGGGCCAGAACCTACACGTGTGCAGTAGGCCTTAAAAATCCCAAAGACCTCACCGATTTTGGAAGGTGCCACACCCAAACCCGTGCAAGCGCCTGCAGTCATCGTATTGGAACTAGTTACAAAAGGATAACTTCCAAAGTCAATATCCAAAAGCGAACCCTGTGCGCCTTCTGCCAAAACACGCTTCTTGGATTGCAAAGCTTCATTGACTACATATTCACTATCAATCAAAGGAAGGGTCTTGACAAATCCAATGGCCTCAAAAAATTGACGCTCCATCTCTTCCAAGGCGTCCAGAGGATAGTTGTAAAATGAAAGCGTAGACTTGTGTTTATCAAGTAATGTAGCATACTTTTCCTTAAAGTCAGCGCTGAGCACATCCCCGATTCGAAGAGCCGAACGCCCAATTTTATCTTGGTAGGTAGGTCCAATTCCTTTTAGCGTCGAACCAATTTTTTTATCTCCTTTTGCTTGTTCGTAAGCCGCATCCAAAAGCTTGTGCGTAGGAATGATGAGGGTCGCCTTTTTAGAAATTACCAGATTTTTGCGGTAGTCAATGGAGAACTTCCCCAGGGCTTCAATTTCTTTTTTGAGAATGATGGGATCCAAAACCACTCCATTTCCAATGATATTTAAGATTTGAGATCGGAAAATCCCCGATGGAATTTGATGTAGTACGTGCTTGAACCCGTCAAATTCCAAGGTATGTCCCGCATTAGGGCCTCCCTGAAATCGAGCCACCACCTCGTATTGAGGCGCCAACACATCTACTATTTTTCCTTTTCCTTCATCGCCCCATTGGAGGCCTAACAATACATCCATCTTCATTTGATGCAAAATCTATACGTTGCTGTAAGTTTTTAAAGGTCGAAATTTGCGATAAGGCAAAAGAAAACCAAGTAAAGCGGGTAATTAATCTTCAAGATGCCGCTGAGCATAAAAAAAGCCCCTTTGGGGACTTCGTTTACAGTTGGGCTGTTAATTCATCTACCGAATCATGGACCTTAAAAATCCCGTTGAGTTTGGTGATGATCAATAACTTTTTCACATGCTCAGAAGGAGCCGTTAAAAAGAGCTCCCCACCCGCATTTTTCATTTTGGTGAGCAGGGTAATCAACAATCCGAGCCCACTCGAACTGATGTACCTCACTTTTTCTAAATCAATGACGAGAATTTTTATTCCTTCCTCCACCGAATCATTGACCAGTTCTGCTAGTCTAGGGCCTGCATCATCTCCAATCAAATCCCCTTCCATAAATAGGAAGTGAATTTTAGGTTCTTTTTTTTGACTATACTGGAGTTTCATATTAGTTCTTTTTGTTTTGACAATTTTCCTTTCTGCAATTTCCATATAGAATCAGCGAGTGGTGGACCACCTGGAAATTCAATATTTCAGAAACGGTAGTTTGAATGGTTTGGATGCGTGGGTCACAAAATTCCAATACCTGATTACAATCCAGGCAAATCAGGTGATCGTGCTGCTTAAATCCATAAGATTTTTCAAACTGAGCAAGGTTTTTTCCAAATTGATGTTTGGTCACCAAATCACATTCCACCAACAAGTCCAAGGTATTGTAAACCGTGGCTCTACTCACACGGTAGTTTTTATTTTTCATACTGATGTAGAGCCCTTCTACATCAAAATGACCGGTACGGCTATAGATCTCCTCTAGAATGGCGTAGCGCTCTGGCGTTTTACGCAACTTCTGCGTTTCCAAGTACGCAGTAAAAATCTTCTTTACTTCTTCGAAATGAGCCGGATTCAAAGCCATTGGGGTTGATTTTTTTCAAATATAACGCATGATTTGTTGAAAAGATGCTTTCAATCAAAACGCGAAACTTTTATTACTCCTTCAATTTGATCTAAGTTTTTGATGAGCTGATCCAAATGCTCGGTATTGTTGACATACAACTTGATTGTGCCTTCAAAAATCCCTCCGTCAGAGTCCACGGTAATCGAGCGCATATTTACCTTCAATTCATTGGAAATGACTTTTGTCAAATCATTGATCATGCCTACCCGATCAGTTCCTAAAATTCGTAATCCAGCGAGGAAGGCGATTTCCTTTTGACTGGTCCAACGTGCCTTGATGACCCGATTGCCATGATTCGAAAGGAGCTCTACCGCATTGGGACAGGTAGTTCGGTGGATCTTGATTCCTTCATTGATGGTCACAAATCCAAAGACTTCATCGCCGGGAATGGGGTTGCAACAAACGGAGAGTTTGTAATCTACGATATCCATATCCTCACCAATCAGCAACTGATCGTGTTCAGGACCTTTCAAATTTTTGATCTCCTTGGTGAAGGAGGATTCATCCTTTACCTTCTCAGCAGTCTTCGATTTTTGCTTTTGGAGTTCTTTAAATTCCTTAAATGATTTGATTGAAGTGGGGTCAATGATTCCTCTTCCGACCCGGTAGTAAAATTCATTCGCCGACTTCAGATCATAAAAAGCCCTTAACTGCTCAATCACCTCGGAGGTGAAGTCCATTTTCATGGATTTCAGTTTGCGCTGCACAATTTCGCGTCCATCGAGGATTGCGGATTTTTTCTCCTCTCGCAAGGCATCTTTTATTTTTGCCTTGGCACGAGAAGTGACCACTTGATGCAACCAGTCTTCGGTGGGTTTTTGCTTGGTTGAGGTCAGAATTTCTACCTGATCCCCATTTTTTAATTTGTAACTGATCGGAACAAGGCGTTGGTTTACCTTGGCACCGATACATTTGGCGCCGACCATGGTGTGGATCTCAAAGGCAAAATCTAAGGCCGATGCACCTGTAGGCAGTACTTTCAAATCACCCTTAGGCGTGAATACAAATACCTCATCATTAAATAAGTTGCCACGGAAATCATCCATGAATTCGATCGCGGATCCATCGTTGGTTTCCAACATGCTACGCACCTGATTGATCCATTCATCCAAACCAGTGCCCGACTTGCCTGAGGCATCCTTTTCCTTGTATTTCCAGTGGGCCGCATAGCCCCTTTCGGCAATGTCATTCATTCTACCCGTGCGAATCTGCACTTCCACCCATTGTCCGGTAGTGCTCATCACCGTCGTATGCAGGGACTCATAGCCATTGGAGCGAGGCGTGCTTATCCAATCCCGCAGACGGTTGGGGTTGGGTCGGTAAAAATCAGTCACAATGGAATAGGCCTGCCAACAGTCGGCCTTCTCGTTTTCTAGTTCACTATCCAAAATGATCCGTACCGCAAACAAGTCAAATACCTCCTCGAAAGGAATACCCTGCGTCTTCATTTTATTGAATATGGAATAAACCGACTTGGGACGACCTTTGATTGTGAATTGAAAACCTTGCCGAGTCAATTCCTCCTCAACCGGCTGAATAAAGTTTTTGATAAACTTATTGCGGTAACTTTTCGACTCGTTGATTTTGTGGACGATATCCTGATAGGCTTCGGTATCGGTATATTTCAAAAACAAATCCTCCAACTCGGATTTGATCGCGTAAAGGCCCAAACGATGAGCCAAAGGAGCGTACAAATACATGGTCTCTGAGGCAATTTTCAACTGCTTGCTTCGAGGCATGCTGCCTAGCGTCCGCATGTTGTTCAGTCGATCGGCCAACTTGATCAAAATCACTCGCACATCGTCAGAAAGCGTGAGCAACATTTTTCGGAAATTCTCTGCTTGCTGAGAGCTCCCGTATTCAAATACCCCAGAAATTTTGGTCAGCCCATCGATGATGGTCATGACCTTGTAGCCGAAATCACGCTCAATATCCTCCAACTCTAGATCCGTGTCTTCCACTACATCATGAAGCAAGGCAGAAATTATGGAAGTGGTCCCCAGGCCAATTTCTTCTACACAAACTAAGGCTACTTCCAAGGGGTGGTAGATGTAAGGCTCCCCTGATTTTCGGCGCATGTCTTTGTGCGCCTCCAAGGAAATGGTAAAAGCCTTCTTAATCAGCTTGGTATCCCCTGGTTTTAAGATGGGCTTGGCTTGTCGGAGCAATCTCCGGTACCGTTTCAGAATTTCACTTCGCTCTTCCGCTACATCTACTTGAATCATTGGTGGGGATTTTGAATTTCAAATTTGAAAGGTATTGGGACAGAATTCCACTTTTTTTAGAAATATTTTTTCATTGCCTTGTGGTAAATTAGAATATGTCTTTAGCTTTGCATCCACAATTGGAAAAGGAGTTTTATTTTCCCATTGGTCACATGCGGATGTGGCGAAATTGGTAGACGCACTAGACTTAGGATCTAGCGCCGCGAGGCATGGGGGTTCGAGTCCCTCTATCCGCACCCTACAAGCCCTCAATCCCTCCCCTGCAAATCAGGAAAGAGATTGGGGGTTTTTAATTCAACACCAGTTAATTGAACATACTTTGGAAATTACAGTAGACAAGCACACCGCAAATCAAGCTTCTATTAAAATTAAACTAATTGAGGCAGATTATCAACCAAAGGTTGATGCTAAACTTAAAGACTACGCCAAAAAGGCTGTGATTCGTGGCTTCCGACCTGGAAAAGCGCCGATATCCATGGTAAAAAACATGTATGGCCTATCGCTTTTGGTTGAGGAAATCAATACACTTTTAGGCGAATCGCTAAATAATCACCTCAAGGAACAAACTTTTAAGGTTTTGGGAGAGCCATTACCGGTAGAGAAAGCGGATGAATCCATCGACTGGAAAAACCAGAAAGATTTTGAATTTGAATACAAAATCGGTTTTGTAGAATCCATTGAAGTAAAGTTGGACCAAACGATTAAAGGAATCAACTACAGCATCAAGGTAGATCAAAAGTTAATCGATGAAACCATCGAAAATCTGACCTCTCAGTATGGAGAAAGTACGAACCCTGAAGTATCAGAAGCGGGTGACTTCATCTACGGAGATTTGAAATCCACCACTACAGATTTCTCAAAGACAGTTTCGGCAGACATCAGCAAACTTTCCAAAAAGTTGGCGGGTAAGTTTATCGGACTAAGCAAAGAGGCAGTAGTAGAGTTTGAAAGCAAAGAAGCAAAAAAAGAAGAGTGGACTGCAGGCTTCGGCTTGTCCGACCAAGAAGCAGAAGATGCCAAAGGCGGTTACACCATTACGGTAAAGAACATCAACCGTAAGGCGAAGGCAGAACTCAACCAGGAGTTCTTTGACAAAATCTTTGGCCCAGATCAGGTGAAGACCCAGAAAGAGTTTGAAGAAAAAGTAAAAGAGACACTTCAGGGAAGTTACAACAGAGAATCCAAGGTATTTACCGAGGAGGAATTGAAGAAATTGGTGGTGGAAAAAACCAACCTTTCTCTTCCTGATGCTTTCCTTAAGGAATGGTTGATCAAAGCCAACGAGGGAAAAGTAACTGAAGCGGAAGTGGAGCTGGAATACCCAATCTACGCCAAGCAATTGTCTTGGTCATTGATTTCCAACCAAGTTGCCAAGGATAATGGAATCCAAGCCGAGCATGCAGATGTGATCGAAAAGACCAAAGAAATGATCCGTGAGCAGTTTGCTTCTTCAGGATTAGGTGCACAAATGGAGTCTAGCATGGACCTGTTTGTAGACAACTACCTCAAGGGCAATGAAGGCCAAAACTACATGAACTTGATGACCTCCGTACAAAACGAGAAGGTATTGGCCTTGGTCCAAAAGAAAATAAAAATGACTGAGAAAAGTCTAACGATTGACGAATTCAAGGAACTTTTGGACAAGTAATCGAATTATGAATTATATTGAAAAGTCCTTTTTTAAAGGACTTTTTTAGTTTTGTCTCCTAGAACAACCCAAGAAATGATCAACAAGGAAGAATTCAGAAAATACGCCATTCACAACCAAGGCGTTAGTGGTACGGCTTTTGACCAATACACCACCCATATTGAAAACATGACCCGCTCAGTAATTGAGGAGCGGCCCCAGAATTTTAGAGAGATCGATGTGTTTTCCCGACTTATCATGGACCGCATCATCTTTTTGGGAACTGGAATTGACGATCACATTGCCAATATCATTGTAGCCCAATTGCTCTTCTTGGAATCTGTGGATTCCAAAAAAGACGTATTGCTTTACATCAACAGCCCAGGAGGATCTGTGACTGCAGGTCTAGGGATCTACGACACGATGCAGTACATCGGGCCAGATGTCGCTACTATCTGCACTGGAATTGCCGCTTCTATGGGAGCTGTATTGCTGGCAGGCGGAACCAAAGACAAGCGTTCGGCTTTGCAGCATTCCCGCGTGATGATTCACCAGCCTTCAGGTGGGATGCAAGGTCAATCGAAAGACATGGAAATCTCCTTGAAACTGATCCTTGCCATGCGTCAGGAATTGTATCAAATCTTGGCAAACCACACCGGTAAATCCTTTGAGGAAATTGAAAAAGATTCCGACAGAGACTACTGGTTGCGAGCACTCGAAGCCAAAGAGTACGGCTTGATCGATGAAGTACTGATTAAAAAAACTACCTAATGGCTCAAATCACCTGCTCCTTCTGCGGTAGAAATAAGAAAGATGTGGATTTGATGGTGTCGGGCATCTCTGCTCACATCTGTAACTTCTGTATTGAACAAGCCCATGAAATCGTGGGTGAAGACAAGAAAAACAAGAAGTCTACCACCACTCCCACCTTCAAACTCAAAAAGCCAAAGGAACTTACGCAGTACTTGGATCAGTATGTGATTGGTCAGGAGGATGCAAAAAAAGTGCTTACTGTGGCTGTTTACAACCACTATAAGCGCTTGCAGCAAAAAGAAGAAGCAGACGAAATCAAGATTGAAAAATCCAATATCATCCTGGTAGGAGATACAGGAACGGGAAAAACCTACCTTGCCAAAACCTTAGCCAAAATATTGGAAGTACCCTTTTGCATCGCAGATGCCACGGTCTTGACCGAAGCGGGCTATGTAGGAGAAGATGTAGAAAGCATCTTGACTAGACTCCTTCAGTCTGCCGACTACAAGGTCGAAGAAGCCGAGCGTGGCATTGTCTACATCGATGAGGTCGATAAAATTGCCCGTAAATCCGACAATCCCTCCATCACCCGTGATGTGAGTGGTGAAGGAGTCCAACAAGCCTTACTTAAGCTTCTAGAAGGCACTGTAGTCAACGTTCCACCTCAAGGAGGTAGGAAGCACCCAGATCAAAAAATGATCGCGGTAAATACCGAAAATATTCTTTTCATCTGCGGAGGTGCTTTTGATGGGATTGCCAGACACATCGGTAAACGAATGAACACGCAACCGATGGGATTCAATTCAGCTTCCACCAATGCGACTGCCAATAGAGAAAATCTCCTGCAATACGTGACTGCCCAAGACCTCAAAGCTTTTGGCTTGATCCCGGAATTGATTGGAAGACTACCTGTATTGACTCATTTGGATCCACTTCACAGATCTACGTTGAAGCGTATTCTCACCGAACCCAAGAATGCTTTGGTAAAGCAATATGCCAAATTAATGGCTATGGAAGGTGTCACGCTGACCTTTGACGAGGGAGCGCTAGATTTTATCGTAGACAAGGCTGTAGAATACAATCTCGGTGCTCGTGGGCTGCGCTCCATCTGTGAGGCGATTGTGACCGATGCGATGTACGAGATCCCCTCAGATCAAAGCATTACCGCCTTACATATCGATGAGGCCTATGCACGATCCAAATTTGATACCTCGAAATTCAAGCAACTGCAGGTAGCCTAATTCAAAACCCCGAAAATTTCGGGGTTTATTTTTTTTCTAGGGATTCAAGGATTAGATGAGCTACTCGTTCTGAGGCTTGCTGCTCCCCTATTCGCTCACGAATCAATGCATACCCCGCTTGCAGCTCTTGTCGATAAGTAGCATCGGATAGGAGTCGACCCAGTTCCTGCCGAAGATTACCTGATGAAAAATCCTCCTGAATCAATTCCCGAACTACCTGCTTGTCAGCAATAAGGTTGGGCAGTGAGATGTAGGGTACTCGAATCAATCGCTTCCCAATCTGGTACGAAATCCAGGAAGTCTTGTAAACCACCAACTGAGGAACATTAAAAAGCGCTGCCTCCAAGGTAGCCGTACCTGAAGTGACCACCGCTGCCGCAGCATGGGATAGCAAATCATAGGTTTGATTGTAAATCACTTGGATCCCTTTAGACTGAGCCAATGCATAGGTGGCTGCAGGTAGGCTATCGACACCCGCCACCACAAACTGCACCTCAGGGAAATCGGGTACCAAAGCAATCAACTTTGCCAACATGGCCTTTACCTCTTGGGCTCGACTACCGGGTAATAAGGTTACAATGGGCTGGTAGGAGATCTCATTTTTTTGGTAGAAAAAATCGTGGGGGGAAAACTTTTTGATTTCATCCAACAAAGGATTCCCCACATACTGCACTTGCATGCCGAATTTGGCAAAGATGGGAGGTTCAAAAGGCAATATGGAATAAACTTGGTCCGTATTTGCTTTTAGGGTAAATGCCCGTTTTTGATTCCAAGCCCAAACCTTCGGAGGAATGTAATAATGAACAGGTATCCCATGCTGGGTAGCAAATGCCGCTACCTTCATGTTGAAGCCCCCAAAGTCAACTAGGACCAGAGCTTCTGCTTGATACGCGAGTAAGTCTTTTTTGATCAAGGCCAAGGCTTTGAGTACCTTCCGGAACCCAAAGACCACCTCTACGAATCCCATCACGGAAACCGCAGCGTAGTCCAAAGCCAAGTCGACACCTGAATCCTTGGAGTATTGTCCCCCCATACCTCTAAATTGAAGTTTGGAATCTAGTGATTTCAAGGCATGCACCAAATTGCCTGCATGCATGTCCCCTGATCGTTCTCCAGAAATGATGTATATCTTTTTCAAAGCGAGTACCACTTAACTAAAAAATAAAAGTAGGCGAATCTGCCTACTTCCCAAATATAGCAACGAGAAATACCCCTACTCACCTAGGTATTCCACAAAATTCCGAGGAGTTTCGTACAAGGTCAACTTATACAAGGCACCTCTTGGTGTAATTTCTTTGACTGCTGGGGCTAAAATCTTCCAAAACTCCATGACCAATACCTCACAACTCGCCATTTTGCCTCGCATGAAGTCCACATCTAAGTTTAAATTCATGTGATCTACCTTATCGATGATTAAGCGTCTAGTCACCTCCGAAAGTTCTTTTAAATCCACCACAAAGCCGGTATCTGGATCAGGATTACCTTTGACTGTCACGATCAATTCGAAGTTGTGACCGTGCCAATTCACATTCGCACAAGCTCCAAATACCTCGAAATTCTTGGCATCAGACCAATTGGGATTCCAAAGTTTATGCGCAGCATTAAAATGTTCCTTTCGCGAAACGTAAATCATGTGATGAGTGGACTAAGGCACAAAAGTAAAAAAAATAGGTGATTATCCGCAATGATGCCGATAGTTGAATATAAGAGTTAATGGCCTTCGGATCTAGGCTAGTTGATTAAATGAATGGTAACACCAGAACTACTTAGAAGTGACCGAATTCATAACCCCTGGTTTCAACGAGAAAAAAAAGTCTCCCAATTACCTTGGGAGACTTTTACTAAATCTTTGCAGGGATTAGTTCTGGTTCATGTGCCGAATCAAAGCCTGCAAGTCTTCTGATTTTTTGAAATCAATTCGTTCCGATTTGATGAAGGCCGTGGCTTTAGTTAGGTCAGTTCCAAAGATTTGCTGAAGGTCCTTTTCCTTATTTTTCATCAATATCACTTTTTCATTCACAACGACAAAGAACTCCTGCTGATCTTGGAATACCTTGGACGCTTGGGCACCATAGGTAGCGGAAGGATCATCAGTCATGGTCTTGTAAGCATGATAGAGCAAGGTATAGGTTCCCTTTTCCACAATCTTCAAAAATCGCTTTGTTTTAAGAGTGGGTACCACGTATGCGCTGGTATATTCACTACCACCCGCTTCTGGAGGGAAGGAAAATCCGGTCACCTTTTCAGGAGTATAGGCAAATAGCCCACCTTCGAGTTTGTATTCCAAGGTATTGTTGTACCCGTTTAGGGCAATGGTTAAGCCTTCTACTTTTTGACCAGTAGCCAGGTAAATGATGCCTTTCTTAAACTCATCGAAATACGCCGAGCCTTTGACACCAAGAAAAGGATTGGAGGTGATAGGCATGCCTGTTCCATTGTCACGAAGTAAGGTCATTTGTGCAAAGGAACTCATCGGGAGCAAAGACCCGAGAAATAGGGAAAGTGCAAGAATAGTTTTCATGCTTGAAAGTAAAAAAAAAGACCGGATAAATCCGGCCTTTTTAGAAAAGAAAATAATCGTCTAACTCGTCAATTAACGAGTGATTCGAATTTGAACCTTGTTGTAGTTGGCGCTATTGCCAACCTCATCGTTACCTACTAACTGAAGTAACAAGTCAACAGAACCACCGATTCTACCCGTATTCAATACGTTTACTGTCAAGGTGCCAAAGCTGGAACCTGCAGGGATAGTCAAGGTCCCTGGAGCCACGTAATCTCTACCTGCTACTGCAGTAGTACCATTCACTGCCACAGAGTAAGTAATGATTTCGTCAGATGGTCTATGCTTTCCAACTAGGTTGACACGTAGATTTACTGTTCCCACGGTATTGGCTACCGT
>Ga0169931_10008720_pt1 | contig 14737 bp, 26 predicted proteins | sample Kivu_15m_20L_FD_129675 | JGI IMG/M metagenome (GOLD analysis project Ga0169931, IMG submission 129675) | Freshwater microbial communities from Lake Kivu, Western Province, Rwanda to study Microbial Dark Matter (Phase II) - Kivu_15m_20L... | ecosystem: Environmental > Aquatic > Freshwater > Lake...
TCGTCGGTGCTGCCGTCGTCCACCACCAGCACGTCGCGGGCGTGCCGTGCCACGCGCCGCAGCACGCCCTCGATCGAGGCCGCCTCGTTGAAGACGGGAATGGCCAGCAGGATGGAGGCGCGGTCGCTCATGCTCAGGGATGGGAGGTCCGTTCGGCTTCGGCGGAGGCGGGCGCGGGATGCACCGGATCCGCCGGAAGCCGCACGATGGTCCGGCGTGAGATGCGGGGCAGGATGCCCAGCACCGTGATCTCCTCCTCCACCTCCTCGGCCACGGGCCCCACGCCGGGCACCACCCAGCGTCGGGCGCGGACCTGGGCCCGGGCGAAACGCATGCGGCTGTCGAAGTCCATCCGGACTTCCACCGCGGGAACCTCGCCCAGCGGCGTGGTCAGGGTGGATCGACCCACGATCTCGGTGCGTCGCGTGGCCCGGCCATGATCGCGCTCGCGTCCGGACTCCAGCCGGGTCACGCGCATGTCGGCGGAGCTCTCGAATCGCTCTCCGCATCGCAGCAGAGCCGGACACATGCCCAGAGGCGGCTCGAAGGCGCTGCGCGACGCGTCGGGTAGGGCGTCGGCGCTTCGCATGGCGCGGCCGCCGCCACCGTGCTCGCCCACCACCAGGACGCGTTCCTCGCCTTCGCGCACGCGCCACCAGCCATCCGTTCCCCGGTCCCGCCCGATGGTGAACGTGGTGCCCGCGTCGGGGCCCTCCACCACCATCCATGTGCTCCGCTCCGTGCGCAGCGGCACCAGGTCCTCGGCCTCCAGCGTGAGCGCCGGATCCGCGACCGCGGTGGGGGCCAGGAAGGGTGCGCGGGCCGGCGCCGTGCATGCCACCAGCCACGCCGGCAGCAGGCACGCGAGCAGCCCTCGCATCATGGTTCCAGCCCCATCGCCTGCCATCGCTTGCGGATCTCCTCCGCGTTGCTCACGCTTGTGCGGGTGCCATCGGGCTCGATCCGTTCGCGGCGTGGACCGGTGGCGTCCAGGATCTCGCTCACGGGGCTCGCCTCGGGATTCACCCGCGTTCCAAGGGTCCAGGTGCCGTCGGCGTTGGACTTCCAGTGGGTGAGTCGCTGGCACATGCGGCCCGAACCGGGATCGAGCGCGTAGAAGATGCGATCGCCCTCCTCGGCGGGATCGCGCGGTAGAAGGGGGCCAAGCACCAGCGACAGCGCCTGGGGCATGTAGCCCGTGGGCGGCACCGGATACTCCTGTGGCTCGGCGCCGTCACCGCCCGACTGCGTGGACACGATCAGCGATCCACCGGGCGCGCCGCTGGCCGCTCGCGGCCGCAGACCAAGTTGCTCAAACCGGACCTCGGGGCCGCTGCCCTTCTGGACGCTCCGGATCGACCAGGCCTCCGCCGCCATGTCCCACGACATCCAGTAGCGGGCCATCGTCTCCACACGGTCCAGGCCATCGGCACTGTTCATGCGAGCCGTCAGCAGCACCAGCAGGCCTTCCTCGGCGTTGGATGGATCGGCCGTCTCCCGACCGCTCAGCGACGCGTCCCCGCGTCGGCCTGCGCGCACCGCCATCTCCAGCCAGCCCAGCTCCTCGGACTCGCTTCCTCGCGAACGCCAGATCCGGTGCAGCGAGGAGCCCTTGTGCACCACCGACTTCAGGCGGTCCGGCGTGAGCCTGGCCAGGGTGGCCTGGGCGCGCTCCACGCTCCGTGACCGCTCGGCCATCATCTCCGCTGGATCGCGCAGCCGGGCCGTGGCAAAGCAGGCGTCCAGCAGGCTCTCCACGGCTGGAAAGTCCTCCGGCGAGGTGATGGCGCCCAGCGTCACAAACACGCCTTCGCCGCGGTCCACCAGCATCCATCCAGCCAGCGTGCGCTGCTCGCCGCGCTCGCCCCGGGCCCAGATGATGCGGGCCGGGCGATCGCCCACCGTCAGCGGGCGATCCGAAAGCACCGCGACCAAGCCGCCGCCCATGCCCAGTCCCTCGGCCGCCGCCTTGGCCTGTGCGGCCACATCCGTGGATGGATCCGGAGCAAACGTCAACTGGACGCGCATGCTCCACGCCGGTTCACCTGGGGGGGACTCCACCTGCCAGGCCGGGAACTCCTCGGTGGTCAGCCGGAGCACCCTGGAGCGCAGCGGAAGTTGCAGCGTCAGGCCGATCGGCGCAAAGGTGAACGGCTCCGGCTCAAGGCGTTGGGATGACGCTGAGGAGGCCCCGATTGAGACTGCAGAATCTGTTACAGGACTCTGAAGGCCAAAATAGGAACAAAATAAGATGTTATTATAAGACCTATGAGATGATGCGGCCATCGCCTCCACGTTGAGCACGATGTTCCAGAACCCGATGGTGGTCCCGGCGAGCAACCCGATGCCAGAAGGAAGGCGGGAACGCATGCGAGCCAGACTGTACCCGCACACGCAAGCCCCTTGACGGTCTTGGGGATTTGGATACCTTTGTCCGTTCTCGCCATTTCCGATGCGCGCGGCAGGGTGCCGTCGCCGGAAGGGGCAACGTCTCGCAGGTGCAAGAGCAGGAACTGCCATGACAGGCGGCAAGATTCGCATCCGAATGGAGGCCTACGACCACCAGGCCCTCGACGCCTCCGCGCGCGAGATCGTGGATCACGCCAAGCGCACCGGGGCCCGCGTGGCCGGCCCCGTGCCGCTGCCCACCCGCCGCGAGATCTACACCGTCAACCGCTCGCCGTTCATCGACAAGAAGAGCCGCGAGCAGTTCGAGATCCGCACCCACAAGCGCATCATCGACATCACCGAGGTCAACCCCCGGACCGTCGACGCGCTGAACCGCCTGGTGGTCCCCGCCGGCGTGTTCATCAAGATCAAGGCCTGATCCGAAGGACGACCGACCATGACCGCTGCAGCAATCCTTGGCAAGAAGATCGGCATGACCCGCTGGTTCATGGAGGACGGGACCAACATCCCTGTCACCGTGATCCAGGCCGGACCGTGCGTGGTCACGCAGGTCAAGACCGTGGCCAGCGACGGCTACGCCGCGGTGCAGCTGGCCTTTGACGACGCCAAGCCCCGCACCAGCACGCAGCCGCTGATCGGCCACGACGCCAAGGCGGGCAGCGGCCCCAAGCGGGTGCACCGAGAGCTCCGCCTGGAGAGCGACCAGGAGGCCGAGGCCTTCGCGCTCGGTCAGGCCGTCACGGTGGGTGCGCTCGACGGCATCAAGTTCGTCGACGTGACCGGCCGCAGCAAGGGCAAGGGATTCCAGGGCACCATGGTGCGCTGGAACTTCAAGGGCATGTGCGCCAGCCACGGCACCGAGCGCAAGCACCGCTCGCCCGGCTCCATCGGTGGCGGCGGCATCGACCGCGGCCGCGGTCCCAAGCTCAAGAAGGGCAAGAAGATGTCCGGCCACATGGGCGACGAGCGCGTCACGGTGCGTTCGCTCGACGTGGTCAGCACGGACGCCGAGAAGAATCTGCTGGTGGTCAAGGGGGCGGTCCCCGGTGCCACCGACGGCTACCTGTTCATCCGGACGCCCACGCGTCTCTACAAGCGAAAGGCACGCATCCAGGCCGGCAAGTGACCTGGATGGCCGGGCAGGCCCCTTCGGGAACCGCCCGGTCGCGACAAGCAGCGGAACCAAGAACCGAGTCGATCCCTGCCGCCGCCCACCTGTGACGGGCCGCGGAGGGTAGGCGAGACGGCCCAAGCGGCCAAAGGTGCACGAGTCATGATTGAACTTCCAGTTCTCGACATGCAAGGCAAGAAGGTGGACACGCTCCGCATCGACGAGAGCGTGCTCGGTGGAGAGATCCGCCACGCCCTCCTGAAGCAGGCCTACGTGATCACGCACGGCAACCAGCGGCAGGGTTCCGCCCGCACCAAGAGCCGTGGCTCGGTGGAAGGCTCCACCCGCAAGCTCTACAAGCAGAAGGGCACCGGCAACAGCCGCGTGGGCGCCAGCCGCGTCAACAGCCGCAAGGGTGGTGGCGTGACCTTTGCCAAGACGCGGACCCGCGAGGATTTCCGCACCCAGCTCACCCGCAAGATGCGCCGCCTGGCCAACCGCAACGCCCTGCTGGCCAAGCTGGTCGACGGCGAGGTGAAGTGCTTCCGCGAGCTCGCCTTCGACAAGCCCCAGACCAGGGCCTTCGCCTCGGTGCTGCAGGCCTGTGGGGTGGATCGCAGCTGCCTGGTGGCCCTGTGCGGCAAGAACGAGAACGCCCGCCTGTCGGCCCGCAACCTGGCCAACGTGACCGTGACCCGCATCGAGCAGCTCAACGCCTTCGACCTGCTCAACCACCGCTTCGTGGTGGTGGACCAGGCCAGTCTGAAGGCATTCATCGATGGCACCGCCCTCGCCAAGGAGGCCGCCTGATGCTCGCCACCACCGTCATCCGTCGCCCGATCGTCACCGAGAAGGCCAGCTTCCAGACCGGCCACGGCAACCGCTACACCTTCGAGGTGGACGGCCGGGCCCGCAAGGACCAGATCAAGGCCGCCGTGCAGCAGCTCTACAAGGTGCGCGTGCTCGGCGTGGCCACCCAGATCCGCAAGGCCCGTGACCGTCGCCTGAAGCACGGGCTGGTCGAGGGCGCCATCACCAAGCGCGCCGTCGTGAAGGTGCACCCCGAGGACAAGATCGAGCTCTTCTGAGCCAAGGACCCGCCATGCCGATCCGTGTCTACAAGCGAACCACCGCCGGCCGCCGCAACGCAAGCGTGAACATCCACGCCGAGGTCACGCGGACCAAGCCCCAGAAGAGCCTCTGCCGCGCCCTGCCCAAGACCGGCGGACGCAACTGCCAGGGCAAGCTCACCGTGATCCAGCAGGGCGGCGGCCACAAGCGCCGCTACCGTCTGATCGACTTCAAGCGTCGCAAGGACGACGTGCCGGCCACGGTGCGGGCGATCGAGTACGACCCCAACCGCTCCTGCCACATCGCCCTGGTGGAGTACGCCGACGGCGAGGTGCGCTACATCCTCAGCCCCAAGGGCCTGAAGGTGGGCGCCACCGTGGTCAGCAGCCGCAACGCGGTGGAGCCGGACACCGGCAACTGCATGCCGCTGCGGCACATTCCCACCGGTCTGGACGTGCACTGCATCGAGATGGAGCCCGGCAAGGGCGGCGCCCTGTGCCGCGCCGCCGGCATGGCCGCTCGCCTGACCAACAAGGAAGGCCGTCTGGCCACCGTGGTGCTGCCGAGCGGCGAGATCCGCCAGGTGCTCATGGACTGCCGTGCCACCATCGGCGCCGTGGGCAACGCCGACCACGCCAACGTGGTCCTGGGCAAGGCCGGACGCGCCCGCTGGCTCGGCCGACGACCGCGCACCCGCGGCGTGGCCATGAGCCACCACCAGCACCCGCACGGCGGCGGCGAAGGCCGCAGCAAGGGCGGGCAGGAGCCCAGCAACGCCAGCGGCACCCAGAGCAAGGGCGGTCGCACGCGTCGCTTCGGCCTTTCCTCCGACCACCTGATCATCCGCCGGCGCTTCAGCCGCCGCTACGGGCAGTTGAAGCTCTGATCCAAGGAGACCACGCATGAGCCGTTCATCCAAGAAGGGTCCGTACGTCGACGAGCGTCTCTTCCGCAAGGCGGAGAAGATGCAGTCCGCCAGCCGCCGTCAGCCCATCAAGACCTGGCGCCGCGCCTGCACCATCGTGCCCGAGTTCGTGGGCATCACCTTTCAGGTGCACAACGGCAAGGGCTTCAGCGACGTGTTCGTGACCGAGGACATGGTGGGGCACAAGCTCGGCGAGTTCGCCATCACCCGCATGTTCAAGGGCCACACCAACAAGAAGGAAGGCATCGACGCCGGTGCCAAGGCTGGCTGATCCGGAGCATTCCCATGTCCTACACCGCCTCCCATCGTTTCGCACGCATCGCCCCCCGCAAGGCGCGGCTGGTGGCCGACCTGATCCGCGGCAAGCCCGTGGACCAGGCCCTGACCGAGCTGCAGTTCAGCAAGAAGCGTGGCGCGTCGTTCCTGCGCTACGTGCTCCGCAGCGCCATCGCCCAGGCCGAGCAGGCCAACGTGGACCCGGGCCGCCTGTTCGTGAGCGAGAGCCGCGTGGACGAGGCGCCCACCATCAAGCGGTTCCAGCCCAAGGATCGCGGTCGTTCGCACCCCATCATGAAGCGCAACAGCCACCTCGTCGTCGGCGTGGACGTCCGCTGAGGAGCACACCATGGGACAGAAGACACACCCGTTCGGATTCCGCGTCGGCGTCACCGAGGCCCACAAGAGCCGCTGGTTCGCCCCCAAGGCCCTCTTCGGCGAGCTGCTGATCGAGGACTACAAGATCCGCAAGTACGTGGACAAGCGCCTCAACCGCACCCCGCCCTTCGCGGCGGTGAGCGACGTGCACATCGAGCGCACCCGCGAGGAACTGACGGTGATCATCAAGACCGCCCGTCCCGGCCAGGTGGTGGGCCTGAAGGGCGCCGAGGTGGAGCGGCTGACCAACGACCTGCAGGCCCTGACCGGCCGCAAGGTGGCCATCCGCATCATCGAGATCAAGAATCCCGAGATCGACGCCCGACTGATCGCCGAGACGCTGGGCGAGCAGCTGAAGAAGCGGGCCAACTTCCGCAAGGTCCTCAAGCAGCGCTGCGAGGGCGCCATGCAGAACGGGGCCCTGGGCGTGAAGATCCAGCTCAGCGGCCGCCTGGGCGGCGCCGAGATGAGCCGAACCCTGGACAGCCGGCTGGGCAAGATCCCCCTCAGCACGCTCCAGGCCAACGTGGACTACGCCGTCGCCCACGCCTTCACCACCAGCGGCGCGCTGGGCGTGAAGGTCTGGGTCTACAAGGGGATGTACAGCCAGGACCAGCAGGACGAGGTGGTGTCGAACGCGGCCGGTGGCCGTGCCCGCGCCCGCGGCCGTCGCTGAGAGATCGAACGCAAGGACCAGCCATGAGCATGATGCCCAAGCGAGTCAAGTTCCGGAAGCAGCAGCGCGGCAAGATGAAGGGCAACGCCACGCGCGGCAACTACGTGGCCTACGGCGATTACGGCCTGCAGGCGCTCGAGACCCACTGGCTCAGCGCCCGCCAGATCGACGCCGGCCGCATCGCCGCCCAGCACTTCCTGCGCCGTCAGGGCAAGCTCTACATCCGGGTCTTCCCGGACAAGCCCATCAGCAAGAAGCCGCTGGAGACCCGAATGGGCACCGGCAAGGCCGACGTGGACTTCTGGGCCGCCCGCATCAAGCCCGGCACCATGCTGTTCGAGATCGCCGGCGTTCCCGAGGACCTGGCCAAGCAGGCCTTCGCACGCATTGCCCACAAGATGCCCGTGAAGTGCCGCTTTGTCGGCCGCCGCATCGCCGTCTGAACGGAGCCACCCATGGAAGCACGCGAGATCCGAAAGCTCACCGACGACCAGATCGCCACCGAGATCGCCGCCCAGCGGCGCCGCATCTTCGACCTGCGCTCGCAGGCCGTCACGGAGAAGGTGGCCGACACCAGCCAGTTCCGAACCATCCGACGAACCATCGCCCGCCTGCTCACCGAGCGGGGCGCGCGCACCAAGACCGGAGCCAAGGCATGAGCAAGGCCGAGATCACCATTCCCGCCAGGAGTCCCCGCCGCATCGGCGTGGTGGAGAGCGACGCGCGCGACAAGACCCGCAAGGTCGTCGTGGCCTTCGTGGCCCGCCATCCCAAGTACGGCAAGTTCACCAAGCGGCGCACCGTGCTGCACGTGCACGACGAGAAGAACGAGAGCCACGTGGGTGACCGCGTGGAGGTGGCCGAGTGCCGTCCCATCAGCCGCACCAAGAGCTGGGTGCTGCTCCGCGTGGTCGAGAAGGCCCCGGTCAAGCTGCTCGCCCTGACGGAGGAGACGGGCCGCTGAAAGGCGCCCGATGAAGCCATGATCCAGAAGGAATCACGCATCGAGGTCGCCGACAACAGCGGCGCCAAGGAAGCCATGGTGATCGGCATCATGGGCGTCAGCACCGCCCGGGGCAAGTTCACCCGTGTGGCCATGGGCGTGGGCGACAAGGTCCTGGTGGCCGTGAAGAAGGCCCTGCCCAGCGGCGACGTGAAGAGCGGCGACAAGGCCACGGCGGTGATCGTGCGGACCAAGTACCCCACGCGCCGTCCCGACGGCAGTTACGTCCGCTTCGACAGCAACGCCTGCGTGCTCATCGATGCCGAGGGCAATCCCCGCGGCACCCGCATCTTCGGCGCGGTGGCGCGAGAGCTCCGCGAGAAGAACTACATGAAGATCGTGTCCCTGGCCTCGGAGGTGGTCTGACATGCCGCGTCACGTTCGCAAGGGCGACATGGTCATCGTGACCTCGGGCAACGCCCGGGGCACGGTGGGCGAGGTGCTGGAGGTGCTCACCGACAGCGACCGCGTGATCGTGAAGGGTGTCAACGTCCGCACCCGCAACCTCCGCAAGACCCAGCAGCGCCCCCAGGGCGGCCAGGTCAAGCAGGAGTTCCCCGTCCACATCAGCAACGTGAGCCCCGTCGTCGACGGCAAGCCCACCCGCGTCCGCTTCGTCAGCAAGCCTGACGGCAGCAAGGTGCGCGTGGCGGTCCGCGGCGGCAAGGAGCTCCACACGCTTCGCAAGGCCCGCAGCAAGGCCTGAACCCGGAGTCCACCATGCCCGCAGCCACCCGAAACGTTCCCCGCCTCCAGCAGGCCTACCGCGACGAGGTCGTGGCCAAGGTCCTGAAGGAGTTTGGGCTCAAGAACCCGCACCAGGCCCCGCGTCTGGCCAAGATCATCGTGTCCACCGGCGTGGGCAAGCGGCTGGAGAACCAGAAGCTCAAGCCCGAGCACAAGGAGGCGGTGATCGACACCTACCGCAGGATCACCGGCCAGCAGCCGATCATGATCAAGGCCAAGAAGGCCGTGAGCAACTTCAAGGTGCGCGAGGGCTCGCCCAGCGCCTTCATGGTCACGCTCCGCCGCGACCGCATGTGGAGCTTCCTGGACCGGCTGATCAACCTGGCCATCCCCCGCATCAAGGACTTCCGCGGCGTGAACGACCGCAGCTTCGACCGCGGCGGCAGCTGGGCCATGGGCCTGACCGAGCAGGCGGTGTGGCCCGAGATCAACATGGCCAACGTGACCTTCAGTCACGGCATGCACGTGAACATCGTCTTCGAGAACAGCGATCCCAGAATGAGCCGCTTCGTGCTGGCCGAGCTGGGCATGCCGTTCTCGCGACCCGAAGAGAACGCCAGGAAGGCCTGAACCGGAGAACCCCAGACATGGCCAGCAAGCGAACGTTCGTCAAGATGCAGAGCGCCCCCAAGTTCAGCACCCGCAAGCGGAACCGGTGCGAGATCACCGGCCGCGGCCGCGGCGTGTACCGCAAGTTCCGCGTGTGTCGCCACATGCTCCGTGAACTGGCGCTGCAGGGCATGGTGCCCGGCATGCGCAAGGCCAGCTGGTGAACAGGAGAGAACCATGCCCCTGAACGATCTCACCGCCGACATGCTCACCCGCATCCGCAACGCGGTCTCCAACCGCGCTCGCCAGGTGATGGTGCTCGACAACAAGCTCAACCGCGGCGTGGCCAAGGTGCTGCACCAGGAGGGCTACATCCGTGGCTTCGAGACCATCGCCGACGGCCGGGGCGGCCTGATCCGCCTGGACCTGAAGTACGGTCCCGACGGCAGCAGCGTGATCCAGTCCATCGACCGCGTGAGCAAGGCCGGGCGTCGCGTGTACACCGGCGTGGACGACCTGCCCAAGCCGCAGCAGGGCCTGGGCATCGTCATCGTCACCACCAGCCAGGGCGTCATGAGCGACCGTGCCTGCCGGACCGCGCGTCTGGGCGGCGAGGTCGTGGCGCAGGTCTGCTGAGATCCAAGGAGTCCCCATGAGCCGAATCGGACGAAAGCCCGTGACCGTGCCCTCCGGCGTGAAGGTGAGCGTGAACGCCACCTCGCGCACCGTGGGCCTTGAAGGCCCCAAGGGCAAGCTCTCCTTCACCCATCGGCCCGAGGTGAAGGTGGCCTTCCACGACGCCCAGAAGGAGATCGTCTGCGAGATGGATCCCAAGCTGGTCGCGTCGGGCGCCAGCACCGCCGCTTGGGGCACCACCCGTTCCGTGCTCAACGGCATGGTCGAGGGCGTGCTCAAGGGCTACGAGAAGAAGCTGGAGATCGTGGGGGTGGGCTGGGGCGCCAAGCTGCAGGGCAAGAAGCTGGTGCTGGCGCTCGGCTTCGCCAACCCGATCGAGCTGCAGGTGCCCGCGGGCGTGAACGTGAACATCAACGGCACCATCGTGGAGATCAGCGGTGCCGACAAGCAGGCCGTGGGAGCCTTCGCCAGCCAGATCCGCTCCCAGCGCAAGCCCGAGCCCTACAACGGCAAGGGCGTCAAGTACGTCGACGAGGTGATCCAGCGCAAGCAGGGCAAGGCCTTCGGCAGCTGATCCACGGAATCCAACCACCATGCCATCTCCCACCTATCTCAAGAACGTCCGTCGGGCCCGCCGCAGGAAGGGTCTGCAGAAGCGGATCCGCGGCACGCCCGAGCGTCCGCGCCTGAGCGTGTTCCGCTCGCTCAAGCACATCTACGCCCAGGTCATCTGCGACGTGACCGGCCGCACCCTGGCCGAGGCCAGCGACCGTGCCGGCAAGGGCGGCGACGTGAAGGCCAAGACCGACAGCGCCAAGCGCGTGGGCTCGGCCCTGGCGGAGCGTGCGAAGAAGGCGGGCGTCACCCAGGTGGTGTTCGACCGCAACGGCTATCTCTATCACGGCCGCGTGAAGGCGCTGGCCGAGGGCGCCCGCGAGGGCGGCCTGCAGTTCTGAAACGAGCAAAGGAACGACCATGAGCGGCAAGTTCGAAGAACGAGACAACGACTCCACCACGGTGGGCGTCTACCGCACCAGCGCCACGGTGGCCGGCGGACGCCGGTTCAGCTTCAGCGCCCTGGTGGTGGTGGGCGACAAGAACGGCAGCGTGGGCATGGGCTACGCCAAGAGCAACCAGGTCCCGCAGAGCGTGGAGAAGGCCCAGAAGGAGGGGCGCCGCAAGATGCGTCGCTACCCGCTGCAGGGCCGCACCATTCCGCACTCGGTCGAGGGTCGCTTTGGCGCCAGCAAGGTGCGGCTGGTGCCCGCGGCCCCCGGAACGGGCGTGATCGCGGGCGCCGCGGTCCGTGCCATCCTGGACATGATCGGCGTGCAGGACTGCCTGACCAAGTGCTACGGCAGCAGCAATCCCAAGAACCTGGTCAAGGCCACGCTGGTGGCGCTGGACAAGCTCCGCACGCGCGAGAGCGTGGAAAGCCTGCGTGGCGTGACCATCGGCAGCACCGACGTGGAGGAGAGCATCCGCAAGGGTGCCGCCGCCATGCCCGTGCAGCGCAGCGGTGAGAAGGCCCAGGCCCCGGTGAACACCGTGGGCGATGACCGACGCGGCGGCCGTGGCGGCCGTGGTGGTCCGGGTCGTGGCGGTCGTGGTGGTCGCGGGGGCTTCGATGGCGGCGCGCCGTCGGCGCCCGCCTTCGCTCCGTCAGCCCCGCCAGCCCCTTCGGCTCCGGCGGCTCCCGGGTCCCCGGGCGAGGCGCCGGCGGCCCAGTGACGGCATTCCAGGTGAAACAAGACAGGAGATTCTCCCAATGATGATCCATGACATCACCGCCAAGGTCGGGGCCCACAAGAAGCGCACGCGCGTGGGCCGCGGCGAAGGCAGCGGCAAGGGCGGCACCAGCGGCCGCGGCCACAAGGGCGCCAAGAGCCGCGCCGGCTGGAGCAGCCGTCCGGGCTATCAGGGTGGTTCCACCCCGATCGCCCGTCGCTTCCCCAAGCGAGGCTTCAACAACGCCAACTTCCGCACCGAGTACCACGAGGTGAACGTGCAGTCGCTCGAGAAGCACTTTGACGCCGGCGCCACGGTGGACACCGCCACGCTGGTGGCCAAGGGCCTCATCGCCGACGCCAAGTTCCCGGTCAAGGTCCTTGGCAACGGTGACCTGACCAAGAAGCTCACGGTGAACGCGGCCAAGTTCAGCGCCGCGGCCAGGACCAAGATCGAGAAGGCCGGCGGCACCGCCGCCGAGGCCGCCTGAGGAACCCCCGCGTGCTCCAGGCCTTCGTGAACATCTTCCGCATCCCGGACCTGCGCAACCGGGTGCTGTTCACGCTGGGCATGCTGGTCATCTACCGCGTGGGTTTCTGGATCCCGCTGGTGGGCGTGGACCAGACGCAGCTGGCCGAGGCCGCCGCCAAGGCCAGCGAGAACGCCACGGGCTTCGGGCGCATCGTGCAGTTCGCCAGCATCTTCTCCGGCGGCAGCCTGCAGCAGAGCACCATCTTCGGTCTGGGCATCATGCCCTACATCACCGCGGGCATCATCTTCCAGCTGCTCGGTCAGGTGGTCCCGGCCCTGCAGGAGCTGAAGAAGGAGGGGGCCGGCGGCCAGCAGAAGCTCTCGGAGTGGACCCGCTACGCCGCGGTGGGGCTGTGCGTGTTCCAGGGCTGGATGTGGCTCAGTTACCTGCGCACGCAGAATCTGGTGCAGCCGCAGTTCGATCAGGGCACCAACCTGATCATCTTCTACGTGGCGGGGTTCTGCGCCCTGACCGCGGGCAGCCTGTTCCTGATGTGGCTGGGCGAGCAGATCGACAAGTACGGCATCGGCAACGGCATCAGCATCATCCTGACCGCCGGCATCCTGGCCCGCATGCCCGACGCGATCGGCTGGGTGGCGGGCAACTTCGATCCCCGCCAGTCCAGTGACGCCGAGGGCACGATCGGTCTGGTGGGACTGCTGCTGCTGGCCGGAGGGTTCGTGGCGGTGGTGGCAGGGGCCATCATCATCACGGTGGCCCAGCGTCGCATCCCGATCCAGCAGGCCAAGCACACCGTGGGCCGCAAGGTCTACGGCGGCCAGAGGCTCTACCTGCCGCTTCGGATCAACCACGCTGGCGTGATGCCGATCATCTTTGCCAGCAGCTTCATGATCTTTCCTTCGGCGTTCTTCGGCTGGATGGCCAGCTCGGCCCAGGCCGGGGGCGGCGATCCGGGCTTCATCGGGCGTGCCGGCATCTTCCTGGCCAACGCCTTCGACATGGGGGCCTACCCCTACGTGGTGCTGGAGATCGCGCTGATCTACTTCTTCAGCTACTTCTGGACCACGGTCCAGTTCAGCCCGGACGAGATGAGCAAGCAGCTGCGCGACCACGGCAGCATGATCCCGGGCATCCGTCCGGGTCCGTTCACCAGCGAGTACCTGGAGCGGATCATGGAGCGGGTCACCTACGTGGGCGGCGGCTTCCTGGCGGTGATCGCCATCATTCCCACGCTGGTGACCCAGCAGCTGGGCATCCCCTTCAACGTGAGCCAGTTCCTGGGCGGCACCGGCCTGCTCATCGTGGTCAGCGTGGCCCTGGACGTGGTGCAGCGCATCGAGGCCAACCTGCTCATGCGGAACTACGCCGGCTTCCTTTCGGGCGGCGGCGAGCCCAGCGGCCCGCGCATCCGGAGCGCCCGCGCATGAGCCACGGCGCCACCGAGCGACAGGGCGGCATGGCCGGCGACGCGACCACGCGCAGCTGGTGGGTCCGGCTGGACAGCGGCACCGATCGGCTTGGCGGCCGCGACCTGCAGCCGCGACGGCCGCGTCGTCCCGTGGCGGAACTCCGCACGGCGGCGGAACTTGAGTGCATGGCCGAGGCCGGTCGCGTGGCCGCGCTGGCGCTGCGTGCCGCCACCGCGGCGTGCGTGCCCGGCGCCACCACGGCCAGCGTGGACGGGGCCGCAGCCGGCGTGATCGCGGCCGAGCGATCCGAGCCGGCGTTCCTGGGCCTTCGCACCATGCCCGACGGCCCGGCATTTCCCGCGGCCAGCTGCGTGAGCGTGAACGAGGAGGTGGTCCACGGGATTCCCGGCGAGCGGCGGCTGGCCCAGGGCGACGTGGTCAAGATCGACTGTGGCGTGCGGCACCGTGGATGGTGCGCCGACGCGGCCGTGACCGTGGCGGTCGGGAACGTGAGCCCGGAGCGGGCGGCCATGATCGCTCGCACGGCGGCCATGCTCGACGAGGCGGTGGCCATGGTGCGTCCGGGACGCAAGTGGAGCGAGATCGCCCAGCGTCTGCAGGTGATGGCGCTCGAGGGCGGCTTTGGCCTGCTCACCGAGCTGATCGGCCACGGCATCGGCCGCGAGCTGCATGAATGGCCCGAGGCGCCCAACTCGCTCAGCCGAAGCCTGCTGCAGCGACGGGACTTCACGCTGCTGCCGGGCATGACCCTGGCCGTGGAACCCATGCTGACGCTGCTTGGCGGCCAGCCCGTGCGCCGCGACCAGGATGGACACCCCATGGGCATCGACACCCGCGTGGCCGCCGACGGGTGGACCGTGGTGGCGGCCAACGGCCAGCCCAGCGCCCACTTTGAGCACACGCTGGCGGTCACCGCCGGCGGCTGCCGCGTGCTCACCCGCCAGGAGGGCCGCTGACATGGGCAAGGACGACAAGATCACGCTTGACGCCGAGGTCACCGAGGCCCTGCCGGACGCCATGTTCAAGGTGCGCCTGCAGAACAACCAGGAGATCCTCGCCTACGTCAGCGGCAAGATGCGGAAGTTCTTCATCCGCATCCTGCCCGGCGACAAGGTCACCATCGAACTCAGCCCCTACGACATGACCAAGGGGCGCATCGTCTACCGCTACTGAACCAGGAGTCACCATGAAGGTCCGAAGCAGCATCAAGCGACGCACCCGCGACTGTCAGATCGTCGTCCGCAAGGGCAAGCGATTCGTCATCAACAAGAAGAACCCGCGCCTGAAGCAGCGCCAGGGCTGAAA
>Ga0169931_10008721_pt1 | contig 14737 bp, 13 predicted proteins | sample Kivu_15m_20L_FD_129675 | JGI IMG/M metagenome (GOLD analysis project Ga0169931, IMG submission 129675) | Freshwater microbial communities from Lake Kivu, Western Province, Rwanda to study Microbial Dark Matter (Phase II) - Kivu_15m_20L... | ecosystem: Environmental > Aquatic > Freshwater > Lake...
AATCCAAGCAACGGAAGTTTTACTATTCGTTTGCTGCCGGAAGCAGATATCAATCAGCCCATTGAGGTGTATAACCACCTTGGTCAATTGGTTGAGAAAATAGAAGTGGCATTCTCAAAAGATCATCCAACCATTGAAATTACCTTGAAAGATGTAGTTGATGGCATTTATTTCGTTCGCGTGTTCGACGGAAGTGAATACCATAACAAGCGGATTTTGGTGAAGAAGCAGTAAGAATTATTTCATAAATGTAAATCCCCGCACCCCGACTTAAGTCGGGGTGCGGGGATTTTTTATTTGGGTAAATCGAATTAAACTTCTTCTTCCAGCAGGGCTTTCAGGCCCTCAACGCTTATGGCGTCTTTGAGCTGGAATTCGCCGACGGCGGTACGTCGAAGGGCACTCAGATAGGCCCCGGACTCAAGTGCAAGTCCGAAATCCCGCGCAAGCGAACGAATGTAGGTGCCTTTTGTGCATGAAACACTAAACTCAACTTCGGGTAAATTGATCCTGGTTATTTCGAAATCAGTAATCTCAATTCGGGATGTTTTCATTTGAACCTCTTCGCCCTTTCGGGCGAATTCATAAGCTCTTGAACCATCAATCTTTTTGGCCGAAAACACAGGCGGAACCTGATCATGAACACCTACAAAACTTTTCGCAGCTTCATAAATCTTTTCTTCTGTAATGTGATCGATCGGAAATTGCTTATCAACCAGCTTTTCCAAATCAAAAGAAGCTGTAGTTCCCCCGAGGGTAAAAGTGCCTGTATACGTTTTTGGCAAACCCTGAAGTGATTCAATTTGCTTGGTCATTTTTCCTGTGCAAATAATCATTAGTCCTGTAGCCAAAGGATCGAGCGTACCTGCATGTCCAACTTTGAGGCTGCGCCTTTTCATTCGGTAATGAGTTTCTAATTGAATCCTTATTTTGTTAACGAGGTCAAAGGATGTCCAGCCGAAAGGCTTGTCCATTAAAAGAATTTTGCCCAGTTTATACGGGTTTTCTTCATTAATCATACCAACGATAAATCTATCCCTGCGGATAGCAGGATGAGGATAGCTAAACCCACCAGAATGCGATACCAGCCAAACACCTTAAACCCGTATTTAGTCAGGTAGCCGATGAAAAAACGGATGGCGAGAAGAGCCACAATAAAGGCAACAACATTGCCAAAAAGCAGCACATCCCATTGTTCAAATACTTGTTGTGGAGGGTTTTCGTCGAGCAACAACTTTAGTAATTTATAGCCACTCGCAGCTGCCATGGTAGGTACAGCAAGAAAAAAAGAAAATTCAGCTGCGGTTTTGCGACTCAAACCCTGGGTCATTCCTCCAATAATTGTAGCGGCGCTCCTTGAAACACCCGGAATCATGGCTATGCACTGAAAAACACCAATCATGAACGCTGAACGGTTGCTTACTTCTTTGGAGTGATCGGAATGATTGAAAAGCTGATCGGCAAACAAGAGAAAAATACCCCCCAGAAGCAGAGAAATGCCAACAACCAATGGACTTTCAAGTAATTCATCGATATAATCGCCAGCCAACAAGCCAATGACCGCTGCAGGAACAAATGCAATGAATAGCTTTACATAAAATGATACGTTTTGCAGGAATCTCTTCCAATACAACACAAGTACCGATAGAATTGCGCCGAATTGAATATTGATTGTAAAAAGCTTAACGAATTCATCAGACTCCATGCCCAGCATGGCTTGTGTAATTATCATGTGACCTGTTGAGGATACGGGCAAAAACTCAGTAAGACCTTCAACAACAGCAATGACAAAGGCTTCGAACCACGTCATTGGAAATTACTTCTTCGGTTTATAAAGAATGGCAGCGATTTCGATGCAAAAACCCAAAAAAACCACTATTGGAGCTACCGTAATTCTTCGTGTAGAGAAAATTTCAGGATTAAACACGTTAGGGTCCTTAGATCCGCCTCCGGTCATTAATAAAAAACCTATGATTATTACTACCAGTCCTGCGATAAGCAGTCGGTAGTTCATAGGGCCGAATACAAAACCTTTGGATGAATTTTCTTTTTCAGTGCTCATAATTATATGGTGTTCTCAGTTAATACAAAGAATCCGTTTTAAGATTCAGGTATTTGCGTACTGCAAAGAAAGTACAAATCCACGATAAAAAAATACCTCCGGCAAGGATACCTCCGGCAAGGAAACCTAGGAGTTTTAAGTCACGCATCTCGCGTAATTCGGGAATCTCCTGTTCGCCCCAATAAACTGCTGCGCCAAGAAGAATGATTGCAATGAGTCCACCCAGCAAACCTTGGGTAATGCCTGAAAGAATATAAGGTCTGCGAATGAAACCCCTTGTAGCTCCGACCAATTGCATGGTGCGGATGATGAACCGCTTTGAATACATGGCAAGTCGAATGGTATTGTTGATAACCGTGATTGCGATGAATGCCAATATCGCCGAGAAGGCCAGAAAGAACCAGCTAAGCTTACGCATGTTATCTACAATTTTGTTGATCAAATTTCGTGGATAGTCAATTTGAGAAACCAAAGCGTTGGCACTCCACTCTTTTTCAAGATTTTCAAAATCAGACTCTTCTGTAAAGTTGCTGTTGAATTTAACATCCAGCGAAGCTGGCAGAGGATTGTAGCCAAGAAACTCTACGAAATCTTCACCAAGTTCTTCCTGAAAGGAGGCAGCAGCTTCATCGCGACTAATAAATTCAATGCTTTTTATAAACTCTTTGGCCTCCAGCTCCGATTTAAATTTAAGTATGCTGGCTTCATCTACTGAATCCTTGAAGAAGATGGAAACAGTGAAGGATTCACGTGTGGTATCTGACAGCTTTTTGGCGTTTACCAACATCAAACCCAAAAGTCCAAGCATCAATAAAACCATCGCAATACTAATCACAGAGGTGATGTATGAAGAGCGGACTCTTTTCTTTTGAAATTTTTCTTCGCTTTGCGACATGTCGGGAAAATGTGCTCAAAGATACTTGAGCACACCAAGCAGAAACAAAAAAATGTGCTTGTTCTTTCCACAAGGCTTTTAACATTGTGAAGACGATTCGTGCATGCTTTTGTAACTTCGCGCCTCAAAAAAAACAAGTATGGAGCCGAACTTCAGGGAAATAGCATCCAAATGGCAGCAGGAATGGGCAAATCAGGGAGTTTATAAGGTAACCCATCAATCGCATAAGCCAAAATACTATGTGCTTGATATGTTTCCTTACCCTTCAGGTGCCGGTTTGCATGTTGGGCACCCGCTGGGTTATATAGCCAGCGACATTGTATCGCGCTACAAGCGGCTTAAAGGCTTTAATGTTTTGCATCCCATGGGATTTGATGCATTTGGTCTGCCTGCTGAGCAATATGCTATTCAAACTGGCCGTCACCCGGCCGATACGACCCGGGAAAACATCGCTCGCTATAAGGAGCAACTGAACAACATTGGTTTTTGTTACGACTGGAGTCGTGAAGTTAATACTTCAGATCCATCCTATTATAAATGGACGCAATGGATTTTCCTGAAGCTGTTCAATTCGTGGTTCAATCAAGAAACAAATGCAGCTGAGGCACTTGAAAACTTGGTTACCAGGTTCGAAGCAGGAGGTTCCCAAGCAGTAAATGGCTTTTGTTCTGAACATGAGGCTTTTACAGCCGATGAGTGGAAGGCTTTTGATGAAGCACATAAATCAAATGTATTAATGTGCTACCGACTTGCCTATCAGGATTATGCCACAGTAAATTGGTGTGAAGCATTGGGAACCGTGCTTGCCAACGATGAAGTAAAGGATGGATTATCGGAGCGTGGGGGACATCCGGTGGAGAAACGTAAAATGCGTCAGTGGTTTTTAAGAATCACCGCTTATGCCGAAAGACTGCTAAATGATCTTGATGCACTTGAATGGACCGATTCCATGAAGGAAATGCAGCGAAATTGGATCGGTAAGTCTGAAGGGGCTATGGTGAGGTTTGAGCTCTCCCCAAACCCCTCTACTAGCCTAGCCGGCCGGCCGGCACAGGAGAGGAGGACCGAGGAGGAGAGGTCAAACGCTACGCTTGGAGGCGCCGGTAATTCTGACTTTATTGAAGTCTTCACAACACGCCCCGATACAATATTCGGAGTAAGTTTTTTAACCCTTGCGCCCGAACATGAGCTTGTGGAGTTCATAACAACTCCCGAACAAAAAGCCGAAGTTGACGCCTATGTTCAGGTGGCCAGAAACCGCTCTGAAAGAGAACGAATGAGCGACGTTAAGCGGATTAGCGGCGTATTTACAGGAGCTTACGCTATACATCCTTTTTCTGCAGAACCTATTCCGGTTTGGGTGGGCGATTATGTACTCGCCGGATACGGTACGGGTGCGGTTATGGCGGTACCGGCGGGCGATCAACGCGATTATGACTTTGCAAAACATTTTGGTTTGCCGATACCTGAAATTAATGAAGGTGTTGATATTAGCGAGGCTGCGAATCCTACCAAAGATGCTAAAATGATTAACTCTGGCTTTTTGGACGGACTAACCGGCCATCAGGCCATCAAAAGTGCCATCTTAGAAATTGAAAAGAAAGGGATAGGAAAAGGAAAGGTGAATTACCGCTTGCGTGATGCCGGCTTTAGTCGTCAACGCTATTGGGGCGAGCCTTTTCCAATAGTTTACAACCAGGGGGTAGCTACCGGCCTGCCGGCCGATGAACTTCCGCTTGAACTACCTATCATGGACGACTTCAAACCAACTGGTCGCCCTGAAAGTCCGCTTGCCAAAGCGGGCGATTGGATAAACACATCGCGCGGAGAGCGAGAAACCGACACCATGCCGGGATATGCCGGTTCTTCATGGTATTTCTTAAGGTACATGGATGCAAAGAATGAAGCGACTTTTGTTGGAAAAGAAGCAGAGCAATACTGGCAGGATGTAGATCTTTACATCGGCGGTACCGAGCATGCAGTCGGACATTTGCTTTACGCACGTTTTTGGCAAAAATCCCTCTTTGATATGGGACTTGTGAGCAAATCCGAACCCTTCCGCAAGCTCATCAATCAAGGAATGATTCTGGGAAGATCGAATTTTGTGTATCGCATAACCGGGGAAAACACATTTATTTCAAAAGATGTTTTGGATCAAAAGCCTGATTTAAAGGCATCAGCGGTGCACGTAGATGTGAATATGGTTCAAAACGATGTTCTCGATCTGGATCAATTTCGCTCCTGGAGGCCTGAAAATGCGGATGCCAAATTCATTCTCAATGAAAAAAGCGAATTCGTATGCGGCGTTGAGGTTGAAAAGATGTCAAAATCAAAGTTCAATGTGGTCAACCCCGACGACATCATATATCGTTATGGAGCTGACACGCTGCGCTTGTATGAAATGTTTCTTGGTCCACTTGAGCAATCAAAACCATGGAACACCAATGGCATTGAAGGCGTTCATCGCTTTTTGAAAAAGCTCTGGAACTTATTCTACAACGAACAGGTCGCTCTTAAAGTAATTGATTCAGGTCCTTCGGAGGATGAGTTAAGAACCTTGCACAAAACCATTCGCAAAGTGGAGGAAGATATTGAGCGTTTTTCATTCAATACATCGGTGAGTACGTTTATGATATGTGTGAACGAGCTTAGTGATTTAAAATGCAGTAATCGACAAATTCTTCGGGATTTACTTGTTGTTTTATCGCCATATGCACCGCATATTGCAGAAGAGCTTTGGCATGGTCTCGGAGAACCCGGATTTATTGTTGATGCCGAGTTTCCTCAATGGAATGAATCCTTTATTAAAGAAAGCAAAGTGAGTTATCCGGTTGCCTTTAATGGAAAAACCCGATTTAGTATTTTGGTTCAGGCAGATATGCCTAAAGAAGAGGTTGAAAAACTTGCTTTAAGTAACGAAGAAGCTGTGAAATGGCTCAATGGCGCGAGTCCGAAAAAGGTAATTGTGGTGCCGGGGAGAATGGTGAATATTGTGATGTAATTACCTGATTTTCCAGATTAGTTCGGTGCCGAGAATGAAGATGCGGTCGTTGACAGCGTATCCAGTTTCTTGCTGCATGCAATAGTATATACCTGCTTCCAGTGATTTGGAGATTCTGTAATCGGTTCCGACTCGCAAGCGGTACCGGTCGAACCCGGCTTCGCGCCTGTTTCGTGGCTCAATGATTAGAAACCGGCTTTCGGCGCTGATATAAGGTTTCCAGATTCTGCTCAACAAGTAGGAGCTCTTAATCATTTGTCGGGCAAACACTTCAGGTAAATTGTATCGGTGGTCCAGAAAACCATATCCGTTCTTTTCTGCTTGAAAACGGAAGCGAATCTGATGCTTCCATCGGTAACGTTCGAACCCTTGAATGACATCAAAACTGAGTCGGTGCCTGTTTCCCCACCATCGCTCATCAAAATCGCGCATCCAGCGATAAGCTAATTGCAAACGTGTTTCTCCTTTAAAATCGTAACGCAATCCCGGTTCCAAAAAAAATCTTCCCGCCCTGCGGGAATTGTCTTCAAAACGTGCCTCACCATCAAATGTATATTTCAGCCTTCGGCTGATGTTTCCCTGGAGCGTTAAAGTTTGCCAATACCTAAAATCGTCGCGTGTTTGCGAAAATCCCCCGAAGGGGAAAGCAAATAGAACAACCAGAAAATACCAGGCTCTCACTTTTTATCGATGTAATAAACGCGAATCAATGCGGTATCACGGAGAAAATCGATCCTGTCGATGCTGATTTTCTGAATATTTAAACCGGTACGTTCTCTTAAATCGGCCATCAGGGCATCCCGGTTTTCAGGTCGGATAAGTTCCACTTTTTCGTACTGAACCAATTGCATCCTTTCGGTTTTAATTAGAATGCCCCCATCGAGTAAAAATGCAACACCCAAAATAAGTAGGTTAATTACAATTAGTTCAACGAAATTGCCCTGATTTACGGAACTAATCAAGCCAAGGGTAATTACGGCAAACAAATAGGTCATGTCGCGTGCTGTAATGTCTTCGGTGCGGTATCGAAGCATCGAAAAAATGGCAAACAGGCCGAAAGCAGCGCCCATCGAGAACCCTGTTTCGCTGTTCAACAAATGTGTAATGATGAAAATGGTGATGTTGAACATGAAAAACGTGAAGAAATAGTCGTTTTTCTTGTACACGGGGTAGTAAATGAACCTGATTAATATGAACATGGAGATTAGATCTACCGCAAGTCGAATAAAAAAGTAGGCAGTAAACTGACCGGAAGCCAGTGCGAAAAAATCGCCGGGAATGGCGTTTGCGTGGGCTGCGCTTGAAATTGTAATTAGCAGTAAAGTAAGAAATATTAAGCGGATAGATTTATTATTTTGAATCATGTGGTGGTGGCACGAATGAGTTTGTTAACTTTTAATGTAAGTGGTTTAAACCGGTTAAACCGGAGGTCCGGGTTTGTAACAATCAATCCCAGGCAGTATTTACTAAGTCCGCCGGGTTTACGGCGTAAATTACGTAAGGCTTTTAGGGCTGTACTTAAAAATTTCTGATCCTGCTTTACTTCCACAATGACCAGGTTGTGCATTTCCTTTTTTACTTCTTTGTGTATGAAAAACAAGCCAAGGTCAATGGTTACGCGTTCGTTGCGTTCTTTGTTTACGAGTGTAACCCTGTCGTATCCGGTGAACAAACCCATTTCAAGTTCATCAGGCGAAAAGGGCAATTCATTTCGAAGCAAATTCTTCTCATCCTGAGAAAGTGTTTTTGCCTCAGAGGTGTTTTCAATTCGTTGTTTCTCGGTTTTTCCTTGGTTAGTTTTGGTTTTTAGTTCAAAAAAACCGATGGATGAGTCACGGTAAAAACGTTTCCTCACTTTAAATCGCTTGCCGACTCCATGCAAATGCATGAAATACAACTTCAATTCAGGCGTGTCAAAATAACTGGTTTCGTATCGCAATAAACGCTTTCCGTTCATTTCCAAAACAGCGTAGTCGTTCCCGATTTTATCAAGAAATTCATCTAACTCATCGGAATCCATCAAGAATTTTCTATCGGTACGGCTCAATAACCTTACCCGATCCATTTCTTGTATCGAAATGGGATTCAGTAGTTTAAGTGATTCCTGTGTTTTGTTATTCCGGTTCATTCAATCATCAGAACCTTTTACATTGGTGGCAGCCTGAACAGGTTCATATTTAAAAAACGTTAAATTTACGTTAACGTTGATGAACTACAGAATAGAAATACCAAAAAAGTTGATACCGATCAGGCAATTTCAATTCAGTATGTATTCGGTGATAGTTTCCTCTTTCAACTCTCCATTTGGCTTAAACTCCGATTTGAGAATTCTTAAACCAAGTTTATCGTATTTGTAAACCGTTCGTTTTTTTAATTCTTCTTTCGAATTGTATTTATTTTCCTCGGTTTTATCGCCGAAACGATTCCATGTAAAAAGGGTTCGACTTAAAATATTTCCAGCAGAATCCAATTCAATTTCCTCGGCAACTTCGCCCTTAACATATTTAAAAACGCGCTTTTGAAATGGTTTAATTTCTACTGTTTCGTCCGGTTTATCTATTAGATGTGTTTTTGTTTCGCTAGTCAATCTCGAGCGCTCATACACGTAAATCTCTTTTTTAATGCTGCTGCTGTCAGAGTTAAAATGCTCCTCGTAAACCAGTTGTCCCAGCCGGTCGTATTTTCTGATTTCCTTCAGGTATTTTTTTGATTGCTTGCCGTTTTTAAACTCTTGCTTGTACTCGCGCACTTCTTTAATGCCGAGCTGCTTGATCTGTTTTTTCGATTGAGCTTGAATTTGGTTAACAAACAGCAGAAAGAGAAGAACGAGGTATTTCATCGGATAACAGCCAAATCGGGAATTTCGATTGTCTCGTTTCTTCCTGTAATTTCGACTTTTTGCGAAATAATCGTATCGCCCTGACTGGGAATGCAGGATTCTGACAGCGCATAAATGGTATACGTTCCTTTCCTCAGGTTGGGGAACCAGAACACCCCACCGGGACCGGTTTTTACATCGTCAGAGTAGGAGGGGTCGTCGCCATAAATAATAAACACGTCCTCGTCAACACCATAAAATTCAGCATTCAGACTGCTGCAATTATTGCTGTAGTTTTGAACAAACACCTTACCTGTAATGGATGAATTTCCTCCGCGACCCGGTTCTTTATTGCATGAAGCCATTGCTATAACCAATGCAAAAGCCAAAAGAGCGGGAGCGAATAGGTAAAAACGTGTTACGGATTTGTGCATTCTGCAAATCTAATTATTTCCCTTTCATGGCTGCAGGGTCTTCCATGGTTCCGGCAAAAAGAATGGTGTTCGTTTGTTTGTGCACAATGGCAAATACAAATGGCCGGTCGGCCCGAAAAACGGGAACTTCAACATGAACAGGTGCTACTGCAGAGGTTGTCATCATGGTGGCCACGGTCACAGCAGCGGCTTCGGTGCCTTTTTCGTCAACTTTAAGATACGCTTTCTGTAACATCTTATCTACTTTTAGAGGCATGTCAGCCATACGGCTGAAGTTTGCATTATCGAACATCGATTTCAGGCCCATTTGCTGAAGGGGTTCAATTAAATCGTAATTGGTTTCCAGTTCCATTTTGGGCAGGTATACCTTAACTTTTTGAATGCGAGCATAAGGACTATTTAAAAGAGCACCAGAATTTAGAAATTCGTTTATGCTTGACTTTTCGACCGGAAGAAAAATTCGCATCAAGAGCTCATCACCTTTGTAAGGCAATTCAAGCATTTGATAGGTTTCTGTTTTCTGATACGCCAGATTGGTCTCCAGGTGCATCAATTCTGTTTTGAATTTGCTGCCATCCTCTTTGTAAAACCACTCCTTTTCTGTTTTTAGGGAGTCAAATTTGTAAAGCCAGTCGCCCTTAAAATAAATGGCATTGGCCAGCACGGTTACCACATCGGGTGTGATTGAACCCGAAGGAAGCAGATTTTTTATTTTACCATTGGTTTTTTCTTCGGCCCATCGATTAATGGGCAATTCATTGGTCAAAGGAAAACTCTCGGAATCGAATTTTTCCTGAATAATTTTCCGGAAGTCTTCTTTAAGGATTATTCTGTTCCAGATTCCATTCGCGATTCTGATTTCTACCTGTTTTCGGGTATTAATTTCATTTATTTGTTTTGAGAACTCATTAAACTGGTCAAACGAAGCGCCATTGAATTTCATTACTGTTTCGAGTTCCGATTTTGTAACGCCTGCGGCACCTGCATAAAGCATCGCATTTACATAGCTTACACCCAGGGGAGAGCAAAAGGTGTTTTTCCCTTTTTCACGAATTTGTTTCAGAAAGGTATTGCTAAACTGGTTGATTTCAGGCAATGCAGGTTGAGCTTGCAAGCGAAATGACAGCAATGCAAGCAGAAGGAGGATAATTTTCATAGGATTTTTTGGAATTTCCTTTTGTTATGAATCTGAATTATAAACGTTCAGCCAATTATCTTCTCAATTCAAAATTCTGGCCAAGGTACACTTTGCGCACGGTTTCGTCGGCCGCCAATTCTTCGGCAGTGCCCGATTTAAGGATTTTTCCTTCGTAAAGCAGGTAAGCGCGATCGGTAATACTCAAGGTTTCGTGCACATTGTGATCGGTAATCAAAATGCCGATGTTTTTCTCTTTCAGTTTGGCAACAATGCTTTGAATGTCTTCAACGGCAATAGGGTCTACGCCTGCAAAGGGTTCGTCCAGAAGAATAAATTTGGGGTCCGAAGCCAATGCACGGGCTATTTCGGTTCTACGGCGTTCTCCGCCCGAAAGTAAATCTCCCCGGTTTGTCCGCACTTTTTGCAAACTAAATTCATTCAGCAAGTCTTCGAGCTTCGCTTTTTGCTCTGCTTTGTTCAATTTCGTTAATTCGAGCACAGCTCGGATGTTGTCCTCAACACTTAGTTTCCTGAATACAGAAGCTTCCTGCGCTAAATAGCCGATACCTAGCTTTGCCCGCTTATACATGGGCATGTCGGTTATGTTCAGGTCGTCTAAAAATACTTCGCCCTCATTCGGGCGGATGAGCCCAACCGTCATATAAAATGTCGTCGTTTTTCCGGCACCGTTTGGGCCAAGAAGTCCCACAATTTCACCTTGATTTACTTCTACAGAAACCTGATTTACAACGGTTCGCTTTTTATAGCGTTTAATAAGATTGCGGGTATGTAATTTCATAATTAGAACCGGAATGAAAGAGAAACCCGCACACCAAATGGACGGGTGTTTGGCCTGTCGAGGTGCGTCATTCTCCACAAGGCATCAACCCGAACGATCTTAAAAATGTTCTCCACGGCAACCCCGCTTTCAAGGTAGGGTCGGTACAACTGTGGGTTTAAACCACCCGGGTAAACAAGTTCATTGACGTTTTCTGGCCTCATATCGCCTATCACAGATTTAAGTGTAAACACTTCGCGCCATTTTAGTTTACGAAGTAAAGGGATTTTATTCAGGAAAAACCCCTCAAAATGATGATCGAAGAAAAGGTATGCATATCTGTCGGATGCGAATTCAAATATATTCATCATGTTAAACGCCAGCGGGTCAAGCGCATAGGTTTGTGAGCCCTGATGAAGTTCAAGAAACAGATACGGCGCCGTTCCCCAAATTTTTCCTAAGTCAACCACATAATCTGTATAACCGAGGGGATTGATTCTAAAGCGGTCAGAAACCCGCAAGCGCGCTTTGATGTATTGGAATTGCGAGCCCAATACATTTGGAATGCCTGCTCCAAGATCCACCTGCACAACTGGGTAACGAGTACCTACCGAAGTTCGGTCGAACTCGCCCTGGATAAATTTCTCGCCCCAGGCGAAACGGGTCTGTAAACCAATCTCGGTGGTAACGATGTTCTTTAAATAACTCAAGCTTCCATCGGGCACCGGCCGCTGAAATGCAAAGGTTCCCAGAGGAGTCAGGGTTCTGTTAAACACTGTAACCTTGTTCATTAATCCCGGAAACCATTCGTATTCAAGCTGTGCGCGAATATCCTCTACATTGGTCACATTGGTGAGGGCGGTTCGTCGCAAGAGCGATGTTAAAACGTTATCAAGCGTTAGTGAGTTGGCTGAAAGTGAAAGTTGTTCTAAATCGCTTTGGTAGCTTAGCGTTAGCAATCTGCGGTTGGTTTTGTCCTTGTCGATAAACCACCTCAAACCACTACGCACTTTAAATCTTTCATCCTGAAGTCCGTAAGCCACCCAGCCCCGCAATTCGAGCCGGGTGCTGAAGTCGTTGGAGGTAACACCTCCAAATTTCAAACGCACTCCTTCAATGTCGTTCCAGCTGCAAAATGAGTAGTACTTTCCAATCTCCATCCAGGTTGAATGAAGGTATCCGGTGGCCAGCATCTGAACAAAATACCTGGTATTGATGAGTCGTGGTACCTGTTTAAGCGAATCAACCATGGTATAAATATCCTGTTCCTTGCTGGTCAGCGTGTCCACTCTCACTTGTTTCCAATAGTCCTCCGTTCGTGATGTAGCTGAGTCGGTAACAATAATGTCTCTACCGGTTTGGAATAATGAATCGGCTAAGGTTTCGTTGATTCGGAAATTCTCGTAATAGGTGGTTTTTCTTCCGAAAAGGCCCATCCCATTCGATTTTTCCATGGGAGCAAAATCGGCAAGCGATTGTTCCTTTTTAAGCATCCACTGTTTTTGCTCTACAAATTCGTATTCCTGAAATACATCAAATTGCTTGATAAAGTTAACATTGGCATTGTCGTTAAAACTGATGTTTACCTGCTTAACCGCCCAGCTTTGATCATGAATAAAGAGGTTTCCGGTAAAAGTGAGGTCTTGTTTTCTTTTAGGTAAAAAAAGAAGTTTGTAGCATCTTTCGTCGCCAATGTACACGCTATCAACTAGATAGTATTTATAGTACCTTAAAAAGTTATCGGTAATTGGGCTTACAAAACTCTTATTGAAAATAAGGAGGAAATCGTTGTAGATATTGACATTCTGGTACATATCGCCCAGAAATTGGGATACACTGGCGTTTTTTATTCCTGAAATTTTACTTCCAAGTATGGTTTCTTGTTTTCGATTGGGGTTTGAACTGTGAATGATTTGCGCATATGTTTCGGTAAAAGCAATTGGTAGGTAGGGTTTACCGTCTTCGGTGGTGTCGGCATAATCGAACACAAAGTTGAAGGGCTTAAACAGTTTCTTTTTGGTAAACTTTTCCTGATAATTGTTAATGTCGAATTCAATTTTGTTGTACACATTGTACTGGTATGATTCAACCCGGTCGGGATTGTTATCTTTTTTATGAGCAATCACTTCGCGCATGATTCGGTGTGCCGGGTTTTCACCCGGACGAATAACCACTTCGCGTAATTGCACATTCTCGGGTTCAAGTTGGACATTGAGTTCGGTTAGTTTGAATCGCTTTATAGGGACTTTTTGTAGTTTATAGCCGATAAAGCTCACTTGAAGCGTATCAATGGCCCTTTGAGCTTCCAATTCGAAAAAACCGTTGATGTCGGTAGTGGTTCCAATGGTTGTTCCTTTAAAAACTACATTCACAAATGGCATGGTTTCGCCTGTTTGCCTGTCATAAACAACACCTTTTACCCTTGTTAGCTGGGCGGCTGCCGGTGCAATGCTGCCCAGCATGAGCAAAACAAAAAGAAATCGTGTAAGGAGTTTCAAGGGTTCAGTTAAATGGAAGGAAATCCGATATCAAAGCAAATACAAAAAATCCCGAAACCGAATACGATTTCAGGATAATTTCAACAAACACAGGTTTAAACCTGCATTGATATTTTTCTTTACCGGATAGGAAAAAATCGACTGAATTTCTTAGTGCACCTTGTCAGGATTTTTGAACATCTGAACAATCCAATAGATGCAAAAAACCGTAATAAGTAGCATGAATATAAGATTTACGGCGCTTCCAACGGAAGGCATAAACTTGAAAGTGAATTCAAAAAAGTCCCTGAGTGCGTAAACAAGCGTATTCATGAATGATTAATTTTGCCACGAAAGTAAGGAATTTCCTTTTTATCCAACTATTTTTTAGGCAACGTGTTCATTTCGTTTTTCAGGACATCGCATTTTATTAACCTTCTTATGTTGCCGCTTGTATTGCTGGTGATGTGGGTTTTTGCGCTTCCTAAGCCTGAAATAGCCAATACAGAAAATGCCTTTCCTTTGTTTTTGTATGCTTTTCAATGGTTGCGCGAACAGCGTACCCTGATGATTCTTTCCTCTCTTTTATTGATTGTTCTGCAAGCCTTGCTTTTAACCGCGGTTATTAACAGGCAGGGTGTTTTACGCGACGCCAGTCATTTACCTGCCTTGCTGTATGTGGTTTTGATGAGTTGCTTTCCTGAACAGCTGAGTTTTAACCCACTGCTTTTCGCCAATTTTTTTATCATTATTTTCCTTAACTCGATATTTAATTTTTTCAGGAGCGAATCGGCCGTTTTTGAGGTTTTTGATGCCGGCCTGTTTATCGGAATCGCTTCTTTGTTCTATTGGCCTTGCTTGTTTCTGTTTCCATTGATTTGGGCAGGATTATTTGTCCTTAGACCCTTTGATTGGCGCGAATGGGTAGCAAGTTTCACAGGTGTTTCCTTGCCGTTTTTGTTTTTTGGGAGCATTCTGTACTGGTTCAATATGCTCTCCTACAACAGTATGAAGGCTGTATTGGAGCCGTTTTACCGGGTGCAGTTTTCAACTGCTTACAATGGCACTTACATTATTTTGTTTGTCATACTTGTAGGTATTCTGACAGCCTCTTTGGTCAGGTTTTTTAAGGAT
>Ga0169931_10008722_pt1 | contig 14736 bp, 9 predicted proteins | sample Kivu_15m_20L_FD_129675 | JGI IMG/M metagenome (GOLD analysis project Ga0169931, IMG submission 129675) | Freshwater microbial communities from Lake Kivu, Western Province, Rwanda to study Microbial Dark Matter (Phase II) - Kivu_15m_20L... | ecosystem: Environmental > Aquatic > Freshwater > Lake ...
AGCGCGAGGCGAACGCTTCACTCGTAGCCCGTGGCAATGCACCCCTGGCCTCGAAACAGCAACAGGTGGAAGCGGAGAAGCAGGCGGCCCTGATGCGGGAGTCTGCACGCATGCAAGCCGCTGCTGACCAACGCGAACGCACCAAGCTTGCGCTGGACAATACGCCCCGGGTGCAACCTCGTTCCGCCTCGGAGTACTCGCGTTCGAAACTGGCCACCCAATACCCGCAGGGTGTCACCGAGGAAAGCTACACCGAAGGCAACAAGGTCATCATCCGCCGGGTCGTGGTGAACGGCAACCGTGCGGACGAGTACAGCAAGGTGATCGCCAAGTGGGGGACGTTCTACTTCAAGAACGGACAGAGCGTGACCAACCAGATCTGGACCAAGGAGACGGAGGGGGAGTGATGCACCGATAACAGGCATGCAAGAGCCCCGCAGCACCAAGTGTTGCGGGGCTCTTCGCAATTGAACGGTGGTTCAGTTGTCCACCTTACGCTCCCGCAGCTTGCCCACCAGGTCGGCGATCTGGTCAGCGCTCAACTGCTTGCCGGCGAAGCGGCGTTCCTTGTCCACCAGGAACACCTTCGGCGTGCTGTAGACATCGTAGGTGTCGGAATAATTGAGGCTTTCCAGGGTGGTGAACTTGGGGATGTACTGCCGCGGGTCCTTCTTGGCGTTCTCGAACACGGTCTTCGTCAGCCCCACGTTCACCCAGTCGAGGTTCTTCTCACGGATGAACTTCTTCCAGTCGCGCATGAGGCTCTCATCCACTGCCTTGGCCACCGCGAAGACCTCGATGCCCATGGGCTTCAGTGTTTCGGTGTAGACCTTGTGCATCGCGGGCAGCTCCTCCTTGCAATGTCCGCAATGGGGGTCCCAGAACACGATCACCACGTAGTCCTGGGGCAGGTCGTGGAAGTTGATCCACTTCTGCTCGGTGGTGTCGGTCAGGCAGAGGTAGGGTGCTTTGCGGCCCAGCACCAACGGCGACATCTTGCGGGCGCGTTCGCAGAGCTTGTCCAGCTTTTCCTGCTCCATCCAGTCGGCGCGGTTGGGCTGTCCGTTGCGCGGGCAGTAGTAGGTGAGGGCCATGTGCACGAACACCGCGTCCATGCCCATGATCTCGCTGGTCTCGTATTTGTGCGTGACACCATGCACCACATAGCGGAACACCTCCTTGCTGCCGCCCGTGCGGGTCGCCAGTTCATCCACCAAGCGGGTGATGGTGTCGGGTACCTGGGGCACCACCCGGGAGATCCACTCCTCGAACTTGTTCCCGAACACGGGCACACGCACGAGCCGGTCATCTGTTAGATCGAAATGGTCCCAGAAATGTGCGCGGTACTGGTAGTAGGCCGCCGCGCTGTCCAGCGATCCATCTGGCTTTCGCGGTTCCGGCAATTCCACGGCCATGCTCATGTGCACGAGGTCGGCGGCGAGCAGCCCCGGGTTGCCCTGGATAAGGTCGCGCTGGTAGGTCTTAACACGCGTGTCCAGCTCCTCCAACTGCCTGCGGATGCCGGCCTTGGCAAGCGGGTCGCTGTTGGTCTCCTGCTGCGCACGGAGGCGGTCGCCATCAGCCTTGCGTTCATTGAGGAAACGGATGTAATTGAGGAACACCTCGTTCTCCCTGGACTCCTTCACCACCAGTCCACCGAGCAGGTCTTCCTTGCGGGTGGTCAACACCACCTTGGGCTCGTTGAGGATCACCTCGAAGAGCTTGGGACCGGGAGTGACCACGGCGTAGACACCCGCCTTGTATCCGCGTAGGGCGTTGAACACGGCGCGCCCCTTGGCATCGGCCACGGCGGTGTCCGCGTAATAGAGCTTGTTGCCGTAGTAGTTGGCCAGGTAAAGCGTGTCCTTGCCACAGCCGGTGATGGTCACATCGAGCGTTCGGCGGGGAGCGTTGCCGTCCTGTAGTGCCTGTGCGGTGGAGATCACCGCGTTGGCGTAAAGAACCACGGTCAGGATGGATCTGCTGGTCATGGGGGCGAAATTAGGATCACCGGCACGGCACCCTGTGCAAGTACCGTTCCGGAAAGTGACGATCGGCTGTTGGCGAAGGTGCGCCCGCACCAACGTTAAAGTTCGTGAACGGCGGTCTTGAACTCGCTGGTGGTGTGGAAGCTAATGGCCGGGTTGTTGCGTCGCTCCAGGTCCAGCATATAGGCACTGGGGGCCATGAACACCGGGTTGTCGTCCTTGTCGTAGACGATCTGCTGGGCCTTGGCGCGGATGAAGCGGTCCAGCTCGTCCCGGTCGGTGGTGGTCATCCAGCAGGCCTTGTGCGCGGGGATGCCCTGGAAGGCGCATTTGGCACCGTACTCGTGCTCCAGGCGGTAGGCGATCACCTCGAACTGCAGTTCGCCCACGCAGCCCACGATCTTCTTGTTGCCGGGTTGTTGTGTGAAGAGCTGTGCAACGCCTTCATCGGTGAGCTGGCGGATGCCCTTGTCCAGCTGCTTGGTCTTCATGGGGTCCTGGTTCACCAATTCGCGGAACAACTCGGGTGAGAAGGCCGGAATGCCGCGGAAGTTGAAGTTGGAACCCTCCGTGAGGGTGTCGCCGATCTTGAAATTGCCGGTGTCGAAGAGGCCGATGACATCGCCCGGCCAGGCTTCATCCACGATGGTCTTCTGTGCTGCGAGGAAGTTGGTGGGCGTGGCGAAGCGCAGCTGCTTGTCGAGCCGCACGTGGTGGTAGTAGGTGTTGCGCTGGAAGCGCCCGGAACACACGCGGATGAAGGCGATGCGATCGCGGTGGTTGGGGTCCAGGTTGGCGTGGATCTTGAACACGAAACCGCTGAATTTCGGGTCCTGGGGTGCCACATCACCCTGGTCCGTGGGGCGTGGACCCGGGGGTGGGGCGATGGTGATGAAGGCATCGAGGATCTCCTTCACACCGAAATTGTTGAAGGCACTGCCGAAGAACACCGGAGCAATACGTGCAGCGCGGTAGGCGCCCACGTCGAAGGGTTCGTAAACCCCCTCGATGAGGTCGATGTCCTCGCGCAACCTGGCAGCGGCGTCCGGACCCAGTTCTGCATCAAGCCGTGGGTCGCTGAGCTGCTCGATCTGCACGGCGCTCTGTTCCACACGTGTTTTGCCGGGATCGAACAGCCGCAGGCCCTTGCTGTAGATGTCGTAAACTCCTTGGAAGGTGGCGCCAATGCCCACGGGCCAGCTGAGCGGACGCACCTTGATGGAGAGCTTGCTTTCCAGTTCGTCGAGCAGATCGAAGGGATCCTGCCCCTCGAGGTCGAGCTTGTTGATGAAGACGATGACCGGGGTGTTGCGCATGCGGCACACCTCCATCAGGCGCTCTGTCTGGGCCTCCACACCCTTTACACAGTCGATCACCAGGATCACGCTGTCCACGGCGGTGAGGGTGCGGTACGTGTCCTCGGCGAAGTCACGGTGGCCGGGGGTGTCCAGCAGGTTGATGAGCTTATCGGCGTATTCGAAGGTCATCACCGAGGTGGTAACGGAGATGCCACGCTGGCGTTCGATCTCCATGAAGTCGCTGGTGGCGCCGCGGCGTATCTTGTTGCTCTTGACGGCTCCCGCGGTCTGGATGGCGCCGCCGTAGAGCAGGAACTTCTCAGTGAGGGTGGTCTTGCCGGCGTCGGGGTGACTGATGATGGCGAAGGTTCGCCGGCGTTCGATCTCAAGGGTGGCGGACATAATGACGGGCTGCGCGGAATGCGCGTGGTGGCTGGGTGGAAGGCTCCGGTGCGGGCTTGCAAAGGTAGCCGTTGGTGGAATGAACTTCGGCCGGCGTTGGGTGGTTGCTAAGTTTGCTACAACCTGACCAACGGAAGATGAGAACTTACACTGTAGGCGTCCTGCTCGGCGCCTGTCTGTCGGCTGTGGCACAAAGCCCGCTTACCGTGGAGCTGCAGACCTTCGCAACAGGCCTTTCCGGTATCGTGGATGTGGCGCATATGGGCGACGAGCGCTTGTTCGCTGTTCTGCAGCCCGGTGTCATCAGGATCGTTCAACCGAATGGGTCGGTGCTATCAACGCCCTTCCTCGACATCCAGTCGCGGGTGAATGATACCGGCAACGAGCAGGGGCTGTTGGGTCTTGCGTTCGACCCGGCATACGCGGAGAACGGCCGTTTCTATGTGAACTACACCGCCGGTTCAGGAGCGGGTACGACCCGTATCTCGCGCTTCACCGTCACCGCGAACCCCAATGTGGCCGACCCCAACAGCGAGGAGATCATCTTCAGCTGGCCCCAGCCCTACACCAACCACAACGGCGGCGACCTGGAATTCGGTCCAGACGGCATGCTCTATGTGGGTTTCGGTGATGGCGGCAGCGCGAACGATCCTCAGAACAACGCCCAGGACCTTACCGATCCGTTGGGCGACATCATCCGCATCGATGTGAGCGGGGCGTCCGGGTATACTTCTCCTTCCGATAATCCTTTCGTGGATACCCCCAATGCCATGCCGGAGATCTGGGCGACGGGTCTGCGGAATCCGTGGCGTTTCGGCTTTGATGCATCCAACGGTGACCTGTGGATCGGTGATGTCGGCCAGAACGCCTGGGAGGAGGTGGACTACTGGCCTGCCGGCGATAACAGTGGCCCCAACTACGGATGGCGCTGCAGGGAGGCGAATGTGGCAACACCCGGTGTCAGCCAGACGGGTTGCCTGACCGCTGCACAGTATGTGGCGCCCGCAGTGGCCATCAACCATAGCGCTCAAAGCTGGTGCTCGGTCATCGGTGGCCGCGTATACCGTGGCTCTGAGTATTACCGGATGGCCGGTCTGTATTTCTACACGGATTATTGCGGTGGCCAGTACTATGCGCTGCGCAGGAACGAGGCTGGGGCGTGGGCCACGCAGCAGGTGCTGGCTTCGGGTCTGTTCGGATTCACCTGCATCGGTGAGAACGCGGCGCTGGAGCTCTTCGCAGGCAATGAGAACAACGGGATCCTGTATCGCCTGAAGGACCGGTGCAATGACCCGCAGCCTACCATCACCGACAACGGTGCCGTCCTCACCGCGAGCGATGCGAACAGCTGGCAGTGGTACCTGAACGGTGTGCTCATCCCCGGTGCCACGGGCCAGGTATACGAAGCGCTCGAGGCCGGCACGTATTACGTGGTGGCCAACCTGGGCACCAGCTGCCTGCTGGCGTCAGAGCCGGTGGTCGTGATCGCCACGGAGGTGGCCGCTCCCGGTGGTTCCGGTGTGGTGATCGCACCCCAACCGGCGAACGAGGTGCTGGAGCTGCGTGGTGACCTGCGCGGTATGCGCCGCGTGCAGCTCTATGACGCCGTGGGCAAAATGGCGTTGGACCGGTCTCTTCCTTTGGATGGTTCCCGCGCGGAGATCCCCGTGGCCGGTCTGCAGGCAGGCACCTATGTGCTCAACCTGCTGGATGCCGATGGCGTTCAAGTGCTTCGGCGCCAGGTGAGCGTGGTGCATTGATCGCAGTTCGCTGCAACGAGGAAGCCCCGCCGGTCAAGGCGGGGCTTCCTCGTTCTTGCGCCGGTGTCAGGGAGCAAGCAACACCTTGACGGCCTCTTCCAACTGCTGGTCGCGCCCCGTGCTCACGGCGCCCGGCTCATTAGGAACTTTCACATCGGGCTCCAACTGGGTGTTCTCCATGTAACGGCCTTCATTGTCCACCATGCCCACCTGCGGGATCCCGAACCACATGCCGTTCTGCAGGCCCTCCCACCACACGGCGGTGCCGGTGCCGGGAACAGGCATGCCCACCAGCTTGCCGATGCCAAGCGCACGGTAGGTCACGGGGAACAAGTGGGCATCGCTGTAGTTGCCTTCGCCCATCACCACGCAACTGCGGCGCTGGTACTTGAACTGCGGTTCGGTGCCCAGTTTCTGCCCGCGCGGCATGAAGGTCATATAGGCCCTGCCGCTGAGGAAGGTGGCCAGATCATCGTGCAGCCAGCCGCCACCGTTGAACCGTGTGTCCACCACCAGACCTTTTTTGTTGTGGTAACGGCCAAGGGCCTCCTCATACACCCTGCGGTAGCTGCCATCGTCCATGCCCTCCACGTGCACGTAGCCCAGCTGGCCACCGCTGAGGCTGTCCACCAGGTGGCGGCAACGCTCCACCCAGCGGTGGTACAGGAGCTCCGATTCCTCGCCTGCGGTGATGGGCTTCACGGTCTCGTCCCACCGCGTGTTGGCCTTGGGGTCGAACAGCGACAGCAACGTGGGCTTGCCGGCCTTGCGGTTCAGTAGTCTCGCCGGGTCCATGTCGCCAGTGATCGCCTGCCCGTCGATCTTCTCTATCACATGGCCGGCCTTGATCTTCGCGCCTTTCTGCACCACCGGGCTCTTCTCCATCACTTCGGTGATGCGCAGGCCGGGCCCCGCCTCGTTGGCGTAGAACAAGCCAAGGCACGCGGTCTCGTCGCCATTGGGCACCGACGCCCTGTACCCGGCTCCGGTATGTGAGGCGTTCAGTTCACCGAGCATCTCGCTGCACAGCTCGGCGAAGTCGTAATTGTTGTTGATGAAGGCAAGGTACCGCTGGTACTCGGCCTTGTATGCGTCCCAGTCCACCCCCTGCAGATCCACGCGATAGAACTTCTTCTTCACCTGGCGCCAGATATGCTCGAAGAGGTAGGCGCGCTCGGCACCCTCGTTCAGCAACATCTCGCCGTTGATCCCGATGGTCTTGTTCTCGCTCTTCTCCAGGTCGTAGCGGTTGATGCCACCGCTGCTCATGTAGTACAGGTTCTTGCCATCCTTGTCGAGCATGAGTCCGCCTGCACCGCCACCCATCTTGTTCAGGATCTTCGTCTCGCGGGTGCGCACTTCGTACTGCCACAGGTCCGATCCCTTTTCGAAGCGGGCCAGGTAGTAGACCTTTTCGCCATCCTTGCTCAATACGGCGCCGCTCAATTCGCTGGAGTTGGGCGTGAGGCGCACTTTGCGGTGGTCGATGTTCTCCAGCTCCAGCTTCAGGGGCTCCACCTGTTTCTCGTCCTCCTTCTTCTCGCCGTCCTTCTTGTCCTTGTCCTTCTTCGCCTTGTCATCCTTGGCGTCCTTCGATCCGCCGTCCTCCTTCTTCTCCTCGTTCTCCTTGGCCAGCGCAGCGTCCTCCTTGCTCAGCTTGAAGGTGTCGTAGGCCTCCTGTGTGAGGAAGAAGGCATACGCATCGGCCTGTGCGCCCCAGCTGGCATGGTTCTTCATGCCGTCGCGGTCGCTCATGAACACGATGGCCTTGCCGTCCATGGCCCAACGCGGCATGTAGCCGCCGTAGCCGCTGCGGGTGAGGTCGGTGATGGTTTTCCCGCCTTCCGAGCTTACAATGCCCACCTGTCCGATCCACTGTTCTGGATTCAGGAAGCTGACCACGAACCACTTGCTGTCCGGGCTCCACTCGTACCACTGGTCGCCGTCGGCATAGCTGTAGTTCCGGTCGCCGGGAACGATGGTGCGGGTCTGCTTGCTGGCCAGGTTGAGCACCTTGAGCGTGGTGCGCTCCTCCAGGTAGGCCACCTCCTTGCCATCGGGTGAATACGTGCACTGGAACTCCTCGGCGGGCGTGGTGAGCAGCGGCTCCTCCTTCAGCAACGTGGCGTTGAAGAAGTACTTCTCCTCCTTGCGCGCGATGGTGGTGGTGTACAGGTCCCAGCTGCCGTTGCGCTCGCTGGCATAGAGAAGCGTGCGGCCATCGGGGCTGAAGCGCACGTTGCGCTCCTGCTCGGGGGTGCTGGTGATGCGGCGCGTGGTGCCCTCGGCGATGCTGGTCACGAACACCTCGCCGCGGTGGATGAAGGCCACCTCCTTGCCGTTGCTGCTGGGGTCCTGCTCGTCGGCGCTGTTCACGCTGATGATGCGCTCGGGGGTGTAGCGCCCGTCGGTGTTGATGCGGATGTTCACCTTGCGGGGCTCGCTCCCTTCGGTCATGGTGTATAGTTCGCCGCGGTAGCTGAAGCAGAGCACGCCGCCGTCGCTCATGCTCAGGTAGCGCACGGGGTGGTCCTTCAGGAAGCTCACCTGCGCGCTCGCACCGCCGGCTACGGGGATCTTGTGCACGTTGAAACTGCCCATCTCCTCGCTGAGGTAGTAGAGGGTGTTCCCATCCTTGCTGAAGACGGGGTTGCGGTCCTCTCCGGCGAAGGTGGTGACCTGCCGGTAGGCCTTGGTGGCGGGGTCGTAGGTCCAGATGTCACGCGTCACTGAGCTGGTGTGGTGCTTGCGCCAGTTGTCCTCGTAGCCCTTTCTGTCGTGGTAGGCGATGAGGGTGCCCGCGGGGTTGTACCGGGCACGCTCCATGGCGATGGTGCTCACTTGCATGGGCCGGCCACCGGCACTGGGCACGGTGTACAGTTCGCCCAGGCCGCCCACGGGGAACTGCTGGTCGCGCGCATCATCCTGGCGGCCGCCGTAGAAGATCACCTGCGAACCGTCGGCGCTGAAGTCGGTGGGGGTCTCCCCGTTACTGTGGAAGGTGAGGCGCGTGGCAGCACCGCCATCGGCGGGCATCACGAACACATCGCCGTTGCCATGGCGCAGGCTGCTGAAGGCGATGCGCCTGCCATCGCGGCTCCACACGGGGCTGTGGTCGAGGGCCTCATTGGTGGTAAGGGGCACGGCATCACCGCCCGCAGCCGGCACACGCCAGATGTCGCCCTGGTAGCAGAAGGCGATGGTGCGGCCGTCCGGACTGATGGCCGCGTTGCGGAGCCAGAGGGGTGGGGCAGGGGTGTCCTGCGCAATGGAACGTGCTCCGGTAGCCGACAGCAAGGTGAGGAGGACGGCAGGGGCGAGGGCAGTTGAGGAAAGGAGGGTCATGTGCACGAAGTAAAGGGATCGTCGGGGCATGTCATGTGCCGCACGGAAGCCCACCTTGTGCCGGGATCACCAACTTTGTCCCATGCACATGAGCCACGCGAACCGCACCATCGAAACCATGCCTGCGCACGCGCGCCTCTGGATCTACAAGGCTCCGCGTGCGTTGAGCGAGGCTGAGCAACGCCTCATCCATGAACGCGGTTCGGCCTTCACGGCTGATTGGTCGGCGCATGGCGCACAGCTCGATGCATGCGTGGATGTGGTGATCGACCGGTATGTGCTCATCGCAGTGGACGAGGACCAGGCACGGGCCAGCGGATGCAGCATCGATAAAAGCGTGGCGTTCATCAAGTCACTGGAGCACGAACTGCACGTAACGCTGACCGACCGCATGGTGGTGGCGTACGAGAAGCACGGACAGGTCCATGGTACGCGGCTTCAAGAGCTGCAACAGCTGGTGAAGGTGGGTGAAGTGACCCGCGATACGGTGGTGTTCGATGACCTGGTGAGTACGGTGGGCGAGTGGCGCGAACGTTCGAGGGTGCCACTGCACAGCAGCTGGATGGAGCGGTTCCTATGAGGCCCGCTCATTCCTGCGGCGGCCGGAATATGTCCATGCGGTCCGAAGGCCGCTCCGAAGCACGCCAGTCCGCACCCTGCATGCGGTGTTCCTCCGCTGGCACCTGCTCCAGGGGGTAGAGCGTGGCATCGGGTTGCTCCATGAAGGTGATGGTATTTGCTTCACCATCGCGCATCCCCACGGCGATGCGGCTGCAATCGGCACGGTTCACTGCGGAGATCCGGCGCTCCTGCTCCGTACGCCCTTCCTGGGCGAAGTAGATGGTGCGTGCATTGCCTTCCACCAACAGCCGGACGAGTGCATTGTTGAAGAAGAAGCCGGTCATCCCGATGCCCGTGACCTGGTCATAGTGGCTGCTGTCCACCTGGCTCATGAGGAAACAGTCCTGCTCGGCATACAGGCGGTGGATCGCCCCGTCGCGCAGTTGAATGCGCAGATGGCGGCCGGTGATCTGGTCATCGCCGGACCACAGTACGGGGCGGTGGAACATGCGGATGAGGCTGTCGGCTTCACTGTATATGAGCGTGTCACACGAGCCCTGCAGGTCGTTCTTGAAGAAGCGCACGCCACGCCGGGCCGTAATTCGCCGGGGTCCGCCACTGCTGTCGGGGCGTGCCACTAATGAGTCCGCGTGCAGGTGCAGGGAGTCCCGGTCCAGGATGAAGATGAGCTCAGCCCGACCGGTCACGATGGCTTCGTCCGTTCCCTCGGCATAGGTGCCGTGATCGCCCCGGGTGACCATGTCCGCCGCCGTATCGGTGAGCACCACATGGCCCCATGCACGCCCCATGCCGCGCCGCTTGTCATAGTCGAGGCTGTCGCCTTCCAACAGGCGCCCCTTGGTGTCCACACTGGAGCGTCGGCTGAACAGGGCGCGGTCATTGGCCGTATCGAATGTGCCGCGCGTGGTGCGGATGATGGTGGTGTCGCGCTTCAGGGTGATGACACTGGGGCCGAAGAAGAAGACCTTGTTGGCTCCCGGTGCGTAGTGCATGGTGTCACAGGCGATGCTCCGCTCGGGATGGTCGCTGCGGACGTTGCGGCTGAACTGGAACAGGCGTTGTCCCGCGAGGTACACACCCACGTCGCTGGTAAGCACGGATCCGTCTGTGGAGGTGATGCGTCCGCCTTGTACATAGTGGCCGCGCCTGTTGCGCAGGTCATAGTCCAGGGACGGTGTCTGGAGCGTCATGGACCGATCGCGCAGCAGCACGTTCCCTTCGATGCGGGCGGTACGGTCGCGGCCCCGGTACTGGAGGCGATCTCCCTGCATGAACAGGCTGTCCCCCTGTTGCACGGTGATGCCGCTGAACGCTTCGATGCGCTGGTCCTCGAAGAGATAGGCACTATCGCACCGCATCAGGGCATCGCCATGGGCGAAGAGCACATTGCCCTTCAACCGTTGAGCCCCGGGAGCGATGGCGTCGTCATATTCCCAACTGTCGGCGCTGCGGATCTCCACCCGGCCACCTTGACCATCCTGTGCGGTGGCGGGCGTCCGCCATATGTAGATGGCCAGGACGAGCAGGGGGAGAACGCGGCTCACGAAGGACATCGGGCAAGCACTGTGCCGGACAGGGTCAATTGAGGGATACGCCGGGCAGTTTACGCATCTGCCGGTAGTGTTCGCTGAGGTGTTCGAGCATGCGCCGGAATTGCTGTTCAGCAGCTGCGGTGCCCTCGCTCACCGGTTTGCCGGTGGCGCGGAGCACCATCACCCCATAGATGGCCGTGAGGGCGGTCTCCACGACCCCGACAGCGTCCTCGCCCGCTTTCTGTTGCAGGTCACGTAGGGCTGGAAGGGCACGCTGGAACAGGCGTTCGTAGGTGTCGTCGTTCAACACCTGCACCAGCGAGGTGTGCAGGAATTCGAGCTCGTTCACCACTTCATCCACTTCGGCCAGGTGGCCGTGGCGGGTGATCTCTTCAGCCTTCATGCGCTCGATGACGCCTGCATACCAGGTGGCGATTGCGGCTTTCGTGTGTGGGTCGGCATCCATCGGCTCCACCAGTTGATCCACCACGCGGTACAGGTCCAATCCATTGGCACGCAGCAAGTCTTCGAGATGCCACATGCTGATAACATAGGCCGCAGCGTTGTCGTGCTTCCGGTGCGATAGGGGGTCCATGGTCACTTGGCCGGCGCCTTGCGGGCGGCCCGGTGTCGCGCGTTGAGCCCGGTCACCATGTCGCTGGTGATGTTCAGGGCATGATCACCCACCCAGATCTGGCCGCCGCTCTGGATGCTGTAGATATAGTCGAAGCCGGCCTGCTTGTTGTACTCTTCGAGGAAGGCTTGGATCTCGCCGGTGATCTCACCGAGCATCTCGGCCTCCAGACGCATGAGGCGCTCTTCGCCTTGCGCCTGCAACTGCTGGATGCGTGCCATCAGCCCCTGCAGTTCCGCCTCATCCTGCTTCAGCTCGGTCTGCGTGCTGTAGGTGTGGTCCTTCTTCATCAGCTCCTCATACCGCGCCTGTGCCCGCGCCAATTCACCCTGCAGATTCGTCTCCAGCCGCTTGCCCTCCCGCTTGAAGCTGTCGTCCTTTTCCTTGATCAGCTCGTACCGCTCCTTAACACTGTCCATGTGGAAGTACGCGATGCGGGTAACGCTGTTCTTCAGGCTGTCCGCCGTGAAGGAAGGCACGATCGCGGGTTCTTCCTGGCCGGTGGCCCCGTCCTCTGGCGGTGCACCGGCATCCGTTGAAGTGGGCCACAGTGCCCATGCAAGGCCAGCGGTAAGCAGGATGTTCCAGACGATGAGGAGCGGTGTGGGGATCTTGGCCATATGGAACGATGAGCGCCCTCCCCAGCGTGGGAAGGGCGCTCAAAAGTAACCCGTGCGGACGAAGTGTTCAGGGAAGCACCACCAGGTTCACCCGGTGACGCGCTCCCTGGCCGTCAAGCACCAATTGGTAACCGCCTGCAGCCATACCATCAAGGTCCACCGCAAGGTCCCCGCCTCCATGGACCATTTGAGCGCTCCTCGCCGTTCTGCCCTGCATGTCGATGAACCGGGCCTCCCAAGCACCGGGCGCAAGTCCTTTCAACCGGGCCTGGCCGCTTGCCGGGTTCGGGAAAAGCAGAAGGGCACTGCCAGCGCGCTCGTCGACGCCAACGGTGATGACGAGGTTCACGCATGCCGTATCGTTGGCCATGTCCATGTCTCCCACCAGACCGGCCCATGCACACAGTGCAGCTTCTCCCTGACCACTGGGTACGAAGGCGTTGTTGAAGGTGACCAGTTCCTGCTCACCCACCACGAGGGTTCCGTTGAAGTTCTGGGTCACGATGCTCCCCTGTCCGTAGCGATAGCTGATGGGGAACCCGGTGAGCGGCTGGTTACCCTCGTTGCGCAGCCAGATCCTCACCGCCGTCGACCCGGAGATGGGCTGCCCATCGCTGAGGCCGAAGAACCCGAAGCAGCTGACATCGAAGACCGGCACCTGTTCCAGCCGCAGGCCCAGGTGGAAGTCGCTGAGCTCCGCGTCCCTGTATGGCGCCCAGGTGCCATCGAGCACCTCAAAGGTGCGGTTGGAGAAAGGAGGGGTCACATCCTCTGCGATGGTGACGTCGGGTCCAAGCATATACCATTGCACATAGACGCCTCCCCCGGTGATGGTGATGGGAGCGGAGGTGGGAATGACCTTGTCCCCGGGCCCGGCCGCGGTACCCGATACGAGTACGCTGTCCAACAGGGTGCCCGGGCTGTTGTTGGGTCCATCGTCGGCGTACACCTTCATGGTGAAGGACGAACCGGAAAGGTTGTTGACGATGCGCACGGTGGTGGCGATGATGCGGGCCGGGTGGTAGGGTGGTTCGATGTACACCCCCACACCGCCATTACCCCCGTTCCAGCTAAGACCCACCGCATCATCGGTGGTGCCGTGGAAACGCAGGTCGTGCGTGGCCGTGGTGGTATCCACGATCACGACCTCCTGGAAGCGCACATTGTTATCGGCTGCTAGGTCGCTGGTCACGTTGGTGACAGTGTTGCGGAAGCGGTAGGTGCCCGCAGCGGTGGGTGTGAGCGCGTTGGGGAAGGTCACCGTGGTATCGTCGCTGGGTACCAGGTTGGAAACGCTTTGTTGGAACGTGTTGAGGACGGTGCCGATGGAATTGAGCACCGAACCTTGTATCACCATGCCTTGCAGGGTGGTGTTGCCCGTGTTCAGTCCGTTCGCCACCAGGTCCACAGGGCTGCCATTGCGGGAACGGAAGATGCCACCGCTGCCGGGCGCTCCCACCCAGTTCGCGGCACCATCGTTCACCTCGAGCAGTGCTGTCGGGGGCATTTCGAAGCGGATGGCATAGTTACCCACCGGATAGGTCTCCGATGAGTGCTGCAGCCCGATGGTGCCCGCCACGCTCTCGATGCCGATGAGCAGGTCGTTGTTGAGCGTAAGCCCGCTCTGTTCCAGGATCTGCACGGTGACGCTGCTGTCCATCTTGTCCATGATGATCTGGAAGGTGTTGCTGCCGGTGTAGTTGGGTGCGTTGGGCGACCAGAAGGGAACACCCACATAACTGACGATGGTGACATTGACGTCATCATAGAGGTAGCAGCGTGCGTTGTTGCCCACTCCGGAGAAGTTGAGGTCCGCGGTGAGCGCAGCCACGAAGTCGTTCACCCCGGAGGCGTTGGGGATCAGCGGGAAGGGCGATGCCATGTTGCCGTTGCCGTTGAAGGCCACGTAGCCGTTGCTGCCGATCCAGATGAACTTGCGCTGGTACCAGTAGAAGGGCATGTCCGTTTCCATTACGAAAGGGCCCACCAGGTTGTCGTCGGCAAGCCCGGTAACGGTCTGGCCGGTGAAACTGATGTCTACCCAGTTGAAGGTGGGGCCGCCTGGCTCGTTGCTGTCGATCCAGGTGTAACCATAGGCATCGGGCCCGCCAGTGGCGGCGCTGAGCGGAAGGGCCAGACAGGCAGTGCAGAGGAGCGTAAGGGTCCTGGTCATGTGCGATGGTGTTCGGTGCGCCACCAAAGTACACGCTTCCAGCATAAGGCCCAAGGCGGGTTGGCACCTACCCGGTACATTCGCAGCCCCAACGCCATGATCACCGCAAGGGAAGCCCGCGTGGAAGCCTTCGTCCTGCACCATCTGGGCGATCGCACTGTGCTCAGCGACTTCAGCGCCAGGCTGGAAGGCGACGAGGAACAGGCCTTCCTGTGCCGGCTATTCCTGAAGCCCTTCTCCCAGGCGTCCTCCACGGCGGAGTTCGCACACGCCGTGGACCCGAAGTACAATGTGCTGTACGGTATCGTGTCCGGCATGCCGGGAACGCCCGATATCGTGCCCGCATCGATCGCCATCGCCCGCCATCTGGACGCGGTGTCCCAACACCACCGGATCGGTCCA
>Ga0169931_10008723_pt1 | contig 14735 bp, 14 predicted proteins | sample Kivu_15m_20L_FD_129675 | JGI IMG/M metagenome (GOLD analysis project Ga0169931, IMG submission 129675) | Freshwater microbial communities from Lake Kivu, Western Province, Rwanda to study Microbial Dark Matter (Phase II) - Kivu_15m_20L... | ecosystem: Environmental > Aquatic > Freshwater > Lake...
GTAACCAGCAGTGGCGCTTTGCGATTAGGAACTGCAGCAGTTGTGATCACAACATTGGACTTAGTGATAAATGGCTTGAGAAGTTCGCGTTGTTTCGCAGCGCGTTCCTCGGTCATCTCTCGGGCATAGCCACCACTTCCCTCAAGTGATTCGAGTTCTAAGTCGATGAAGGTTGCGCCCATTGACCTCACCTCATCTGCAGATGAGGGACGAACATCGTAGGCAGAGACCACTGCACCGAGGCGTCGCGCAGTTGCGATCGCTTGAAGCCCCGCCACACCAGCGCCAAGAACTAGCACCTGAGCAGGAGTCACCGTCCCTGCAGCTGTCATCAAGAGTGGGAAGAACCGAGGCGAGAGTTCTGCGCCAATGAGCGCAGCGCGATACCCGGCGCAGAGCGCCTGTGATGTGAGCGCATCCATTGATTGTGCTCGCGAAATTCGTGGAATGAGTTCCATGGAGAAGGCGGTCACTCCGGCCTTGACTGCTGATTCAATCGAATCGGTTGCAGAGCCTGGCAGGAAGGAGAGTGTGATCGCACCCTTTTTCATCAAGGCAAAGTCACTCGCCGGGAGTGGTTGGACCGAAAGCAGCACATCTGCGCCACCGAGGGCGCTTGACCGATCTGAATGAGAAAAGACTTTCGCTCCTTGTGCTTGATATGCATCATCACTTGCCTGGGCGCCAGTACCCGCACCGGTTTCGATTTCAACAGCGATGCCTTCTTTGACGAGTTTTGCGATTACCTCAGGCATCAAGGCGACGCGGTTTTCGCCATCACGGATTTCTCGGGGGACAACTAAGCGCACCGGGAGAGCCTTCCATGCATCGAGAAATCTTGCCTGTTACCAGCGTTAGGTGATGGAAAAGCTTGGGTGAACACTCTCATTTACTTGCGGCCGCTCAACTCGCCGCGTAGTAGATGAAAGAGAATCGACTGAATAGTCGTTCTGCGGTGAAATGCCTGACGCCAGATCAGCGAACGCGCCCCATCGATCACACTTGTTGATACCTCTTCTTCGCGATGTGCCGGCAGACAGTGCATGAAGACCGCATCCTCGGTACCGAGTTGCATGAGTGAGTCATCGACTTTGAAGGGAGATAGCGCTTTGATCTTTTCGCTTCGCTCGGATTCGGGATCGCCCATTGACATCCATACATCGGTATAGAGAACTGAAGCGCTATGGGCGGCTTCTTTGGCATCATGCACCACTTCTACTTTTGCTCCTGAAGTTTTTGCTATCTCTTCTGCTCGCTCTATCGCGGATGAGTCTGGCGCAAAACGTCCTTCAGGCGTTGCAACGACTACATGCGCTCCCATGATTGCACCCATGATCAACCACGAGTTAGCTATATTGTTTCCATCACCAAAGTAGGCAAACTTTCTTCCGGCAACGCTTGCTCCGAAATGTTCAAAGATGGTCGTCCAGTCCGCGAGAAGTTGAGTGGGATGGTCCTGATCGGTGAGTCCATTAATCACAGGGATAGTGGCGAATCGACCAAGTTCATCGACATCAGATTGCTTGAAAGTACGAATGATCAACGCATCAGCAAATCCGCTGATGATTCTCGCCGTATCGGCAATCGTTTCGCCACGACCGAGTTGAAGGTCATCACTTCGAAGGAAGATCGGATGGCCGCCAAGATGTGCAACTGCCGTTTCTGAAGCGAGACGTGTTCTTGTTGAAGGCTTGGTCATGTAGATCGCGACGCTCTTGCCTGCGAGGGTTTGGATCGCTTTGAGCGGGGTCGAAGCGAACTCTCTGGCAGTAGTCAGAATCGTGTCGACATCGCCACGAGATAAGTGCTCGGTTCGCAACAGGTCTTTCACCGAGTCAGTTTATAGAATCTCGCAATGCGCTCGCCCGAGGATCAACTCATTCTGGAAGAGAAAACCACGCCTGAAACCAGCGAACCAGGAGATCATGAGCGCTTCTCCCACTATGTGCTCAAGGAGAAAGTGGTCGAATCCGCAGTGACGGGCAAGGCGGTCAAGGCGCTCTGTGGCAAGAAATGGATTCCCAATCGTGATCCGATGCGCTTTCCAATCTGTCCGCTATGCAAAGAGATCCACGCTGGACTTCGCAAAGGTCCAGAAGGGTCGGACCAAGGTGCCAACTCAAGCGACTCGGCCTGATCAATACTCTGGTGGTCTTACTGTGACGAGCTCTCGAATATTAGTCATCACTCTTTTCGCCATCACTCTTTCTTTGCTCCCGAGCGCTCGTGCCGAGGAGAGCGTTACGACAACGAACCCCAATTCTTCGACAGCGATGAGCGATCCCAATAAACCACCGCGTCGAATCTGGAGCGGGTGGATTCCTTATTATTCAATGAGAACTTCACTTCCAGCTGCGGTGAATAATCAAGATCTCATGAGAGAGGTGATGCTCTTTTGGTACACACTTAAAGGCCCAACTCGAATCCTCGATCTCTATAAGGGAGCGAACCCAAGCGTTTCCATCGATACACCATTAGCTCAACTAAGAAGCGCTGGCTACCTTCTCATACCGACAATCACTGATGGCACAGAGAAACTTGAACTTCAAGGAATCCTTGCAAAACCAAAGCAGCGGACACAGACCGTTGCAACGATCATGGAATTAGTTCGTTCGAAGAACTTCGATGGAATCGATCTTGACCTAGAGGGTTTTGCATTTGTCGATGGAACAGCGTCATGGGCAAAGACAGCACCGCTCTGGGTTGAGTTCGTGAAGGAACTCTCCACGGCTCTCAAATCAGAAGGAAAGATTCTTTCGGTCACTACTCCAGTTGCTTTTGACCCCGCATCAGGAAAGCGTGGTTACTGGGTCTATGACTGGGCGGGAATCGCGCCATATATAGATCGACTTCGAATCATGACCTATGACTACGCAACCTCACGTCCAGGTCCCATTGGTCCACTCTTTTGGGCAGAGGATGCGCTCAAGTACGCGGTGAAAGTGATTCCTTCATCGCAAGTCTTTCTTGGCGTAGCAGGGTATGGCAGAGATTGGGTGACGAAGGTCGAGGGAACATGCCCGAAAGATGTCTCGGGCATTGTGAAAGTGGGAGCGAAAGCATCAACATTTGTGATGCGAGATGCAGCAAATCTCATCGCAAAGAATGGTGCGACTGCTGAGTATCGAGTTCGCGAAGGCGAAGTCAGTTTCTCCTATCAACGCACCTATACCGGTGTGACCGCCAAGGGCAACCCGACTACCTGCACCGCATCTCGAACCGCGTGGTACCAAGATGCTCGCGGATATACCGCTCGAGCGAATCTTGTATCAAAGTATCGCCTTGGTGGACTCGTTGCCTGGACATTAGGTATGGAAGAAGAAAATGCGATCAGCGCTGTGCGATCTGTCGCCCGCGATATCGCACCGGATGTAGTTCGTGCAGATCTACTGAGTAATCGAAACCAAGTCCGTTATGGAGATATCGTTACGCTCAATGCCATATTCACTCTGCCTGATAAGGCGCCAGTAGCGAATCTGCCGATGACAATCGAGATGAAGCGCGAAGGCGGTTCGTGGCGAAAGATTCACACGGCCAACTCTGATGCAAGCGGCGTCGTAGAGGTGAAGACAATTCTTGGTCGCGGTGTCACATTCCGTGCGCTCTCTGAGGGAAGTTGGGAGCGACTTGCCTCAACCTCTAGTGAAGTCAAGGTGGCATCACAACCAATACTTCTTCTCAATGCTCCAACTCTGATGCGCAGTGGAAAGGCAGAGACGATAACGGCAATGATGACGCCAACGATTGAGGGGGCGACGATCGCCTTGGAGCGATTTGATCGTAGTAAGGGTTCATTCACCTTACTTTCAAAGGCAAAAGTCGGTTCCGATGGCCAGGCGCATTTCACTCATCTCGAGAAGAGCGCTGGGTTTACTTCACTGCGTCTTCGACTCATCTCGAATCAGCTTACGGCGTCAGATCTCGGTGGCGAGGACTTGCTCTCATCTCCTACTTGGGTGACTCTGCTTCAGCGATGAGGAGTCAAGAGCGCATAATGTGCCCGTGGTAGCAGAGACCCTTACTCCCGACCTTGATGAGGCGAGTGAGACAGATCTTCGCCCAGATCGCCCGTGGATATGTGTGGTTTGGGATGATCCAGTGAACTTGATGAGTTATGTGACTCATGTATTTATGGTGCTCTTTGGTTACTCGAGATTTAAGGCGACAGAGTTGATGCTCAAAGTCCATACCGATGGACGAGCCGTTGTCTCAAGTGGAACACGTGAAGAGATGGAGCGCGACGTATCGCGGTTACATGAATATGGACTCTGGGCGACTATTCAGCGCGATGATGAGTAAAAGTAAGTGATGTCAGAGCAAGAACCACTGATTCGCCACACTTTCTCGTCCCAAGAACGATACATATTGATCAATCTTGCCGAGCAAATCCTTGAACTTCTTGGTTCGCCACCCGAAGCGCGCGATCCATTACATGATGTCGTCGGAATCTCTGGAAGTGAGCTTCCACCCGAGGATCCAGTTTTGAAGCGATTGCTCCCTAGCGCCTATAAAGAGATTCAGGATGCTGCCGAATTTCGCCGTTACACGGAAGATGCCCTTCGCGAGAAGAAGCGCGCACATGCCTATCTGATTCGAGAGAGTTTGATTGATGATGAAGGTTTGGGCGAAGAGATCGTTCAAGGAGATAGAGATCTCGATATCACTTCGATTCGAATCTCGATCAAGAGCGATGATGCCTGGAGTTGGCTAGGTGGACTCAATGACATTCGCTTGGCTCTCGCCGTCCGTCTTGAAATCGGCGGAACTACTATGGGTGATCTTCCAAGTGATAGTCACCGAGTTGATTCGGGCAGTAATCAGAAAACAGCAAGCGAGAATCAAAAAGAGATTCATAGGAAATATGAATTGATGACTGATAGCGATCCCATGAAAGCGGTCTATGCGGTCTACAACTGGCTAGGCTGGCTCCAAGAGGAATTCTTGAAGCAGATGGATCCTGATCTCGATGGGCCAGTGACCGAAGGAAGCGAAAAGGCTCCTTAGTCGCTACTTCTTCTTCCACCCAACGGGACATTTAGGGTTGGTCGCCGAGACAACACGCTTTTTATTTCCCTTGATGCAGGTGATCTTCTTGATCTTTGAGTTGGCAGAGACATTGCTCGGACCAGGTTGGTTCCCGCCACTTTGACCGCCTTGTTGAGAGTTCTGAGCAGCACTTCCAGATGTAGCCGTTGCAGTGGGTTTAGGGAATGCGACCTTGATCTGCGGAGCGCTAAAGGTGAAGTTGTCAGCCTGAAGGCGAAGCCAATCTTTATCTTGCTTCACTGAAACTGTGCTTACCAGTTGTTTTCCTTCGCCATAAGTAATTCCAACGGTGGCAACGTCTGGGACTCGGTCGACGCCGAGGATGCATTGTGTGAACTTGGAATTCAAGTTCATGTAATAGCGGCCGATATTCTCCGTTTTGCCATCAGGGGCATAATGTGGCGCTGCTACTTTGTAAGAAAGAGTATTGGTCGCAGGATCCAGAGTCGGGGGATCGCCATCAAAGGCTGTTGCATTTGTCGAGATGATGCCAAGCATCTCGCCACTACTGTCGTTGTAACACTTTTGCGTGAACCTACCGAGAGTGGGTGATGATTTCAGCGTCCAGGCTTTCAATGTGTAGGTGGTCTTGTCGCCAAAATAGGGAAGGATTTCGGTAAGCAGATCTGGATAACGAGTCTCCATCGGTGGTAAGTCGCTGGGTGCGAATCCAAGTTGGCGCGAGAAGTCATCTGGGGCCGCCTTGATGGCATCTACAGATTTAGCAGTGAGGACTGATTTCGGAATGGAACCAGATAGAGCAAACAAGGTTGCAGGAGCGCCTTCAATCGTGACCTTCTTGCCATCTCCCAAAGCTTCAGTGAAGGCGACGGGTGCATCTAATCTTCCGTTAAGGAAGAAACTGATGTCCTTTGTCACTTGAAGGACGAGACCAAAACGGTAGCCATCAGGGAACTTCTCCTCAACGAGGCATTCACCCACATCCATAGTGAGGAATCGTGCGCATTCGCCATCGAGACCTGCTTGGGTATCTCTGCTGAACTCCACGCGAGAGGCCGCTTTGCCGTCTGGAGTTTTGTAGTTGATTGTCTTTAGGCGAGGTTTCACGGCTTCCTTATTGGCGACGACTCGAACTGGTACCAATCCCATGTGAAATGTCCCGGCAGCATCACTCCACTTGCCACCTCTGTTGCGGAAGTTCCTCTCGATTACACCGGTCACATGGATGAATTTCTTGCCACTTCCGCTATCAAAGGACCAGAGAGTTGGTGAACCACCTTTTGGATAAGGCATTGAAGCATCATCCGATGCGGGGATAGTCGGAGCATCTGGGAAATGACGTTCAAACTTCGCTTCGATCCGTTTGCCTGAGGGATCAGTCACTAGGAGTTCAGAGACACAGTTTCTATCGGCAGCTGATTCGCATTTATAGAACCCAGCAAGTGAGCGAAACTGTCCATTTGGATATTTTGATGCCGCGCAGTTGGGGTCAGTCGCGGCAGAGCAGATGTATTCCATTCCATCGCCAGATGTATTCTCGCGTACCAGTGCGGCTGAATAGGAGAAAGATGGACCAATCTCCGAGGTCCAGACGAAGAAGATGTAACAAGGGTCATTTGGTGCGATTCCATATCCACGACCATCATGGACAGTTCCCTCTGCAGGCGGATCTGGCATCTTCCATTCGCTCAGCGGTTTGGTGCCGTAGGTGCATCCAGCTTCCTGATCAGTCTTCTGTGCAAAGTTGCCATTCGCCATACTTGACGTTGATGCAAGCGCGAAGCTCGATGCGATAAGGAGCATGGCTAATGTCACTCGCACGAGAAAATGTCCTTTGCGAAGACGCATCAAGGCCTCCATATTGACCCATTGAATTATTGTCATTCTAGAGACGGAATCAAGAGATGGGTAGCTATTCTTTTTGCGAAGGTGCACCAAATAGAGAGCGGCCCGGACTCCTTCTAGGAATCCGGACCGCTTGGCTAGTGCCGAAGGCGGTTAACGCTTCGACCTAGCTACGTACTTGATCGTGCTGAGTCGTGCTTAGTGGTCGTCCTTCATGCCTTCTGCGAGGGACTTCATGCGAGCGATCTTGTAGATCGTCAAGCCGAAGAGACACTTCGCGAGAACGTCCGCAATGGTGTATCCGACCTGACGTAGGACGAATGCATCTGGATCCATGGCATCGGAGCCAAGGAGCGGCATCATGTAGGCGATCGGGTAGACACCCCATGTCGCGATGAGCAGGAGTCGGAGACGTCCGACCGTTGCTGCAACGCCTTCGGGCTGGCGGTCTAGCGACTTGCCAAGCTCAACGAAGAGGACATAGAGGATGTAGAGGAATGGAATCGTCGAGAGGACGCCCCAGAGAACCTTCGTTCCATCATCAGTGCTGATCTCACCTGGATAACCAAGAGCGATCATCGCTGCCGATGCAGGGACGAGTCGGATAATCAAGGACCTGCTTGCCTCTTTTGCCAGCGCAAGGACCGCGATGACTTCGACGAGGAGAAGAGGAACGGTAAGAATCCAGTCAACGTAGCGGTAGCCCTCATTGAACGCCTTCGAATCAGCGTTGAAGTCGACCATCACATTGAAGCCACCCTCGACGGTTGCGTCTGAGTACGAATCGAAGATTCGTAGGTAGTGGTATCCCGCGATGAAAGTAACCATCGACGAGAGGACCAGCGCGTTGCGGTACTTTGGAAGTACGCGGTGCTGGGCAACCAAGGTATATACAGTCGTAGCAAGCATCGATACAAGTCCGAATGAAAGGACGTTGTAGACCGTGCTCCACTGCGAGCCGTCTAGATTGATCATTTAATAAGCCTCCGTGGGCTATCAATACGACTCCCCAGTTTGAGGGGTCGAGCGCCACCGCATGGCTTCATATGAGAGCCACGCCACAGCACTGAGGGAAAAGGTTTCACCTTGTTCAGAGGTTGTGCAAGACAAGACGGGCGTGTCTCTGGGTAAATCTTGACGAAATCTTGGTCGATTACGCAGGAATGTCCGAATTGAGTGAGATACCCGAAGGTAGGTCAGCGGTGCGTACCCTTTGGCTCTGTGAGTGACCTACCGATAGGGATTTTCGATTCAGGCGTTGGTGGGTTAACCGTTGCACGAGCTGTAATCGACCAGCTCCCCAATGAATCAATTCTCTATCTCGGTGACACGGCGCGAACGCCGTACGGTCCCAGGCCATTGGCAGAAGTCAGAAGTATCTCGCTCGAACTTCTCGATCGTCTCGTCGCTCGAGGCGTCAAAGCTCTCGTTATCGCCTGCAACACGGCAAGCGCTGCGATGCTTCGTGATGCCAGGGAGCGCTATGACCTTCCTGTTGTCGAAGTGATCCAGCCTGCGGTACGGCGGGCCGTCTCTGCCACCCGCAACGGAAAGATAGGTGTGATCGGGACCGCGACGACAATCGACTCCCGCGCCTATCTCGATGCTTTTGCGGCTGCACCGCAACTCGATATCACCTCGATTCCTTGTCCGCTCTTTGTTGAGTTTGTTGAGCGAGGTGAGACGAGTGGTCCTGAGATAACTGCGGTCGCTCGGAAATACTTGCAACCGCTGATTGATGCGGAGGTCGACACGCTAGTTCTTGGCTGTACTCATTACCCACTTCTCACCGGAGTCATCTCTTATGTCATGGGCAATGAAGTCACGCTGGTCTCATCTGCTGAGGAAACTGCGAAGGATCTCTACCGCGAGTTGGTTGAAGCGAACTTGCTTCGCAGTACAGAACCAGATTCACGAGTAAAACCTAAGTACGAATTCGTAGCGACCGGGGATGCAGCGTCCTTTACCAAACTCGCACGGAGATTTCTTGGTCCCGAGGTTGGCGAAGTCTCTTCACATATCTAGCGATAGAGTTTCAGGTACCTTGTTAAGGACAGGTGCCTACTTGAGGACAGGTACCTAGTTAAGGACAGGTACCTAATTAAGGAATAGGAGCGGAGATGTCAGATCGCAACGATGGAAGAGGTCTTGACCAACTTCGCAAAGTCTCTTTTGAACGCGGATGGTTAAGACATAGCGAAGGATCGGTCTTGGTTGAGTTCGGTGATACGAGAGTCTTGGCTGCCGCTTCATTCACACCGGGGGTTCCAAGGTGGCTCACCGGTAAGGGGCAAGGATGGGTCACCGCTGAGTATTCAATGCTTCCTCGTTCGACCCATACCCGTTCTGATCGAGAGAGCGTCAAAGGAAAACTTGGTGGGCGAACTCAAGAGATTTCACGATTGATCGGCCGTTCACTTCGCGCCATCATCGACCTCAATCAACTGGGGGAAAATACGATCATCATTGATTGCGATGTCTTGCAGGCAGATGGTGGAACCCGAACTGCTGCGATAACAGGTGCATACGTTGCGCTCGCCGAAGCAATTTCGTGGGCCACGAGTAAAGGTCATGTGAAGCCAGAGGCAAAAGTTTTGAAGGACTCTGTTGCTGCTGTCAGCGTGGGCATCATCGACGGCAAGCTGATGCTTGATCTCTGCTATGAAGAGGATGTGCGCGCCGAGACAGATATGAATGTGGTCTGCACCGGCTCTGGCACCTTCATTGAAGTACAGGGAACGGCAGAGGGAGAGCCATTCGATAGAAAGCTACTTGATGGGCTTCTTGATTTGGCCGTGGTCGGATGTAAAGAGTTGACCTCGTTACAAATCGCCGCGCTATCTCGTTAGTTGTCGATTCAGTTGCCAAAGCAAATCCTTGTCGCAACCCGTAACAAGGGAAAGCTCGCTGAGTTATTAAGAATTTTCCAAGTGGAGATCCCAGGGATAGAACTACTCACTTTGGATGACTATCCAGATTCTGCTGAAGTAGATGAGACCGGCGATACATTCGAGGCCAACTCTCTACTCAAAGCTGAAGCCGCTTATGCCCTGAGCGGACTCGCCTCGTTAGCTGATGACTCGGGATTAGTTGTTGATGCTTTGGGTGGAGCACCAGGTGTTCACTCTGCTAGATACTCAGGCAAAGGAGATGCTGGAAATATCGAACGGGTCCTTCGCGAACTGAGCGAGGTAGAAGCGGTATCCGAAGTGGCGCGTACGGCAAGGTTTGTCACAGTCGCGACTTATATCGATGGCGATGGAACCATCGTCATGCGTGGCGAATTAGAAGGCGTAATACTGCCAGCGCCGAGGGGTGAGGGTGGATTTGGCTACGACCCGATATTCCAACCGGTGGGTAGCCACCTCTCGCTAGCGGAGATGGAGGCGGAGGGGAAAGATGCAATAAGCCACCGAGGGCGAGCGCTTCGATTACTCGCGCCAGAGGTGGGGCTAAGATTCCGTTATTCCTGATCCACTTTCCCGGATCGTAGATACCTAGCAAGGAGAAGTTCCGTGGCAGCAAAGCGCGCAAAGAAGGCAGCCAAGAAATCTGCGAGAAAGCCCGCAAAGAAAGTGGCGAAGCGAGCCGTGAAGAAGGCTTCTTCAGGCAAGTCGGCGAAGAAGAGCACCTCGCGTGCGAAGAAATCTGCCAAACGAGTTGCGAAGAAGAGTGCGAAGAAGTCAGCGCGCGCTGGCGTATCACTCAAAGTAGATGTTCCTGAGGTGCCCAGGCGTGGAGTTGTTACTCCGACTTCAACCCCCACAGCGAAACCGAAGACTCCTTCAACTTCAAACGCTGTATCTGCACCCGAGAAGAAGAAAAATGGCTCCAGTCCATTCTTTTTCATCATCATCGGCATCGTTGCACTCGCCTTGATCTTTATTTCACAAGGCTCAAGTGATTCAAAAGATTCGAAAGATTCAGGTAGCGGTACCGTCGCCGAAGAGAGCGCTGACGATATGGGCACTTCTGATGAATCGATGGAAGGTGAAGAGGAAACAGATGAGATGAGCGCCTCGGAAGATGCGACCGAGAACGGTGAAACACCAACCGCTTATGAAGGTCCTACCGGAATAGTTGCTCAGTACACAAAGAGCGATAAGAGCGCAGCAACCATCTTCTGGAAAGCTCCTGCATCAACTGATGGCGTCACTGGATATGCGATCCAGATTCAACGTAACGGTGGCGCACGAGCAGATCTTTCATCTACTCCTGCTACTCAGTTCTCACTTGATATCACCAAGAGCGACACTTCGGGATGGACAAGCTTCATCGTTCAGACTGTCTATAGCGATGGCACAGTCACTGACGGAAAGGTCTTCGGACTTCCAGGTCAGTGGCAGTAGTTCAGAAGCTCTACTCTCTATAACCGATTCGCTCGAGCACTTCAAGAATCGATGAGACGTAGACATTTGCTCCTGTCGGTACGAGGTGCACGCCATCGGGTGCAAAGTACTCGGGGTGATTCTTTGAGATTCGATTCCAATCGATAAGGGTCGCATTGGAAAAATCTCTTAAGACGAGATCTATCGTTTCGTTGTTCGACTCGCGCCAACCTCTTGGCACAGCGGCGTTAACGACAATCACATGCGGTTGATTTTCAAGTAGCCCTAAGAGAGTTCGCACCTGTGCCTCAGTGACTGGGCCGTTATTTCCAAGATTTAACACCGTGATTGCTTGAGGAACGCTCTTGGCATCAACTCCCACAACTTCAATAAGTTCGTTGATCTGGCGGCCGACACGAGCGTTGATCAGATCAATCGGCTCGTACTCTTCGAGTTGCGAGCGAATGCCAAGGATTACTGAATCACCTGTCACCCAGAGACCAGGTTTCTCATTGGGCGCGGCAACTTCCCCCGTCCCGTTATTGAGCGCAGAGGTATCTCCGGACCTTTGCTCTTGCGATCCTTGGGTAGCAAGCGAAGCAGAGAGTTCCGATTTGATCTGCTTTTCGGCATCGAGCGCTGAGAGTGAGACTGTTGTTGTTGCCGCCAAGGTGAGTACGAGGCCCGCAATCATCAAGAGTTGTTGGCGAAGTCGCATCGCGGGCGTTCGATACTTGAGTCCTTTGAACCAGAGTTCAATCGCACCATTTCTTACCGGTACTTCGATCCAACGGTAGGAGATATCTGCGAGGGCAAAGACGATGAGAAAGCGAAGTGCATAGAGCGCCCATTGCTCTCCAATGAGATCCACCGATGGCCTCGTGACTTGAAAGACCACCCAGTGCCAGAGATAGATTCCGTATGAGCGCTCGCCAATCCACATCATGGGTGCACTCGTCACCCATCGCGATATTCGCGAGGCAGGGTGAACGAGTGACATCAAAGCCATACAGCCAAAGAGTGCAGTTAAAGGGAATGCGATTCGATAAAGGGTCGGATCGCTCTGATTGACGAAGAGAAAGAGAGTTAAAAGCCCTGCGAACGCGAAGATGCCAAAGCCATCTATGAAATTCTTTGCTCCAGATGCGACGTTGGCTGTGAAATTTCGTGGGATCCATTTGACTGCGAGCGCTGCACCGAGAAAGAGCCCGATGGTGTGGGTATCACTTCCGAAGTAGACATGGCTGACTGAGGATTGTGACTCGGCATCTATCTTCACCGAATAAAGGAAGAGTAAGACGCCTGATGCTATGGCGAAGATCAGGGCGAATTTGGGGATATGACGCTTTCCGAAGAACCTCAAGAATGCCAAGAGAAGTAGCGGCCAGAGTAGATAGAACTGAATCTCCACCGCCAAAGACCATGTGTGTTGCAATAGCGGTGGGCGGCCAATCGTCGAGAAGTAGTCCTGTTCGCGTGCGACGAGTGCCCAGTTCATCGCTCCAGTAAAGAGAAATGGGAGATCTTGTAGGAATCGCCGCACCGTTTCGGGGGCCCAAACTCCAATGAAGAGCGTCGTTCCTATCACCATGAAGACGAGGGCGGGGAAGAGCCTTCGAATGCGGCTTCGGTAGAACTTCTTTAGATCCAGAGCGCTAGATCGCTCAATCGAATCAAGGATCAATCGTGTGATGACATAACCAGAGATGACGAAGAAGAGATCGACGCCAAGGAATCCACCGGGCCACCAAGTGAGATTGAGATGGTAGATCAGTACTGCGATAACAGAAATGGCGCGAAGCCCATCAATGGATGGGATGTAGCGGGGCGAACGTTCGCCTTCTAGAGGATTCTTAGTAGGAGTCGTTTCGACTGTCGTCATCAAGACTCCGTCTTACAAATTGCGAGGTAGCGAGTTACTTCTTCTTGGATCGAGAAAACTTCTTCGCGCTCTTCTCGCCACTCGAATCACTCACTGAACTCTCACCACGATTGACTCTCGGCCTTCCATTTTCATCGAGGGTCCGCTCGACTGCTGAGTTCAACTGCGAAAGTCTTTCCCATGCTGCATCAAGGCGTGATCGCGATTGCACGATGGCACTCGCCGCAGCTTCAAGTGATTGTGTTTGAATCTTGTAGAGACGTTCTGCTTCAGCGACAACGCCGCCAAGCCAAGCACGATATGCCGCGACATCGCTCATCGCAGAAGTGACCATCTGCTCTGCCTCTTTACGTGCAGTGCTCGTGATTGCCATAGCTTCGCGACGTTTGGTGTTGAGCATCTCTTCACCCTTGGATTCAGCCGTTTGCAGGAGTTCGCGTGCATCTCCTTCGGCTGCTTCGATCAACCGACGACCCTTGCTCTCAGCCTGACCGAGAAGCGATCTTGCCTTTCCTTCTGCTGCCTCTACTGCTGATTGAGCGGCGCGCTTGCTCTCTGTGAGGAGACGCTCGACTGAAATCTTCGCCTTCTCTTCACGCTGTTGAGCGGTGCGTATCAACGACATCGCCGTCTCAGTTGCGAGGATTTCGAATTCTTCCTTCGAGAGAGAGGTTATATCTCGGCGCGAGCGGAGATCGGCTAACTGCGCTTCGAGTTCGCGAATGCGCGTGAGGGAGCCACCACTAGATGGCACAGGCGTCGCGTCGCCCTCTTCGTCAGCCTTGAAACCCATCCAACGCTTGATGCCATCGCTATTGCGATCCGCCATGAGAACTCCTTACTCAGTATTACATCCAACTTCTAGAACCTATCTTGCCATCTGAAGACTTGTCGCAGAAGTCCCGAGCGAAGGTTGGAAAGCCTACCTATCCAGATTCACTCCAACAATCGGCCCTAGGGGTGACTACAGCTATGGACGCTCACCGCGACGCGGTGCGCTTGAGAACGACCAATTGTTGGCTGGTAGAGACGCTCGAGTAATCGGCGCTAGTAGGCGTCAAAATGGCGCTCACCGTTGATGGGCCATGAATCCTAGGTTTCCAGGTGCACGTTGCGGTGCGAGAGTCAAGGGACATCATCGCTCCGCCAGTTGCAGTTCGTGACTTACACCCAGATATGACGCGACCTCGCTCAAGAAAACGCACCGTTCCAGCAACCGATGTAGTCGCCGTCAAGGTAAGGGCAGTTCCTTTTCTCGGTGTTGCGGATAATGAAATCGAAAGTGTGGGAGTTCCTTGAGTCACGGTAATGGTGATCGCTTGTGTTGCTGTCGCCCCGCTTTGATCTGTTGCGGTAACTGTAAGTGAATACGTTCCTCTCGGCGTAGTTTCATCTGATGTAACTACACCAGAATTGGTGTTGATTGTTACGCCACCCGTGCTACCTGAAATAGAGAATGAAATGGCTCCAGTGCCACCTGATGCAGATATGGCGGTCGACGATGCAGCGGTGAAATATTCCTTGGAAATGTTTGAACCACCAGAGAGTGCGATCGCCCCATTAACAGTGAGCGTTGCGGCGGTGGTGGTCTCAGAGTCGGTGACACCGACCTTGGTGGTGGTGACGATGACGCGGTAGCGGGAGGAGTTCTCTGCTGTGGTGAGTGAACTTAA
>Ga0169931_10008724_pt1 | contig 14735 bp, 11 predicted proteins | sample Kivu_15m_20L_FD_129675 | JGI IMG/M metagenome (GOLD analysis project Ga0169931, IMG submission 129675) | Freshwater microbial communities from Lake Kivu, Western Province, Rwanda to study Microbial Dark Matter (Phase II) - Kivu_15m_20L... | ecosystem: Environmental > Aquatic > Freshwater > Lake...
ATCCGAGTGTGAAAGAGACACTTGAGGGCCAGGCGGGAGTTCAGGGGGTCGACCTGGCAGCGCAAAAAGAGGAAGGTGCGATCGACAATCCGGTGGTGATTATTTGCGCCGGTGAAGGATTTGATCTCGATGCTGCGATTGCGCAACTCGCCAAATCGGGATTTTCTGACGCCTCAGTCGTGCAGTAACACGTGAGCTCCACGGGACACCCTCGCGGTCTCCTGATCGTCGGCCATGGAACTCGCGATGAGCAAGGGAACCACCAGTTTTTTGCGTTGATCGATCAGTTGCGAGAATCGCTCCTGGGGACGTTTGGGCGATCTGAGGAACCGTTTTCGCAGCAGCCCCAACCGTTGCTCCCTCTGGTCCAGCCCGCTCTGCTCGAATTCCAGCAACCCGATATTCCTGCCGCTTGGAGGTTGCTGGTCGATCGGGGAGTCGAGCGGATCGACGTGGTCCCGCTGCTGCTTTTCGCCGCAGGGCATGCGAAGTCCGACATTCCCGAGCAAATCGCGGCGGTCGCTGGGCAGGGGCGAAGGGTCGATTGGAGGATCACCCGTCCGTTATCGCGGCACCGGTTGATTGTCGATCTGGTCTGTCAGCGGATTGCCGAGGTCTTACCAGTCGCGGAGCGGGGATTGGGACAGCCGCCACATCCGCAGCAGGAGGTGTCGCTGCTGATGGTCGGGCGTGGAAGCCATGATCCGTGCGCGCGGAGCGACATGCTGGTACTCAGCGAGATCGTTCGCCATCGCTTCTGCCTGAAAGCGATCGAGACTGCCTTCTACGCGATGGCCGACCCTCGTCTCGAAGACACTTTGGAGTCGATTGCGGCGAGGGGCATTCCTCGCGTCCTGGTGGTGTATCCGCATATCCTCTTTGCCGGAAGACTGTATGACTCGATCGTCCAGAAGGTGCTCCACTGGGGATCGCGATTTCCCGAATGCTCAGTACGGATCTGCCGCTATTTGGGCCCCGTCGAAGAGGTGGCGGGTGCGATCATCGATCGGGTTCAGAATCCTTCGCTCGGACTGAATTCCGCAAAGACTGGGAGATGAGCCGACAATTCCTCGGCTTGCGGCGGGGTGAGGTTGAAATACTGGGGAAAGTCGATGACGCCCCCGTGCCCCAAGTACTCGGTTGTCGTCTTGGTGGGGCTGATCAGGTTCGACAGTTGGTGCCGACCGAAAATGTCCGTCGGGGTCGCGAGGACGGCGGGCTGGCATGCGGAACCACCGAGGTACTGGACGAGCTGCCGGTCGTCGACTTGCAGCATTCCACACAACAGGAGGTCGTCCTCGCCCCGACCATCGGCCGCAACTGCGGCCATGATCTGGGCGATGAGCGGGACTTCGGACGATGCTCGTTGGCTGTCGACGCGGAAATTGACCAGCGTGAATGTCCAGGCCTTTTCAACAGGGACAGATTTCGATCGAAACCAGCCAACCAGGGGATCATAGGATAGCTGGTTTCCGGCATCGGCAAGGGTGTAGAGCTGTCCTCGATCGGTTTCGATGGTTTCGGTATCGAATACAAAGGCATACTGTTCGCCGAGCACAGTTTGTGGCAGCGGCGAGTGGCTTGCGAGCGGTCCCACCACTTCGCCGAGGACAAAGTCATACTTTCGTCCCGTCCGATTGATATGGTCGATCATCCGCGGGAGCAGATCGCGTTCCTGTGCAGTGATTTGCTGGAGGGCAATCAAATCGACACTGCGGACGACCCTCGCGATCCAGTCCATCACATGCGGCTTGGCTAACTTCTGGCGGTCGAAGCCCGAGAGTGCCCAGCTGGCCAAGCGAATTGGACGTGGATTGGACTCGCTCCCCCCAGTCCTTTTCAGGTCCGCGCTCGCAGAACCTGAGAACGTGCTTCGCGGCTCGACCTCGAGTCGTGTTGAGGCGAGCGTCGAGGGGATGCGTTGTGTCCGCGAAAGTGCCGCAGAGGCTGCTTGGGGATCGGCTGGCTTTTCGCCCGAAGCAACAAAAAGCGACCTTTCTTCTCTCCCCGAACTTGGATCGGCGGACGATGCGCGGGGTTGGATCTGGACCTGGTCGAGTCCGTCAATTTCAAAATGACGGGAAAATGCCCAGCCTCCGCCGACAATCGCGACGATCAGTAACGCCTTTCCCAAAGGGCTTTTACCCGATTTGTCACTCATGGTTCTATCTTCGTGCCCGTGAAGATTCGCTCAGGGTCGACATCGGGAGCGTGATCGCGGTGAGTGGAGAAGAACCGGGGAAAGCACGGCGGATACTGTAAAATCAGGGGAAAGAAAGCGTTTATAGCGATCGTCCGCGGCGTGCCTCACGGGCGAGCGACCGTGACTGCGCGCTTCAGGGCGATCGGTCACCACCGGAGAAAGCGGCGCATCAATTCGATTCCTGGTTCGGTGAGAAAGCTCTCAGGGTGAAATTGCCACCCTTCCAGTTTCTTCGATTTGTGGCGAACTCCCATAATCTGGCGAGTCCCGCCGGTATCTGTCCATGCACTGACGACCAGTTCCTCTGGAAGCGTCTCGGGAGCGATCACAAGGCTGTGATAGCGAGTCGCCACGAAGGGGGAGGAGATCCCCTGCAACAAGCCACCGTTATCGTGATAAATCGAATCGGTTTTTCCATGCATCAGCTGCGGGGCGCGAACGATTTTTCCGCCGAGCGCTTGCCCGATCGATTGGTGCCCCAAACAGACTCCCAAGATCGGTACTTTGCCAGCCAACTGGCGAACGACTTCCACGCTGATTCCCGCCTCGGTCGGCGTGCAGGGGCCTGGAGAAATAATGATTCGATCAGGCTGGAGATTCCCCAAATCCACCACCGAAATCTCGTTGTTTCGCAGCACCTTGAGGTTGATTGTCGGATCGATCTCTCCCAACCGCTGGACAAGGTTGTAGGTGAATGAATCAAAGTTATCGATAACGACAATCATGGATGAAAGGCTGGGCAAAAAAAGGGGATTTGGGGGAGCAGGGTAAGGGTGGCACGGGTGGTCACCGAGCGTCGGGCGAACAGATTTTAACGCGATCGGGAGGAATTGTCCCGCTCCGCTGAAACGCTCTTTAGCGCTCGCCCCTTTGGATACTATACTGGGCTTCGTTCGAAGAGCAGATCATTCGTCGCGCCAAGCAAACCTGATTCGACATGGGTGGAATCGGGTGGCGCGATCTTTCGGTACCTGATGGGAATGCGTAAGTGCTATCGGTTCGCCCTCGAGTTGCAGAGCTTGCTTTTCATTTGCTCGGACGTTCGTTGCATCCCGAGCTTTACACGATCCACAAAGCGAGGCGCGTCGAGCGGAGTGGGTATGAGGTCAAGCTGGAGATTACTAATTCTGGGCATGTCATCACATGGATGGGTGGGGGCCAGGTTCTGACGGAGGTTTGCTCTTCCGCCCATCAGCCATTACCGTCGCGACGCCAGTTGATTTCCCACCGGATTCAGGGAAAGCGTTTTGAGACGCATGAGTGTCGAGGTGGGGCAACGTACCGGACCATGTTTCACCTGGAATCGATCGCTCCGGAAGTCTTCTTCGCGCTGCAGCAGGAACTCTTTTCCGGTCCTGCTCCGGAAGGTTTGGTGCATCGCTTTGATGCCAGTGGTCGTTTGGCAATTGGAGCATTCAGCTACATCCATATCGACTCCCGGGCACGCTCGACGATGGTCCAGGCCATCCATACGTTCCCGGACGATCATGCGATTTTGAAGGTCGAATCGACCTTTCAGCTCCCGAGCGAGAATTCTGCGGGCTGATTTGCTCGAGACCGAGCCCCAGTTTCGGCTGAATCGCCAGAATGAGTGAGTTCTTGGGGCGGTGCGTGTCTTGGAACGATTCTCTTTTTGACACGAAAACGGTACATGGCGATTCTTTCGAGCGAGCACGGAGCGCCGCGGATCGAAGGGTGACTTTCCCGAAGTCGCCGCGTTTGAATTCCGATTGCCGGACTCCTCTATCGAGGGGGGTGGTGTGACCGCCGCGCACTTGCAGTTGCGGCTGGGGGAAATAGATTATCGGCACCAATTCCAATGGACGCGACCTAGCGGCCCGCGAAGCGGGTATTCTGTCGTTTTCATTTTTTTCAGTTTGAACGAGCGTCCATGTCGGAGCGCGGGTTCGAGCAAGGGTACTGATTTGCTGAAGTCTTCAGAGGTATTCGTCCCATGGCGTATCGGCGTCGTCGACATCGACTGAGGTTCGAAAGACTCGAGTATCGGAATCTGCTGGCACCGATGAACGTCGTGGAACGCCTTCCAGCAGAAGAAAGCGTCGATACGCAAGCTCAATCTTTGGCTTATGGAAAGCCTGCCATTCAGATTGTTGATGGATATACCGCACCCTATTATTCGCATGTTGGATTGCTGGCGAGCAGTAGTAGTGCCACCGGCTTCTGCTCAGGGACCTTAATTACACGGCAGCATGTCATTACCGCTGGACACTGTGTCGATACTAATCATGACGGAGTGCTCGATGCCAGGTACTTTCGTACCAGTTACAAAGCAAATGTTTTTGACAGTGGCGTCGCCTATCGCGTCATCGAAGCTTTCAGGCATCCGCAATATCAGCTCAGGGAGATTCCTCTCCCGAATCGACCAGGCGAAACCACGCTCCAAACCCTCCGTAATGATATTGCAATCCTCCGTCTGGACACGCTTGTTTTAGACGCCATTCCCGCCCAGCGTTTCACGGGGAATTTGACTGCGGGGTTCGTTGGAGAAGTGCTCGGGTTTGGGCTGACCGGATCGACAAGCTCAGGGCTTCTTCAGCAAAACGGAACAACGCGCTACCGTGGTTACGTGATTGTCGATGGAATTGGATCACGCGATGGAGTAGGTTCCCCGACCAATACGCTTACTTGGGACATCGACCAACGATATGAGGGGAACACAGCCCCGGGAGATTCCGGAGGACCCACCTTTATTCTTCGGGACAACCAACCTCCTTTGTTGGTCGGTGTCCACAGCTATGGCACGACCCCTGCCACAAGGAGAGGTGCCCGCTCTTATGACGAACGTGTGGATGTCCACGCCGCGTGGATTAATTCCATTTTAGCCCGAGACAGCACTGGTCCAACAGTCGAGGTCGATTGGTCGAAACCAATTACCCAACCTGGCTCTCGCGAGTACAACGTCCGTCTCACTTATACAGATGTCAATGGGGTTCGCTTCCCATTTTCGGAGCCGCACATTGCGCTGGCCGGCCCCAACAATTACCTTAACACAATTCCTGAACCCGGATTTGTCACCTTCAATAGCGATAAGACGCGGGTTAGCGTCGATTATCGCTTCCGTGGACCTGGGGGAGAATGGACCGCGCGCGACAATGGGACCTACCAGGTAATTTTGCTGAATAAAGGTGTTGTCGACGGACTTGGCAATCCAGTTGGAATTACGGATGTCACTTCCTTCCAGATTTCTCTCCCGCCTGATCAGGTACGGCCAACTTACACGGGTGGATTTGGTCGAATCCCAAACGTTTCGGTTGCCGGCGCACCGCATTACAACTTCAAGGTGTTGTATCGTGATGATTTCGCCGTTGATGCGGCGACGCTCGGCAATGATGATCTTGTCGTCATTCGTGATGGTGGCGGATTTGAGTCCCGCGGAAAATTGATCAGTGGAAACGATATTTTGGATTCATTTGCGATCGAAGCCGTTTACCAGATGACGCCTCCGGGTGGGAATTGGGATAGCAGTGACAATGGGACTTACCGCGTCTATATCACAAACCAGAGTGTTCGAGACTCAAGCGGTAACGGGGTGATTTACGGGGAAGTTGTTTCTTTGTCGTAAATATACCGCAAGGAGGACCAATCCACCCCTACGCGATTTTGAATCCTTCGGATATCTACGCAGAAACGCGCTTTGTTCGATTCAGTGTTACCTACTTCGATGATCGGGAATTAAACGCCGCGACAATTTCGGATGCAAACTTTGATATTTTTGTGCAGCCATCGGCTTATGCCGTCGGAGATTTCGCACGAGTTGTAAGCATATCTCCCAGTGCGAATGCCAGCATGATTACTGCGATTTATGAGGTCGATTTACTGGTTACTTGGGGTGCTTCGACGAATGGTGTTGTTTTTTCTATCGATTTAAACGGGGGGGCGATCCGGGATTCTGCGGGTAATTCCAACGCCGGTCAAGCTCTTGGGACCTTTACTGTCAAAGTTGGTCGTGCTCTCGACAAAAATGCTCCGAATGTCGCCATTCATACTTCGGAGATATCTCTGCCTGGAAATCAAAAACATTGGATGCCGGTGGTTTTCACCGATGATGCGTCAGTCGATGTTTCGACGATCACTGCTGATGGGGACTGGAATGATCCTCGCGAGCAGGTGTTTCAGTCCGTCGAAATTGATGCAGGGGCAAATTTTCTTAGTTTTGCTGTTCCAGAAGACGCAGTTCCAGGCTTTACGGGCGTCCGCATGCGCCTCAGTTCAATGGGTGGAATGTCAGCCACTGGAGAAGCTGCCGATGGCGAGGTGGAAGACTACTTTTTCGAAATGCTCAATGGCGACTCAAAATCGCGAGTCGAAATACGTCAGCCAGTCTCCGGTACGGCGGAGGTTATCCAAATTGAAGGCTTTACAAGCTTTGTGGTGGCTGTCGTCGAGAACCATGATGTGTTTCTTGCCACAGCCGATAAAGTGCAGCAGATTGACTTTTATGGCACCAGAGGGGACGACATCCTCAAAGTCGATCTGCCGACTTCACTGGATCAAATTCTGCGTTTTTCTGGAGGAGCAGGACAGGATACGCTACGTTTGTTGGAGGGCGTTTTTCTTGATTTGACGGCATCTACTGAGGCGGTCATGTCGGATGTTGAAACTATTGACTTATCCGACAACGGAGTCAGTCATCTGACGTTGGACCCCGCCAGCATTCAGAGGAATGCTACCGCTTCGCAGACAATCGTCATTCGCACCGATGCGTTTGATCGCGTTGCATTTGGAGAGGGGTGGAAAGCAACCAAGCCTGCTTTTTTTCTTGGAGAATATGGGCATTCCTTCACATCCACCATGCAATCTGTTGGACTTCATGTGGTGAATGATCGTGCATGGCAGAATCCTTATCATGCTCTTGATGTTTCAGGTGACCAAAACATCATGCCGAACGACGCACTGATTGTTCTCAATTCACTCAATCGAGGCGGTTTCCGAACTCTGCTGACACCATCATCGCCTGCGGAACTCCCCGCCTACTATTACGACTCCAGCGGTGACAATCAGCTCTCTCCGATCGATGCATTAAAAATTCTCAATTATATCAATCGACAAGTTCTACGATCGGGTAAAGAAGGGGAGTCTGGTTTCGGGGTGGCGACCGGTGCATCAAAGCACGTTTGGATCGATCAGCGGGAATCGGTAAGCAATCTACATACGCATCAGACGCTTGCTGCGGAGCACGTTCGTCCGTGGTTTGGATTCGGCTCGAGCCAATCCACGCCGTTCGAATTGGAAGACAAGAATGATCTTACGGAGAGAGATGTTCTCTTTGCTTTCTATGCTGTGAACAAAGCCAAAATCGCGGATCGCGGATATTTGGGCACGCTGGATTTTCTCGCGCCATTCGAGGCCGACGTTTCGATCGACAGTGGTTTGCGGACTGACGACTTTTAGCCTCAGCAGCTACGAAGGATCGCCTCGCAAGAGACCACCAGCAGTGGGGATCAAGTTCGCCGAAGCAGAAGCGCCTCGATTTGAAGTCCCGGCCCGAAGGCAAGCATCACCACATGCTCGCCTGCGTGAACGCTTGGGCTGAGCCGTTGCAGGATAAAAAGGACGGTCGGCGACGACATGTTGCCATACTCGGCGAGCACGCCGCGGGATGCCTCCAGTTGGGTTTCGGCCAGCTCCAGCGATGTCCCTACCGCATCGATCACCCGCGGGCCGCCAGGATGGACAGCCCAGCCTTGGATCTCGCCAAGACCCAAGCCCAGCCTTTCGAGCCAGGCAGCAATCGGCGCTCGCAGCTGGGCTTCAATCACTGCCGGAATCCGCGGAGATAAAGTCATCTGAAAACCATGATTCCCGATGCTCCATCCCATCAAATCGGCCGTTGCCTCCAATTTTCGTGAGAGGCTGGCAACCACTCCCCAGCCATCCCCATCCCCATCCCCATCCCCATCCCCATCCCGATCCCGATCCTCTTCACCCTGAGCCTCGACCAGGAGGCACGCCGCGCCGTCGGAAAAGAGCGCACTGGCAACCAATTGGTCGCTGTCCTCGGTGTACTGCTGATGGAGGCTGCAGAGTTCGACGGCACCGACCAAGACGCGAGCTTGGGGGTCGCTCTGCACAATCGCGCTGGCCGCACGGATGCCATTGAGGAGTCCGTGGCATCCCATAAAGCCAATGTGAAAGCGCTGAATCTCGGGGGATAGATTCAGGATTTGGATCAATTGATAGTCGATTCCAGGAGCACAAAAACCGGTGCATGAAATCGTCACGAGATGGGTGATGGAATCGCCCCCCTCAGGAATACTGGCAAGGACATCGCGAGCTCCCCTGGCCAATAAGGGCCCGGCATGATCCTGATAAGCACGCATCCTCTGTGCAGTCGTGGGACCGTACGGTTCCTCAGCCGACGCGCGATTATAGAACGACTGACGCGAAAAGAGGTCCTCATTCTCGGGGCCCAGCAAGACGCTCGCTCGCCGCTGCACCCCGGATTTCCGGTAGAGGGCTGGCAAGAGGCGGTGCCACCGCTGCGAAACACCAAGATGCTGAGCAATGCTCGCGGCATCCTCCTGCAGAATGAATTCCGGTGGGCTCACCGTCGAATAGTGCCGGAAACGAGTCGTCGAATTTACGGAAGACTCTATCCACGGGGCTCGCCGTTTTGTCCCAGTCGTCATTGTGTCGCCTTCTTGAGAAGCATGTTTCGGATCGCTGGAAGATAATCGAGTCCTGTCAGCAACCATGTCGTACGGACAGGGTGGCGCACTTGTCGGGAAACCCAACGACAGATCGATCGCTGCTTGCTTTGCTGTTGCCGCGCCCAGCGATTCCACATCATTTCGGCATTCTCCATCAAACAGGGCTCGTTGAATGCAGAAGAACGAAGCGCGGCGGGCAGGATCGTCGCTAACTCCCGTGCCCCGGTCAGCCCCCACGACATTCCTTCGCCCGTGAATGGTTCAATATAGCCCAACGAGTCACCGAGTAGGAAAGTGCGATTGGTTGCCACCAGCAGCGAGCGTCGGGTCAGGTAGGGTGTTGATGCCCAAGGGCCTGGCGCGATGGAAGCGATCCCAGGCAAATCGCAACTCGCGAGCAATTCGTCGATAACGGCCGAGATTCCTGAGCGTCGCCGCAGTGCCCCAGGATGAATCGCGGCCGCGAAATCAAAATATTCTCCATCGGTGCGAGAAATCCCAAGATAGCCTTCGCGACCGATGAGCATCCGTAAATTCGACGGAGATTCCAAGCAAAGCTCACTGCTCCAGCACCAGCGATGATGCTCGAGCACATTCGCTGAAATCAATTGCTGAATGCCAATCCGTCCGCGGGTATCGATCTCTGCAGGCCATTCTTTACGCTCTGAAAGTGGCGAGCGAGTCAGGCCCGAAGCGACAACGGCGCACCGTGCGCGAATCTCCGCAGAGGCTTGTGCGAAGTTGCCTGAAGGACTCTCGTCGTCTCCTTGCCGCCGAACCTGAATTTGCAACCCGGTGGAAGAGTCACGCTGCGCTGGTGGAAGCGTCGTATAAGGTGGAATCGTCGCATAAGCACGATCGAGAAAATGCGCACCAGCAGCGATCGCCTCCTGCACGAGCAGCGTGTCGAGTGTCGATCGACGGATACTTAGCATCGGAGGAATTTTCCAATGCACATCGCGTCTTCCGTATCGAATATGAAATGAATCGATCGGAACACCGCCAGCAAGTTTACAAGCGCTCAGCAACCCGAGCTCTTCGATCACCTCGAGAGCTCGCAGATTCAAGCATCCGCCGCAGACTTTCTCTCGCGGGAAACGCTGGGCTTCCAAAAGCAGCACCTCAAGGCCCTTGCGTGCGAGCCTCAGCGCGAGGCTCGCGCCGGCGACACCAGCCCCGAGAATTCCCACATCCCATGGACGTTCCGCCGCTGCAGCGATCGAGAGTGTCGAACTGAGGGGATGCAAGTAACTCATCGCGAAGCTTCCCATCGCAGCATAAACCGCTGCGGCCAACGACGGCGCACGGTCACTCCCGTCAGCCCGGCAGCGGCGGCCATAGCCGCAGCTTCCTCACAAGTCAGCGCCGCGCGAACCGATTGAGGGCCATCGAAATGGACAACCGGGGAACGAGAGAGTAGATGGCACGCAAAAAATGCAAGCAATAAGCCAAGTCGCGAGCGCCGTAAATCATCGACCAGTATCGCCGTCTGCGCAAGACGCGCCATTGTCGACATCGCTCGGATTCCATCGTCGTCAGTAAAATGGTGCAGGAGCAAGCTGCAGTAGACGATGTCGAAGGGCTGGCTATCGAGTTTTCCGGCCAGAGGCTCCTGAACGCACTCAAAAAGATCACGAACATCGAATTGCAGGCTCGTCCCTGTGTACTCCTCAGTGGATCGACTACGGACATCGACTTTTGCCTGCACCCCTCCCCCCGCAAGTTCGATCTTGGCTTTTTTCTGCGCCTCGCCAATTGCCCATGCGCTCCGATCCCAACCGGTCAGCGTAAATTCCAATTGACCTTTGAGCAGACGAAACAGAGCCAGCGCGACCTCGCCGTTGGCGCAGCCGATATCGAGAATTCTCCAGTGTCTCCTCGGTTCCCGGGCGGCGATCTGGAGAATCTCGGTTTTCAGTCGTGAGGCTGTCCCTGAAAACCAATTGATTCGCCGCAGCCCCGCCAGAGCTCGAGCGTGTTCGCGATGGCATAACGCGGGGTCATCCATCTTCTCCGGCACTAGATTTCGGGCCGCGATTTCATTTAAGGGCAGAGAGAACTTGTGCGGCATCCGCGCTAGTGGCCCCCAAACACAAAGCAAAGGTTTCGTGGTCTCGGGGAAGGCAAAAGCTGCCTGCAGCAAAACCCCAGGAGAAGAGGGCTGGGAGAATCTGGCTCGAAAACAAGCCGTAGGTCCGCCCAAATTTACCCCGCTTGGACTCGAACCAAGAATGAGGGAACCAAAATCCCTAGTGTTGCCAATTACACCACGGGGCAATCGTGCAGCGAACGCCGCCTGGGCGTAGTGTAGCGAAAGAGAACGCAGTTCGTTAAGGCTGGTTTGAGGAAAAAAATCTTCCGAGATCGGGAAGGTCTTGGGACGCGTTTTCAGCTGTCCATCGAAAGCTCAGGATCGTCCCTCAACGGAGGAGCTTTATCCGTTTCAGTGGGTTCTGTGTGGAGGCGTGCAACTGTAAAGCTGAGCTGCTGGAGTTCGCTCGCGAGATCGACGTTTGCGATTGCGGTCGGACCGAGCGAGCCCAGTGAAAGAGGTGCGAAATTCAAGATTCCGGTGATTCCCCCCCGCTGGAGACGCCGCGCGGTCGCTGCTGCCGACTCAGCGGGTACCGCGAGAATTGCCAAGTTGATTTGAAGTTCATCGATCACCGCTTCGAGTGACGCGAGGTCATAAACCGGGACTCCGCCGATCGTCTCTCCGATCCTGTCACTTCGAATGTCAAAGGCGGCAACCAAATGAAATCCCTGTTCGGCAAATCCGCGATATCGGAGGAGTGCCGTTCCAAGGGAACCCGCTCCGACAAGGGCCACATTCCATGTCTGGTCCGCTCCAAGCGCTCCGCGAATGCTTTTTGCCAACGGTGCGACTTCATAACCCTTCCCCCTTCTTCCGAGCTGTCCGAGGGTCGCGAGATCTCGACGGACAACATCTGCGGAGACTCCGAGCCGTTTCCCGAGGATCGCGCTGCTGGTTCTTTCGCTCCCCTCGTGCCTCATTCGCCGAAGCTCGCGGAGGTACAAGCTCAGTCGTGCGAGCGATGCACCGCGAAGGTTCGATTTGGGGGTTGGGTTCTTGTCTCTCGAGTCCATGCAGCGGACCCCCTCTTTTTGTGGAGGTGATGTTGGCTCTAGGCGACTCCGCTGATGTGCATTTCTTCCTTGGTTGCTTCGCGGCATCAAGCGGATTGTCCTCGCAACGTTATAACCGGTACCAACTGAATATACATTTCCGAACATCGTCCCCAAGCAGTTCATTTTTCCCCTGCAGTACAGATTCTATGTTCCACTCTTGTCTCGTAGACGATGTAGTCATTGCACCATGTCTCTTTTGCCAGAGAGCCGCAGTTTGCGCAGTTGAACAATTGGCAGCGTCGCGGGTTGTGCTGTCGTTCGAATGATTTTTTCGAGCGGCGCCGGGACAGAGGAGTACGGGGGGTGCGATTAGGTCGGCCCTTGTAGGGGCGGACCAGAAGCTGCGTCCAGCACCGTTAGCGTTGTTACTAGGAGTATTGGGAAATGAGAAAGCTGTGGTTGTTGCCGGTTCTGGCGGCCGCTTTGGTCGGTGGAACGGCTCGGCCGGTCGATGCTGCGTATTGCGGCACGATCAGCTATGCAGGCTGTGGTTGTGGTGGCGGAAGCGTTACCACGGGCACAATTGTCGAAGAAGGCGCCGCAGGCGCTGCAGTGGTTGAGGGAGCCGCCAGTGGTTCCGGGTCATACACCGTCATGCGGACCGTCCGCGAAGTCGTTTACGAACAGCGACAAGAAACGCGGTATCGCACCCGTTTCGAAACGGTCTACGAAGACAAGGTTGTGACCGCGAGCCGGATGGTCCCCGAGACCCACTCGCGAGAAGTTCAGTACACGGTGATGAAGCCGGTGTACGAACAGCATCAGAAGGAAATCAACTATACCGTCATGAAGCCGGTGTACGAAACTCATCAGCGCGAGATTCAGTATACGGTCCGCAAGCCCGTCTACGAAAATCGCAGCAAGACGATCAACTACACCGTCATGAAGCCGGTGTATGAGACCAAGAGCAAAGTGATCAATTACACCGTCCGTAAGCCGGTGTACGAGACCCGTACCAAGACGATTAACTATACCGTCATGGTCCCGGTCTACGAAACGAAGAGCCGAGAGATCAATTACACAGTCATGAAGCCAGTGTATGAGACCAAGAGCCGAGAGATCAACTACACCGTCTACAACACGGTGACTGAGCAGAAGGTTCGCACGGTCAACTACACCGTTTCAGTTCCTGTGAATTACACCAAGACGATCACCGTCAATGGTGGAAACTGGGAAACGGTTGTCGAAGAAGTTGCTGGCCCGACGATGCGTCGTACGGTGCGTGAGCCGGGCACATGGGTCTTCGACGAAGCGACCTGCCGCAACGTCTACGTACCAGGCGAATGCCGCGTGGAATGCGTTCAGTGCCCGCCCAAGCAGATCTGCAAGAAGGTCTGGGTTCCTACCTGCGAAACCAAGGAAATCAATTGCGTTCGCTATGAAACCGAATGCCGAACCAAAGAGATTCCCTACACGGTTTGCCGCAAGGTTCCCGAGTGCCGTACCAAGGTTGTGAACTACACGGTGTGCACGATGGTTCCTGAGTGCCACACCAAGGTTCAGAACTACACGGTCTGCCGGATGGTTCCTGAGTGCCGTACGAAGACCTGCAATTACACGGTCTGCAGCTATGTTTGCGAGCCTCGTCAAAAGGTTTGCAACTACACCGTCTGCACGATGGTTCCCGAGTGCCGCACAAAGACCTGCAACTACACGGTTTGCAGCTATGTTTGCGAGCCTCGCACCAAGGTTTGCACCTACACCACTTGCAAAATGGTTCCTGAGTGCCGTACGAAAGTCTGCACCTACACCACTTGCAAAATGGTTCCCGAGTGCCGTACCAAGACGGTCTGCTACACCGTTTGCCGCAAAGAATGCTACGAAAAGACCATCAAGGTTGCTCGTTGCGTCAAGGTTTGCGAACCTTACACGGTAACGATCTGCTGCCCGAAAGTGGTTTGCAAGGAAGTCCCAGTAACGATTTGCTGCCCGACTCCTTGCTGTGATCCATGTGCAGCCACCGTCGCTCCTGCTCGCAGTGGCGGCCTGCTGAAGAAAATCTTCGGCGGATTGGGTGGTTGCGGATGCGGAAGTGGCTGCGCCAGCAGCTGCGATTCCGGTTGCGGTTGCTAACAACGCCACCTGGATCGGCTAACAGTCCTGTCCGGAGCTTCACATAGGGGGGCGAGATTCGTAAGAGTCTCGCCCCCTTTCATTTTTATCCAGCTCCTCTCGCAGTTGCGCGAGGACGGCCCTCCGCCGAACGGTCCCTTTGAGAGTGAGTCCTCCATTGTCGACCGAGAGCGGCTCGTTCAAACGACACAGTCGACGAATTCGTGGCCACTGTCGATCCCGCTGCTCATGCAGCACCAGATAATTCCAGATAGCGCTTGTCGAGATTTCGTGCGGAGCGTCCACGACAAGCTCAAGCTCCTGATCATGCAGATGGAAAATCGCATGCCGCAGTCCCACAGCGGCTTGCAATCGCTGCTCCAGCGGAACCGGGTCGAGCTTCATCCCACTTGGGAGGACGAGGACTTCATCGATTCTGCCAATCACCCGAACGGTTCCATCTTCTTCAATTTCCCCGTGATCCCCAGTTCGCAACCAACCGTCTTCGGTAAAGCGTTCCTTGGTCGCTTCAGGGTCATCCCAATACCCCAGCATGACTCCGGGGCCGCGGCTTTGGATCTCCCCTTGATCCCCAATCCGAACCTCCGTTCCTGCGATCGGTTTACCGACTCTTCCGGGGCGAGCGTCATCGCTCGATG
>Ga0169931_10008725_pt1 | contig 14734 bp, 12 predicted proteins | sample Kivu_15m_20L_FD_129675 | JGI IMG/M metagenome (GOLD analysis project Ga0169931, IMG submission 129675) | Freshwater microbial communities from Lake Kivu, Western Province, Rwanda to study Microbial Dark Matter (Phase II) - Kivu_15m_20L... | ecosystem: Environmental > Aquatic > Freshwater > Lake...
CTGGAAGCAGGCCTGCGCGAAGTTGGGCACGCAGCCGCTCACCACCCGGGGCAAGCACCCCGGCCGTGAAACCCTCACCTCCGCAGGGGTTGGTGGCGTCCAGATGGCCGACGTCCTCGTCGATATCGAAACCGGTATCGTCAAGATGAACAACTTTGTCGCTGTCCAGGACTGCGGACTGATCATGGATCTGAAGACGGCCGAGAGTCAGGTCTACGGTGCGATGATCATGGGCGTCTGCTTCTCTCTCTACGAAGAGAAGATCATGGACACCCAGACAGGCCGGATGCTCAACCCGAACATGGAGTTCTACAAACTGGCGGGACTCGCCGATATCGGAACCTTCAAAGTCCATATGATGACCGGGAAAGGCTACGATGAACGGGGCCCGATCGGACTGGGAGAGCCGCCGACAGTCTCGCCCGGAGCGGCGATCTCCAACGCTGTCGCCAACGCGATCGGGGTGCGGGTCGGGACGATTCCGCTGACCCCGGACCGGGTGCTCGCCGCCCTGGCCCGGAAAGGAGGCCAAACGTCATGAATCAATTTGAATACGCCAGCCCCACGACGAAAGAGCAGGTGGTCGCCCTCCTCGGAGCGACCTGGGGAGAGGTCGAAGTGCTCGCGGGTGGCACCGATCTTCTCAGTCTGATGAAGGACTATGTCGCGACCCCGAAGCGGGTCGTCAACCTCAAGGGCATCAAGGAGCTCTCCGGGATGCGGGTCGCCAGAGACGGGTCCGGTCGAATTGGGGCCCTCGTCACGCTCGACCAGCTGATCGAGGGCCTGGGGAAGGCCCATCCGGCCCTCAGCCAGGCCGCGTCCGGAGTGACCAGCCCGCAGATCCGGAATATGGGAACGGTTGGGGGAGACCTCTGCCAACGCCCCCGTTGCTGGTACTACCGGGCCGGCTTCGGCCTGCTCGCCCGGAATGAGGCGGGCCAGGCGCTGGTTCCGAACGGGGACAACCGCTACCACGCGATCCTTGGCAACGATGGCCCCTCCTATTTTGTCAATCCGTCCTCCTTTGCCCCTGCCCTCATTGCCCTGCAGGCGAAGATTCAGATCTTTGGCCCCAAAGGCGCGAGGGAGGTGGCGGCGGGAGAGTTCTTCGTCCGCCCCGCCACCGAGAAGGATCGGGAGTACGCGCTGCAACCCAATGAGATCGTTACCGGAGTGACCCTGCCGCGCGCGGTCGGGCAGCAGAGCGCGACCTACGAGGTTCGTCAACGCGAGGCGCTCGACTGGCCTCTCGCGACGGCCTCCGTGGCGCTCCGCCTCGACGGGGCTCGCAAGGTGAGCGAGGCGCGCATCGTCCTCGGTCACGTCGCGCCCATTCCCTGGATCGCCGCCGCGGCGGCCGCTTCGCTGATCGGCAAGCCTCTCACCGAGGAGACGGCTGCCGCCGCAGGCAAGCTGGCGGTCGCCGGAGCCAACGCGCTCAGCCACAACGGCTACAAGATCCAGCTCGCCTCGGTCGCGGTCAAACGCGCCCTGCTGCAAGCAGCGGCCTGAGAAGCGGCCGACCAACAAACACAGGGAGCGAGATCCCCGTCCGGAAGGGAGGACTGTCATGACAGAAGCAGAACGCTACGATACCAACCGCCCAAACCTCTGCCCAGCACTGCGCTGGAAGGAGATGTTCATCTGGGCCGAACACGAACCGACCGTTCCCAGGTCGAACACCGGCAGCTTCTGGTGCCTGCATACTCAGAACTGTCTGGGACCGGATGGCCAACTGGCGGAACCGGAATTCTGCGACAACGCGCAGCGCGGTTGCCATGCCCACGAATGAGTCAGTACAATCGTGAACGTTCTTCTCATTCGCCTCGATGTTCGGCGAGTAAGCTGAGCAGCCCAGGCGTTGACAGGCGCGTCGACGGGAGTGCCGACAAGATGGAATGAGGATGAGAAGGGCGACGGGGAATGGCTCCTCCTCGCTCTTCTTGCCTTTTCGGTTATCGTTTGTCGATGGTTCTTTCGAGGAGATTTGGGTCGGATGACCTTCGATCCGCGACCAGACAGCCGTACGCTGTCGCCGACAGATGAGCAGCGTGCGAACCCGCACAGTAGGAGGCTTGAGCGAATGAAAAGTCTACTGAGAGTAATAGCCATTTGTATGCTCGGAGGGTGGTGGGGACCGGCAGCGCAGGCGCAGCAGATTCACGGGGACTACCTCGAATCACGCAACGCCGATGTCTACACTGGACATTGCTACGCGATGTCGGAGCTGAACCTGGCGGGCGACCAGGCGATCATGGCGTGGCGGGTCTCCCGTGGAGAGTGGGAAGGGGTGCCGCTCGACGGCCTGAGTGTTGTCGGGGTGACCCGTGCGACCGGGACGATGGGCAGCCCCTACGTCGAGGCTCCGGCGGCCAGGTCGGTCCTCATTCTCGACGCGAAAGCGAGCCCTCTCCAGCGACAAGCCCTCGCCTCCTTTGCGCGCGCGATGGGTGGACAGGTCCTGCAAGAGATCGTTCGGACAGAGATTGCCCCTATCTCGCTCGAACTCGACTTTCACGGTGAGCATCCGAGCGGGGGACGGCTCGAGGCTGGAAGCCTCGCCAGCGTCGTCGCGCGAAGTCTGACGGCCGGCGATCATATCTGCGGGAACGAGCAGACCTACTACCCCCCGTTGACCGCGACCGCTCACTCGATGCCCGCTGTCGCCTCCCTCGACCAGTTCAAAGGCGAAGGCCTGGGTGTCTCCTGGACCCTTCGGAACAAGCGGAGCGCCTTTGTCGGCCATTTCGCTCGATGAGCCCAATCAGCGGTCCAATGGAATGGGGAAGGAGCGACAGGATGAAGGTTGATCGAGAAGGGAGCGCGAGGAGCCGCGCCCACCAGTCTGCTATTGGATTTGCCGCACTGATCTTTGTGCTGTGCGGTCTCTCTGTCGGGCTGGCTGGTGAGCGAAACGAGGGCTATCGGGTGGAAGCGATCGGGCCGGCGACGGATTCATCCGTGGCCGAGTCGATTCGCAAAGCGCTGAGTCCGTCAGGAATCCGGGTCCTCGATGGGGGAGGGGCGACGGTGTGTGAGATCTGGCTGCGCCGGGAGATCCCCGCCAGCGCCGAAGAGGTCTCGGGCGCCTTCTTCTCGAAGATTGGGGAGGGGACCTTCGTCGGACTCGCCCATTTCCCCAAAAATGGGGGCGATTTTCGTGGACAAGGGCTGGCTGCGGGATGGTATACGATGCGCTATGCCATGATCCTGCAGGACGGAAACCACCTGGGGGTCTCCCCTTCCCGAGACTTTCTGCTCTTCAGTCGGGCATCCGACGACACCGACCCAGGCCGGGCATTCCCGATCGCCGAACTCTACCAGAAGAGCCGGGCGGCGTCCGGCACAGGCCACCCCTCCAGTTGGAGCCTCGTCTTTCCGACCGAGGAGAAAGGGCTGCCGCGGGTGGTGACGAACCACGAGGAGCACGTCATCCTCGAGATGCAGCTGCCGACCGCCGGCGGACCTACCGCGGTCGGGATGATCATCATCGGCAAGACGGAGGGCTAACCATCGCCCTCTTTCCCAAGGAGAGAGTCCCTGTGGAACTGTACTTCTTCTACAAGAGCACCTGAACGACCTGTCGGGACGCGCGGAGGTTCCTGCGCGAGCTGCTCGATCGACACCCGGACGCGCCCCCGCTCCACGAGCGGGACTACGCGAAGACTCCTCTCACTGAGGCCGAGTTGGTTTTTCTACTGGGGAACGATCCGGTCGGACCGTTCCTCAATGCCCGCCACGCTGTCTACAAAGAGCGTGGCTACGCGGATCAACTCCCCACCCAGGAGGAGCTGATCAAGCTGGTCCCGGCCGAGCCAAACCTCATCCGACGCCCGATCGTCCGCTGGGGCAAGCGGACCGTCATTGGCTTTGATCAAGAGGCGCTGACCGCGATGCTCGAATCGCGATAACAGCCGTTGGCCTGGCCCAGCAAGCGCGTCTCCCCTTGCCCGCCCTCCATTCAGATCGCCCTCCCGGCCTTGGCAGCTCGACGGCCTCCTCTTCGAAGATCGAGCATCAGCGAGAGAGATGATCCCAGATGAAGACGTTACTGCTGGAACTGCTGTTGATTCTGCTGCTGATCGTCGCCAACGGCTTCTTTTCGATGGCTGAGATGGCGATCGTCTCCTCGCGCCGTGCCAGGTTGTACCACCTGCAAGCCTTTGGCTCTGCAATGAAGCGACGGCGTGCGAAAGTGGCGCTGGAGCTGGCGGAGTCGCCGGAACGGTTCCTCTCGACAGTCCAGATTGGAATCACGCTCATCGGGATCCTCGCTGGGACCCTCGGGGGAGCAACATTGGCCGGGGAACTGGCCATGCTTCTCCAGCGGGTCGGGGAGGGTTCCCCCACTCGCCTCCTCTCCTGGCTGCCCGCCTACAGCGAGATGATTGGAGTTGGGATCGTCGTCATCGGCATCACCTATCTCTCCCTGATCATCGGAGAGCTGGTTCCGAAACGACTCGCCCTCAACGCGCCGGAACGAATTGCGACGCAGGTCGCCAGCCCGATGCGCGCCCTCTCGCGGGCCGCCGGCCCATTGGTCCACGTTCTCGAGCAATCAACGGCGGGAATCCTTCGTCTCTTCCGAATTCAACTCCAGGCCAGTCCTCCGATCACCGAAGAGGAGGTCAAGATCCTCATCGAACAGGGCACGCAGTCCGGCGTCTTCAATCCGGTGGAGCAGTCTCTCGTCCGGAACATTTTCCGATTGGCGGATCAACCAGTCAGTACCCTCATGACCCCGCGGATGGAGATGATCTGGCTCGACGTCGAGCGCCCACTGGATGAGCTGCGTCGACGCGTCATCGAGAGCCCCCACGCCTTGTTCCCCGTCGCACGGGGGAGTGTGGATGATCTCCTCGGAGTCGTCAAAGGGAAAGAGTTGCTCTCCGCTATTGAGCTTCTCCGATCCCCGGCAGAGGCATCTCAACCATCTCTCCCATTTGACTGGTCCCTCCTCCTGCAGGAACCACCCCTTCTCCTCGAGACACGATCCGCGCTCGACGCGCTGGAAGCCTTCCGCTTCTCTCCCCTCCAGATGGCCCTGGTAGTCGATCCCAACCAGTCGATCGAGGGGCTGGTGACGAGCGACGATCTCCTGCGCGCCATCGTCTCTGATGCCGTTTCCCGGCGACAACCGGCCAGGGAGTCTGACCCCCAATCGCCTCACGAAAGAAGGAGAGAGGAGCCCTGGATGCTCGAGGGAACCCTCTCCCTCCTTCAGTTGAAAGAGATTTTTCCGATTGGTCCGCTCCCAGGCGAGGACCGTGGCCTGTTCACGACCCTCTCCGGCTTTCTAATGAGCCGTCTCGGGCGTGTTCCAACGGTTGGAGATGTCGTCGAATGGACGGGATACCGCTTCGAAGTCGCGGCGATGCACGGACGGCGAACGGTCCGAGTGGCAGTGACCCCGCCTCCGCTCGTCCCCCTCGAGACGGGAAGGGGAGCCCTTCCCGCGGCTCCCCTTCCCATCCACTCAGATGGCCCATCCCCCTCACTCAAGCAAGGGCAATATCGAACTGCTCCTGATGAACCGTCGGGTCGCTCTTGATCGTCACGACGCCGCCGAGGTAGGACTCGACCTCGACCAGGATGTCCCGCTCTGAGGTGCGCAGTGCCTTGGCCACCTCCGGGTTGACCCGCAGGATCACCTCGTTGTGGCTATCGACGCTCTTCGAGACACGCCGGGATTCCGCGAGGATCTCGTAGCAGATCGTCTGCGCACTCTTGACCATTCCCGCCCCGCCACAGTACGAACACGGCGTGCAAAGGGTCCGCTCCAACGACTGCTTGACTCGCTTCCGCGTGATCGCCACCAGCCCAAAGTCGTTGAACTGCAGGATTTTGGACGGCGATCGATCACTTCGCAGCTCCTGCTCGAGCGCTTGCATCACCTTCTGACGGTTGCGCCGCTCCTCCATATCGATGAAGTCGAGGACGATGATCCCCCCCAGGTCGCGCAGCCGGATCTGCCGGACAATCTCCTTCGCCGCTTCGAGGTTGGTCTTGACGATCGTGTCCTCCAACCGATTCGAACGCCCGACAAACTTTCCGGTGTTGACATCGATCGCCACCAGCGCTTCCGTCTGATTGATGACGATGTAGCCGCCAGACTTGAGCCAGACTCGCGGCTTGACCGCCTTGTCGATCTCGGATTGCACGCCGTTGTGCTCGAGGATCGGGGTCTCCCGCGTATAGAGCTTGACCCGATTGACGAGCCGCGGAGCGAATCGATTGACGAAATCGACGATCCGCTCATACTCGAACTCGTTGTCGACCCGGATGGCCGTGAAATCGGTCGAGAGTTGGTCGCGCAGAATGCGCTGCACCAGGTCCAGGTCGCGGTGCACGATCGACGCGCCCTTGACCCGCTCTGAACGGCGACGGATATCCGTCCAGGTCCGAACGAGGTATTGCACGTCTTCGCGCAGATCTTCCGGGCTGCAGCCATGAGCAGCGGTCCGAACAATGAAGCCGCCCGAAGCGTTTGTCTCGGCACGCAGCTGGTGCAGGGTCCGCTTGAGGCGCTGCCGCTCTTCGTCGGTCCCGATCTTTCGGGAAACACCGATATGCTCCACCGTGGGCATATAGACGATATATCGACCGGGGAGCGCGACGTGGGAAGTGATCCGAGCCCCTTTCTGGCCGATCGGTTCCTTAGCGATCTGGACGATGATCTCCTGCCCCTCACGCAGCAGATCCGAGATCACTGGACGCTGATACCGATCTGGCCGTGGACTGATGGGTGGGGGCAACGGACTGGGCGTCGGCGTCGCCGGTTCGGCCGGCTCCTCCTCGGCCCCCTCGTCGCTCCGCCCCTCCTCGCCGCCGGATCCATCCCCAGAGCGGGGCCGGTAGGAGCGGCGCCGCCCACGACCACCGCGACGCGTCGCCATCTCCGCGAGGATCGGCTTCTCCTCCAACTCCGCCTCGCCATCAGCGAGCGGCTCCTCGGCGACCGCCTCCCCGCTCACCTGGGCCGTTTCTCCTTCGTCGGCGGGGAGCGATGGGGCCGCCACGGCGACCTCGACCTCATCGACGACCCGCTCCAGTGCTTCCCCCTCTTCCACGGAAGACTGCCAGGAACCCACTTTCACCTCAGGGGTCGGCTCCACCTCGACGAGGGAGACCCTCCGCTCTTCCTGATGAATCCGATGGCTGATCCGATCCTGCATCAAGGCGTCCTTGAGCATCTCGCCTTCCATTCCACCGGCCTCTTCATCGACCACCCGCTCGAGCGGCTCGTGATGGGCAATGACCATCGGGGTCAGCGAACCGACGCGGATTCCGACCGGGGGCTCCACTGCCTTGCCTTTGCGATCCCGCGATCGATCCCCCCGCTTCTCCTGACGAGCCGGACGCGCTCCTGGTGTCGCCACCTCCCCCTCTTCCACATCGACAGCCGGCGCTTCTTCCCTCTCAGCCGCTTCGACAGACTCGGAGAGGTCCTCTCCGGAAGGCTCTCCGGATCCCCCCTCAGATGAGCGCCGACGACGCGGGCGACGGCGGCGTCGACCGCTGTACTCCTCGTCTCCTTCCCGCGGCGTCTCGACGGGCGCGCTCTCCACCTCGGCCACCTCCGCGGCCTCCTCCGGCTCGGCCACCGTGGCCACCGCCTGCGCGGGAGCGTCCTCGCGATAACTCAATCGCCGCTGGCGACGCTGGCGCGAGGAGGCCGGTCGAGCCGGCGCGGAGGCGGGCAAGGCCACTCCCTCAACGGACTCATCGTCCGGCAGCATCTCCACTACGGGCTCTTCCGCCAGCTCCTCGATATGGCTCAAGGCCGCCACTTGCAGATCGACCTCTTTCTCTTCTTCCCCGTCCGCCGACTCGACTACGGGCGCCGCGGCGAATGGTTCCGGCCGTCCCCCCTCGCGAGAAAAACGGGAAGGACGCTCTGTCCGCACCGGGCGGCTGACTTCACGCCGCTCCTCCCCACCACCTTCGTCCATCTCCTCCTCGTCGAGGAAATCAGAGACGTAGAGGAATGAATCCCGCTCCAATCCAATATCGACAAAGGCCGACTGCATCCCAGGCAGGACCTTCATGACCCGTCCCTTGTAGATGTTGCCGACGATTCCTTGATTTTCGTCGCCGCGCTCGACGTAGAACTCGGTGACCAGATCGTCCTCGACGATCGCAATCTTCTTTTCGCGTCCGTTGACGCTGACAATCAATTCCTTGGCCATTCCACTCTCCCAGGTAGCCGGGCAAGACCAGGGCGGAGATCCTCTTCCATCCTGGCGGCTTCAGCCACCCTCCAAATCGGTCTATTTTGGGTTGTCTACGCCACACCAGCCCTCGCGGCCCTGTCTCGACAGAGGGGAGATCCTCTCCCTGTCAGTTGACAAAGCGGTTGAGGCGGATGCTGATCACCAGCCCAAGCCCCAACAAAGTCGCGACCGCTGACGACGCACCCGCGCTCATCAACGGAAGAGGGATTCCCATCACGGGGAGCAACCGCAAGACCATCCCGATGTTCACCGTCATGTGGTAGAGCAGCAGCGCGGCAACGCCCGTAGCCAGGTAGAGACCTTCCCGCTCACGGGCCCGTTGCGCTGTCTGCAGCATTCGCATGACGAGAAACAGATAGCCGGTCAGGGTCAGGAACCCACCCACAAATCCCCATTCCTCGCTAGTCACAGCGTAGATAAAATCATTTTCGACCTCGGGCACAAATCCGAGGCTTCCCTGCGTGCTTCCTCTTAATCCCTTTCCAAAGATTCCCCCGGAACCTACCGCAATCTCTGCCTGGTCGTTCTGGTAGCGGAACCGTTTTTCAGCCAGATCGGGCCAGTAGACAGCCCGAATCCGCTCACATTTGTAGCCTTTACACTGCTTGAGGATCGGGATGGAGATGCTGAGGGCCAGCACCAGTCCTCCGATCCCCACTGCCACCCAGCGCCAGGAGATCCCCCGCACAAAGAGCATTGCCACCAGAAACGAGAGGAAGCTGAGCGCACTCCCTGTGTCATTTCCAAGGAGAACCAGTCCTGTCGGAAGAGCCCAGATCAGCATCGGCTTGATCAGGGAGGTCAAACTGGGTGGACCTGAGCGGCCTCTCGACAGAATGGCGGCGAGGAGAAGAATGGTGGAGATCTTGGCAAATTCGGACGGTTGGAGGCCGATCGGCCCGAGATACAACCAGTTCCGGTTGCCATTGACCATCTTTCCCAATGGGGTGAAGACCAGCAGCTGAAGGACGACTCCCAACGCGTAGAGCGCTGGAGCCAGCCCGAGAATTCGACGATAGTCGATGAGGGTTATCGCCAGGAGGAGTCCTGTGCCCAGAGCAACACCAAAGGCTTGCCGTCGCCAAAGGCCCTGGCTGGGCTGGGCACTCGAGATTTCGAGAATGCCAAAGACAGCCAGCGCCAATGCCACTGCGAGCAAGGGCCAGTCAAAATCGGCCAGATATCGATCCGTTACCTTGGGAAGCATGGTGACCCCGCCGTGCGTCACTCCAACCGGTCCAGCCCTCTTCCGGACGGTCTCGTTGCCAGTCCCGGCGCCTCGTTTGAGGAGGGACCTTGAGCAATCGGTGGCTCCGCTGAAGCTGGTCGGCTCAAGCGGAGATATTCTTCATAGATCGGTTTGGCTCGTGGGGCGGATTGTTTGCCCCCGAACCCGGCATTTTCCGTCAAAATGACGATCGCCAATTCAGGCTGATCGCGTGGAGCGAAGCTCATGAACCAGGCGTGATCGCGGTTCTTCTCGCCGGCTTTGTCGTTCGAGGCGACCTGGGCTGTCCCCGTCTTGCCACACACATCGAAGCCAGCCACGGCCGCCGCTGTCGCCGTCCCGCTGCCGTTGACGGCGAGCCACATCCCCCGCTTGACGATCTCCCGTGTTTCGGACGCCATCGGAACCGTGAACCGTCCCGGATCCTGATAGGCCGTCTCCGGCTGCCAGCCGCCCGATCGGCCATAGCCGCTGGCGATACGCCGCATCAGGTGAGGGGTGTGAAACTGCCCTCCCATCGCCAGCCCGCCCACGTACCGCAATACCTGGACGGGCGTCGAGGCATTGGTCCCCTGCCCAAACGAGGAGGCCGCCATATCGTAGTCGGTCCAGCGGGCTTCGCGCAGGGCCATCTGCTCGTCCCGCTCTGACCAGGGCTCCTTCCGTTCGGTCTTCCGGCGTTTGAGGACGTTGCGGGTGATGTTCTGTTTGACGGCACGCGTCGGCGGAAGACCACTCGCCTCCCGGGGAAGATCGATTCCGGTCCGCTCTCCAAAGCGAAAGAGGCGCACCCATTTCTCAAATCGCTCGACCCCGAGTTTGAGGCCCAAACGGTAATAGTATCCATCGGCGGAGACTGCGATGGCCGTCACCACATCCGGCATGCCCAGATTGGAGAGGGAACGCATGAAGTAGGTCCCCAGTTGGATCCCCCCATCCTGCACCCGCGAGTTCTCAGGGGTGATCACCCCCTCGCCCAGCGCGGCGACGGTCGTCAACAGCTTCCAGGTCGAACCTGGCGGGTAGCTCCCCTGAATGGCGCGATTGTAGAGGGGCTTGTTCGGATCCTCGTAGAGTTCACGAATCTCCTCCCGCCCCCAGGCACTCTTGGCCCGCAACGAGAAGAGGTTGGGATCATAGGCGGGATGGGAGACGAGCGCGAGAATCTCGCCATTCCGGGGATCCGAGACCAGAATGACCCCCCGATTCGAGGGCATCCCATCGGTCTGCTGCTCCGCGACCCGCTGCAAGGAAAGATCGATCGTCGAGTAGAGGTCCCGGCCCGGAATCGGCTCGGCGACGCTGATCTCGCGTTGAATCCGCCCCCGACTGTCGACAATCACTGTCCGCTCACCGTCCTGCCCACTCAAGAGGTCATTGTAGGTGCGCTCCATCCCGGCCTTCCCGACAACATCGCCCAACTTGAAGCCTTTTTCTCTGGAGAAGGCGGCATCTGGGTCGTCGAGTTCCTCCCGGCTGACCTCTCCGACATAGCCCAGCGCGTGGGCCGCCACGGTACCGTGCGGATACCAGCGCCGGGGTGCCTCCTCGGCGCGGATCATCGGATACTCGAACTGATGAGCTTCGACCCAGGCCACCTCGGACGGGGTCGCTTGCTCGCGGACGACAATCGACTCATAGCGGGCTTCATAGCGGGCCGCCTCGAAACGCCTGGCCAGCCAATCGGGGTCGATCTCGAGATTCTCCGCCAGAACTCGCGCGATCTCGTCGAAGCTTCGGATATCCTTGCGGTGGATGAGGATGTTGTGCGAAGGCTGACTCGTCGCCAAAATCTCCCCGTGACGATCGAAGATCGTGCCGCGTCGCGCGGGAATGGTCAGTACTCGGGTACGGTTCTGCTCTGCCCGTAAGGCATAGACCTCTCGGTTGACAATCTGCAGGTACCATAGTCTCCCGCCGAGGAGGAGAAAGATCGCCACCGCGCAGAACCGTACAATCGACAGTCGCTGCTCGGCCCTTCGATGCTCCTCTCGCGATTGATATGTATCCTGGATCATCGTTCCAATTCCTGCGTGCTCCCGCGCGAACTGTCGATCAACTTCTTCGCCTCACCGCAGGCGGACGGCCTATCGACGCCTTCTCAGCGCGGCAGTTCGCCGTCGCCGGAGCGGATCGACCCAGAGAAAGATTCGATCCAGCAGGATATAGAAGGCAACCGAAGCACACAGATTCAGCAACATCCCAAAGAGAAGAGTGGCGGCCACTCCCACCCCTCCGACCAGAACCGGAAGGTCGACATCGAGCAACCCATAGAAGAGCAGCCTGACGGTCGTGTTGAGGAGGGAGGCCAGAGCCACCGAACCAAGCCGAACGCGGAGATTGTCGACGGCGATCCGGGTCGTAATCCAGTAGAGCAGGTATGCGACGAGCAGATACCCGAGACCAGCTACTCCTATCGTCCCACCATAGGAGGACGAATCGAGGAGCACTCCGGCAATGACGGCAGTTGCGAGCGTCTGCAGGAAGTCCCGCCGGAGTCCGACATAGACCGCCAATAGTAGCAGCCAGTCGATATGGCCGACCCACTCGGCAATCCTCACCGGCATCAGTTGGCCAAGCGAGGTCTGTAACCAGAGCGCGACGAGCATCGATACCGGAATTCGCCATACCTTCCAGCCCGATTGATTCTCCAAGGATCCTCTTCCACTTTTCTGCGAGATCAAGATCTACGCCGCCACACCACGGGCAAGGCCATCACGGCAACCCGGAGGTCCGGCGACGGGGCCCTGAAGTCTCCTCTCGCTTCTCCTCGCGCAGCAGATCGTCGACGCCCTCGCGGATCTGCTCCCGCGTTACCTGCAAAACGGAGACCACCTCGAGTCGCCCAAGGGCCGCCGCCGGCTCCAAGGGCAACGAGGGCGTCGCCGTCCCTCCTTCCCCTCCGGCCACGCGGACCCGGCCGATCAGCAAGCCCGGGGGATAGATCCCATCCTGTCCCGAGGTGACCACCTTCTCGCCATTTTCCATCAGTTGGGGGGGAGTGAGGAACTGAAACCGCGCTCCCGTTTGGCGCTCTTCCCCACGCACAACCCCAAGGTGCCGGTCGGTCAGGGTCGCCCCAATGATTGCCCCAGCGCCGTGTCGCTCATCGGTGATCAGGAGCACCCGCGAGGAGATCGGAGAGACGACGATCACTCGCCCAACCAGCCCTTCGCCGTCGACCACCGGCTGATCTTTTCTTACCCCGTGACGCGATCCCCGGTTGAGAATCACTGTCTGAAAGAGGTGGTTCGCGTCCCGCCCAATCACCCGCGCAGGGATCATCGGATAGGGTTGGTCCCGCTGCCACTCGACCAGCCCCCGCAGGTGGCTCAGCATGTTGAGCTGCTCCCGCAGAAAGACCAGTTGACTCTCCAAACCAGCCTGTTCCGCTTTGAGTCGAAGATTTTCCTGCCGGACGCCACGCAAGTCGAGATACCCTTGGGTCGCCCCGGATACCCAGGAGATTCCTTGTGTGAGGCCTGATTGAAGGGGCGCCGCGACCGCCAACAGAAGCACCTGCAAGACGCGGAGATCAGGCCGTTGGGGAGCTCGATTGAGGGAGATGGCGATCAGGTGCGCAATCAGCAGCACTCCAATCACCCACGTAGGGTTGCGGCGAGCACTCTCCCTGACCTTCTCCACAAGAACCATATCGGTCGATCAACGACTCTATCCAAAAACTCTCTACCCAAAAACTCGATCCAAGGACTTTACCAGCGGCCCCCATCCAGGCGGAGCGGCGTCGCTTACGAAGGCAACACCCCGCCATCCCATCGAACCCGGCGGAGAAGCTCGAAGTCTGAGAGCATGGCTCCCGCTCCGAGGACGACCGAGGAGAGCGGGTCTTCCGCGATACTGACCGGCAGGCCTGTCTCCTGCATCAATCGGACGTCGAGATTCTTCAAGAGGGCCCCCCCGCCCGTCAGGACGATTCCCCGATCGACAATATCGGCGGACAACTCGGGCGGGGTCCGCTCCAGCGCGACACGGATGGCATTGATGATCGTCGAGATCGAGTCCGAGAGCGCCTCCCGGATCTCCGTGTCGCTGACAGTGATCGTCTTCGGAATCCCTTCGATCAAATTCCGCCCCTTGATCTCCATCGATTTCGGTTCGTCAAGCGGCGCCGCCGATCCGATCTCCATCTTGATCTGCTCCGCCGTCCGCTCTCCGATCAGAAGGTTGAACTTGCGCTTGCAGTACTGAGCGATCGAATCGTCCAACTCGTTCCCGGCCACCCGAACGCTCTTCGAATAAACAATTCCGGAGAGGGAAATGACCGCAATGTCGGTCGTTCCTCCCCCGATGTCGACGATCATGTTGCCGTACGGCTCGGTGATCGGCATCCCAGAGCCGATCGCCGCCGCCATCGCCTCCTCCACCAGATAGACTTCTGAGGCCTTCGCACGGTAGGCACTGTCTTCGACCGCGCGTCGCTCGACCTGGGTGATCTCGGAGGGAATGCCAATGACGATCCTCGGGCTGACCCACTGCTTCCCGTTATGCGCCTGCTGGATAAAGTACTGGAGCATCTTCTCCGTCACTTCGAAGTCGGCGATCACCCCATCCTTCATCGGACGAATGGCGACGATATTCCCTGGAGTTCGGCCCAACATCTCCTTGGCCTTGTTCCCCACGGCTTCGACTTTCTGGGTGATCTTGTTGATGGCGACGATCGAAGGCTCGGAGACGACGATCCCTCTCCCACGGGCATAGACGAGTGTGTTGGCGGTTCCGAGATCGATCGCGAGATCGCTCGAGAAGATGCTGAAGATGGAACGTAGATTCATGGAACTGCGTATCACTCCATTCCCACGGGGGGGGGGAAGACCTTGACCTTCTACGGGGGCTGATGTCAGAGGCTGGTCGAAGATTGCCGCTCGGATGCAGCAGAGAAGGCTGGGGAGGTCGAACAACCCAGACCTCTCGACAAGGGGCGAAACCGATCCGTGTCTGCATCTGAACGGGAGAAAAGGACGCAGTATTAATAAGACCTGCGGACCCGCTCTTCACTCACGACAGATCATCTCCCCTGTCCTTCGCGCGGCTCAACCTTCCAGGTATCTCTTCTTCGAGGCCTGCCTTTGGCCTTGACGGGATTCGATCCGACTGCCCTCAGCGGATCAGAACCAGAAGATCAGAATAAAGATCATCAAGGGTTTCCCTCGACCTTTTCTGTTGACTTGCTCTCTCCGGACGCGAAAGACCGCTTCAACAGCCTTCCTGGTCCGGGAACCGGGGCAGATCGTGGCCTGCCTCCACCGGC
>Ga0169931_10008726_pt1 | contig 14731 bp, 10 predicted proteins | sample Kivu_15m_20L_FD_129675 | JGI IMG/M metagenome (GOLD analysis project Ga0169931, IMG submission 129675) | Freshwater microbial communities from Lake Kivu, Western Province, Rwanda to study Microbial Dark Matter (Phase II) - Kivu_15m_20L... | ecosystem: Environmental > Aquatic > Freshwater > Lake...
GTTGATCATGACGGAGAAAAAATTAGTGGATGATTTGGAGAGTGCAGTTGAGGTCAGTGAATTCGGGTTCAGCAAATTGTAGGCCTATAGGATCATACTAGAGAAGTAAACATTGATATACAATACGATGAACAAGTTTTTGGCAGTTAGAGGTTCATACCAGGCTCAGATATGGATACCCACCTAAAAACAAGGCCTGCTCTAGAACATCTTGCCCTCAGTAGTATCATACTCATCGCCTTAAACCCGCATTAAACCACCCACTTACTTCTAAACCAACACCTTCACTGCACCCTTCCAGGAAATCATCAACACCTATGGTATTCCTCGCTACCAGGAAGTCAACCCAGCACTTTTTGCTATACCCATCTTTCCTTTCTTGTTTGGTGTGATGTTCGGAGATATCGGACATGGTGGTGTATTGTTATGTGCTGCTTTGTGGATGCTATACTCCAAGGACGCAAGAGCACTTGGAGATATATATGGAATCAGGTATTTACTACTTCTGATGGGAATATTCGCATTCTACTCAGGATGGATCTACAACTAATTCTTCTCAATTCCACTTAACGTCTTCGGGTCATGCTATCCTTCAGGCTAGCCTTAATAGTAAGTATAAAGAATCAGCGATGATTGTGTATATCCTATAGGTTTCGACCCTAGATGGATCAGAACCACAAATTAGTTGAACTTCTTCAACTCCTACAAGATGAAGTTTGCAGTCATCATTGGAGTTCTACAAATGACTTTTGGTAATAGTATCATTATATAGGTATCGTGTGCAAGTTGCTTAATACTATTCATTTCAAGAACTGGCTCTAGACTATTTTCGAGTGGCTACCTCAGCAAGTATTCTTCTTCTGCACTTTCGGCTACATGTGCGTGCTTATCATATACAAGTGGACTATCCCTTGGTAGGTTTAAAGAGACACTTCATAAGCTCCCTCTATCATCGCACAAATGATCGCATTACCTCTCAAGGCAGGATCCACCTAAGGCAAACCCCTATGGGATATGCAGGCCCAGGAGAATCTTCAACTTAATTTGTTGACGATCGCTTTGATCTGCGTACCGTGGATGTTGCTGATCAAGCCTTTTATCATTTGGATGAGAATGCCTAAACATGAAGCTCATGACTAGCACTCTCATGATCTCTCCGAGCAGCTGATTGAACAGAACAAGCTGCCAGTACCATCAAAGAAACACTAAGCTCATGACTAACACTAGGACATCGGGGAGATTGCTGTGCATCAAATTATCGAGACCATCTAGTTCGTCCTAGGCAGCATATCTAATACTGCTTCTTACTTGCGTCTCTGGGCCTTGAGTTTAGCTCACGGACAACTCTCCAAAGTCTTCCTGGAAAAAACAATCGGTGGTGGTATGTAAAGCGCTAACGCAATAGTAATCGTTTTTGGCATGTACTTCTTCTTCAACATCACGATTGGAGTCATCATGTGCATGGATGTCATGGAGTGCTTCCTGCATGCATTGAGGTTGCAGTGGGTGGAGTTTGACAGCAAATTCTTCAAGGCCGATGGAAGGAAGTTCGAGCCATTGTGTCTGGAGGGACCCATCCAGGCTAGTGTGAATAAGGTTAGAAATGCGTAATGATACCTGATTATAAGACAATCAATCATACATATTCTTGAGGAAAGTCTTATTTAATTAGTAGATTGTTAAGAAAAACATCATATTATTTTTATTTTTGATCAAATAAACACAAGTTTAAATTTTGAATAGAACCGATCACATAATACTCTAAATCTTTTAAATTTAAATTTTTATTTTTAATTATCTCATGAGTTTATAGGAGATTTTTAGTTATTATACGCATATTTTTATCTACTATTTTTAATTTTTATAAGTAAGAAAATAAGATGTTTACTAAGACGAATTTGCCCTTTCGTAAAACAGTTGTCAGTAAATTATTGAAATATTACAATATCTTTTCTTAAAATCTAGATTATACTAATAATGCGTTGGAACAGTTTCCACCAGTAAATCTCCAAACCTTCGCCTTCCTACTCCCCTGCCAATAAAATTAACCGTAGTCCCAGCAACTTCAGTCAAGAGAGCAATAAATCCAAACAATTTGCCCTCAAGACTTGCAACAAAAAAAACGTCACCCTCAACTCCTCACAATTGTACAAATCACAAGTCTCCAACAAATCAAACGCATCATAATAGAAGGAAAAGACATCAGTGATATAGAGCAATAAGATACTAAGCAAATTATCGATAAGTTCTGTAGACATCTCCAATCAGCCTTACAATATATCTCAAAAAAACAACGACCAGAGGCTATATGCCAAGGAAATCAAACAGATATAGACTCTAGTTTTAAAGTTTAAAACTCAAATATAGGCAGTCTTTCATTAATTTTTCAATAACTAAACCTACCTGACCCAGAGCAAATCTTATCAAAAATAGTATCTTCGGCATAGCATAGTTATGATATAAGAGATGCTAAGCCAGTTCGTGCAAGCATATTCTCCATCTAAAATAGAAAAAATGCGTGCCCAATAAAATAGTGAAAGGGACATAAGCATACTTAAGCAGTAGAAAAGAGAGACGGAGGAAAAACAGCAAATAAAAGCAGAGGAGCCAGCTAAAAATGAGAAGGCTATTCAAAGAATACTCAAGTTCAAACAAGAGAAGATATAACAGAAAAACTATGACAAAGTCAATAGCAGGATCAGACCCAATCAACAATAAAAAAAGGATAAAACAGTAGAGCAAGTTTAAATTAAATAAATTAACAACTCTACAAAAGAACTTGCAACTGAACTGATAAAGTCATAAACTACTCTCTAGGTAGTTAAATAGCACAAACTTTTACCTAAATTTAGCAGAAAACAGGCATAAATCTAGAACAGAAGAGACAGATCAAAATCAAGATAAAATTCAATCTCAGACTTAAGCGAAGACATGATAAATCAAAGCAGGAGATTGAATACAAGTCGCACGAAGGCAAGGGAAGCACTTGATAGCATAACCAAAATGCTGCACTAATGATACAAAATTATATAATCTCAGCAGTCATTGTAGTTATCTAAATCTACTTAAATTTTATATTTTTCGAAAAATATTATTATAGATTCATAACCTTAGTAAACAATACTTTATAAATCATCTATCATAAATAATAAGCCCGAATAGATGACGATTACAAGTATGACAACATGATGCATTTTTTTTGTGATGAATAAAATAAATAATAATTTTTTGTGATTGATGAATAAATTTTAATAATTATTTTTCATATTGAGGTTACTATCAGCTGCCTTACTATTCTTAGCCCTTTCCACTCTTTTCCTTGCCAAGACTGCTAATACGTTTTTTGGTATCGATATTTAGATTTTCCATGAATCTATTCAGCTGGATCACTTTGTCCATATTCGGATCACTCTACTATCCACCGAACGGTATCCACTTGATGTAATCTTCCTCATTTTCACCTGAATCTATGCAAACTCTGATCTAGTATTCAAGACCAGTGTATTATGTCTAATTCTTGATGCCCAGGCAGTACAAATAATAGATATAATTCCACAAGAAATGCTTATCTTTGATATGTACATCAAATTTTTAGTTGTCTTTTTAAAGCTATATAATTAAAGGGTTACCTAAGCACGGCTTCTACCGCAGATGTAGCATTTATTTTTCTTGTCATCATCCATTTCTTATCTTCTGGATCTCAGCTCTGAGAAGGTATCAATCATGATACCACTGACGATGTTGCTGAAAAGCAGATCGAAGAAGACGAAATAGATAAGGTCCGTGGTAAATCGGGTAACTTTGAGCTATTAGACAGATCCACCGATTGTACCTGAGACGTATAAATCAAGGATGCACCCGACTATAGTATCACAGTTATCGTTTGGATCCTTAGATGCGAAGATATCTAGAGAGTAGGTTTGATAGAAGATGAGGCAGAAAATATAGACGAAGACAATACCTAACATACTGACTGAAAAAAGCTGGTTAAGATTGAAAGTTATTGCTTTGAAAACGTTTTAGAGTGTGGCGTTCTGCATGAAGTAATACAGAATGTAAAGCATGAAAAGTTTTGGGTCATAGAAGGTGCCTAGAAGAGAAGTAAGCACAAACATCATCACGTTGCCGAATTTTTAGTCGTTACCTGCGAATATCACGAGAGGATTGTTGTTTATTTTTTAGCTAACCCAGCTGCCCGCTTTACCCAGTGTGTATAAGATGCCTTTCTTTTCCACCTCAGTCTTTCCAGAATTTTATTTAAGGCCCTCTGACCTGAGTCTATCGCTTTATTCTTGTTACTTCTTCTGCTTGGACCGATAATCAGCAAGCACATATTTGTACTTATAATAGAGAATGGCGTATACTAAAGTGATACCCAGCTGAAGCAAGTTCAGGCATAAGAGGATGGGTACCACGTAGGCAGGAGAAGTATACTATACTTCTCCAAACTCAATAATGACATCAGTGGTAAACGACCAAGTGCCAATTATGGCATAGCCGAGCTTGAACGAATAGTCTTGTAGCTTAAGAATATTAGCTGAAGTTATTTGAATTCCTAAGAACTTTTACTTTTCGATCCTAAAGTTGTGAGCTATCTCCATATTTATTTAGTCCTTGAACTTGAGCAAAGATTTTATTTTTTCGCGTTGAGTAGATCTGCTTACTTCCTGCATGATTCGATCTCTGGTAGTTCCTGAAAGTTTAGTCAGGATAGGATGGTTAGGAAAGTATGCTAACTGTTTGTCTAAAGTGGAATTAATCTCGACTTTTAGTATAAGTTTCTAAAGTCCCTGACAAAGCTATTTAAAAGGTATGCCTTTGGTCACTTGTATCTCCGTTAAAAAGTTTTCCTTCTTTTGAATGAAAGCTTCAGCTCCTGGACTTTGCTAAAGCTTGAGAAGAACTACCATGACACTAATTGCTGCTTATAGATTCTCATGGACTATTTCATTAGCAGGGTCTACCGTCATGTCAGCCAGATCTTTTTCAGTTTTTATTCCCAATTTTTCGAAGTATTCAAGCAGCAATCTCAACAAAAACTTGACTTCTAGTTTGTTTAGGAAAGATCTGTTGAGTTAAAGGGAGTTTCCTTCAAGGATGTTGAGGATGACAAGTATGCATTTTTGATATAGAGAAAACAACCTATCCTTGCTATCAGCAATATCGAAGCTGCGGGCCTTAAGGTTGGCGATTTCATTGAAGAAGCCAGCCATGTAGCAGAGATCTTCGAAGAAAGTGGTTTAACAGAGACTGAGTTGATTTTTAGAAACTGGCAGGGCCACTACTTCATTGAGGAAGTCAGTGAGGGGAAGAATAATTATACTGGCCTCTTCATTCATGACCTTGAAGAGTCGCCTGACCTCAAAAGTAGTCATGTTGAGGATGTTGAAGGAAGTGTTCTTCTTTTTTTCCTCGAGATCGGTCTGCTCACGAATAAAGTTTTTGAAGGAAATATTGTTACACTCACAAAGAAGCTGCATGAATTTGAAGAGACACCTGAAGACCTGCTTTTAAATATTTTCTTCAACCATATCATCGAACTCATCTTAAAATTTGTTGAACCTTTTGAGTGCCTTAGAAGATTTTTAGTAGTAATCGTATCTGTCAAGAGCCTGCACCACGAACTAATCAGCTCTAGGTATCACTAGAGCAGTCTTGTAGGCTATTTTAGATGATATTTTTTTACCTAGTTTTGAGATTATTCTTTATATTTTGAGGAACAGGTCATTGTTGGGATCTTATTTTACTCGGACTAGTATAGAGTTTTGGCATTCAGTGTTGCCTCCGACCAGATAGCCTATACCGAACTGAAGTATTGACAGAATAAGCTGAAAATTTTCAGTGTGCTTAAGAGTTTATGTGAGCAATTAAGCAACGTTAGCCTCCTTGAGGAAATTCTGGGAATCCCTGATTTTATCTTTGGCAGCCTCAAATTATTCCTTGCCCCATGACTCAATAGGAAGTAATTTGTTTTCACTGTGTCGCATGATATGCTGCAGCAGCGTTTCAAAGAAGAAAATTTTGAGCTCGTTGGGAATCTATAAAGGATTCTTTGTATTGACTTCGACAAAGACTTGAATATACTCCTTAAAAGATACGAAAGTTGCATTTTAGAACTTATAGTAGGTCTGAGAAAAAGAGTCAACAACATACAACTAATTGCATTCCTTTTCAATGAAACGCTTCATGAACAAGTTGAAAGAGTCTTAGCCGTGAAGAGCATTGTTGAGTTTGCCCATCTTGATCGAATGATAGTCCACTCTTTTTTTCTTGTCTTCAGGCTCAAACAACATCGTCTTTAGTTTCTAGGCTATCTTCCTCTGTAAAGAGTTTTTCTAGGATTTATTCTGGGTTTCAACAGGGGCCTATCCATCTTAGTCGTAAGGTAGAAAGAAAACTAGTGGGAAGTTTTTACCCTTCTCAGGTCTTTAATCAGTGAAATAGTTTCCAATCCCCGCCTCTACCAATTTGTGCATTAGCTTCTTGGACCTCTTCTTTAGAGCCTTTTGTCTTTCCTGGTTCATAGCTTTCTTCTTGGGAGGATTGGTGCTGTTGATAGTCTCAGGACCATGTAATTTTTCTTCACTTTTATCGAATACTATGAAGTGGTTAGCTTTAAAATAGATCAGAAACTTTTACTTCATTTTGTTGGTGATCACATTGAGGAAGCCCCTCAGATACTTATGTTAATAGTAGTAATTCACCAGCCATCTGAGTCTTTCGTAGACACGGATGATGTAGTAGTGCAAGTAGTATAGACCACGTCCATAGTTTTAGTTGAGCTGTTTCATGATTTCATTCATGAAGGTATTGTCGTTCAGAATGTAGTTTACTGAGTAGACTATTTGTTCAATGTAAAGATAGATATAACTTTCAAAATATTTGTATCGGATAGGGTGTAGAATGTAGTATCTTCCGATTCTTTCCTTGGAAAGTACCACCAACAGAGTATTCAGGTCTTATATCAGCAGTGGAATCTATAAATTTATGATTTATATGGCAAGATCTTCTTAAATAGCTGTGGAATAATATAGTTCGTTGATATAGTTACGCAGATGGGCCTTCAAGGGATAGCAAAGACTCGAGTTGGTTAGTACGTTCATGAGCATAGTGTAACTATGCACTTGTCGGCACTTGCCGATGTTAACTGTCTGCTGCCCCTCCACCAGATTTGAAAATAAATTCATCATAGTAATGAAGTACGAAAGTTCTTGAAGAATAATGATAGGCTGACTCTAGCTCGATCTCAGAGGCCATGGCTCCTTGGGTTTGGCAATGTTCATAAGTGTTTCATTTTGTATTTCCCACTCTCTGATCAAATCTTCAATCTTTTTGTCTTTTAATCCGTTCACGTTATTTTCAGATATGTCAAAACGATAATAGATATCCTTCTTTTAGGAGTCTTGTAGTTTGGCCAAAATTCTGCTTTGATTGGATATTATGTGTTTATCTTTGTAATATATCATCGAGCGGAAAAAGTTCAGAAGATGAGCCTTATAGTAGTTTTATATAGGTACTTTATCAACAATCTAAGCGATTTCCACTGTTATGCTCTCCATAAGATTTTAATTGAATAGATAGTCTTTGTTATCAGTGAAAAGCTCAGCCAGTAGAAGTATGGCTTCGCAATCGTTACGCCTTTTGAGGATATTCAGTGACTCTTGGTCCCTAAGACTTATGCCTATACGTGCATAGTTGGTTGTGGAGAGGAATTTGAAGTCACTGCCTATTTCGTTTTATCGGTTCATATACATTGACCGAATGGCATAAGCTTATTCTTTGACGTGAGTCTTGATTTTATCCAGCATGTGTATCATTTCGACCTTACCTTCCTTGTAGTTACGAGCTAACAGGGTCAAAAAACGATAGACATACTTAAGTACTTCTTTGGCGTTGTCACTAAAAGTCTACAAAGACTGCTTACTGAGTCCTAAAAACTTTAGCAGGATGGGATGCAAATCGTTGTTTTTAATGAGTCCCTGATGAAACTTGTCAATTCGTGAACCCTCGTTGAAGTGTTCAAAAATCGAATGATAGTGTGAGCTTTCGACATGAGCTTGCAGATCAGTGCCTACTTTGAGTGCCTCACTGAGCCATGCCAGGAAGTCCATAATGCTTTTATATGGATTTTCTTAAAGTAATTTTGCATAGAGCAAACTTTCTTCTTCAAGTTTGTTGAGGATTTTACGTTTATCGTTTACAATATTAGCCAGATATCCACCGCCTTGGTTGTCATATAGACTGAGCTTTAGCATCAGGTTCTTGATATCAGGGTTGGAATAGAAGTGTCTCCTGAGGATCTTCAGTGAGCGGAAGAAAAGTCTGGAGTCGCGGTGAATACTTAGCTCAACCATCAGCGGTATCAGGAAGGAGATGGCTTCTTTGAGTTTTTCGTATTCAGGGTCATCGGTGTTGGAAATGCTAGTGATCCTCTTTTACCAGTTGACTGGATTATAAAGCATAAAAGGACTGCCGTCTGACTTCATAGTAGTCAGATCCAGATCGATCATATGCACCCGTGTGAGCTTTTAAACGTCTTGGTTATCCAAATCTTTGTAGAACTAGACAGTCTGGGTCACTAAACTGTTGAATCGGAAATCAAATATGATTTCTATGAGCTAGCAAGCAAGTGCCTTGCATGATATGATTTTCTACACGCCTGGAGTCAGAAAACTTACTTACGCTTTGAAATTAATAAACTCTTTCTTGAGTTCTTCAGGATTATCGACTTATTCTTTCTGATGAAGAATGTCGTTCTTATTATTCTTTAAAATGTTCAGCAAAAGAGGCAGGATTTAGCTCTGCTGGTCTTTAATCGTCCAAAAACCATTTATCAGAGTGCTTTTGAGCAAATCGAGGATAGTGTACAATCTGTTTTTCACCTACAAAGAGTGGATTTCCTTCTCTTTTTCTCTGCGCTTGATATCTGCAGGATTAGTTGGCTATTTTTCCTTTGCCTTAAATGTTTATGCGCTATTGAAGAAGCTTTTGAAATTTTTAAGTTCCTGCTTAATGAACTCCATGATATTGAAGAACTTAGGCTGAGGCTAAAGCACAGCTGATATCATATTGTCCAGGTTACGATAACGATTGATACGTAGCACTGGGTTTTGGTCTGCACTTTCGATGTAAGCAAAAGTGATCAACCTGAGCACAGCTTTCTGCAGGTTTATGTTTCCCTCTACATTTTGTTAATTCATTTGTTTGTCCTGCAATATGGCCACCAAAATATCTAAAATCGAGGGTTCCTACAGCAAGACTATCTCTTAACTGCCTACTTGCGCCTGGTTCTTTTAGGGTTTCAGCTTCTCCTATATATGAGTCCTGGCTTAAGTGTTTTTACCGTAGCAGATGTCTGCAAGGAGATTGAGATATGCGATGAAGTAGTCCGAGGTCTGATGTAAATCTATTCTTCCCGAGTCCTCGAAGAAGTCCTTAAGACCACGTATTCCTTTGTGATCCTTACTTATGTAACACTCGATATAGACTGTTTTTATCTTGGGTTGGATTGGTTTTAGCTCCTGTCCTTCTTGGGGCTAAGCCACTTATTCTATATCGAGATCGTAGAGGAACTTGAAGGTAGACATTTCGTCAAGCTGTCTCAGAAACTCGCTCAAAATCAGAGTCTGATTACCAACGATTGGCAAGTTACCACTGACGCAGGATGCTGAGAAGATGTTGAGGAACTTTTTATGAGGAGGTTTGAGAGCAAAAACGCCAATTATGCTCTGTACTAGCTTATTGTTTTTAGCCTTCAGGAACTTAGTTACCACCACATCGTTGTTAGTGAGTATCTAGTTGAGTGTATCATGAACTGTATCTTCTTCGAGCTGGATAGCATGGTCAAGGATGATTTAAAGCCAGTCCTCGCACACATATATTTTAGTGATGGGATTATTCTTAATGATCTGCCAGACCAGGTAATAAGCCCGATTGAAAACTTGCTTCAAAGCATTGTTTTCTCCCATATCGCTCTTATATATTTCCTACAATATTTTTGTACCGATTGACTCAAGTATTTTGAATAGTTTGTCGCATATCTTTAGGTCCATACATATAAACTGCAGTTTCTTCACTGGCAGCAGTTCTCCTTCCAAATCTTACATGCTACATTGTTTAATGAAAGCAATCAGCTTCTGTAGTGTCAGATCAATATAGTTGAGCTACTTGGACTTTACCTTCTTTTCAAACTATTAGGTGGAATTGGTTAGAACTTGTTGGAAGTTATCAAGAGCCTCATAGGTGGAGAGAATGAAAAGCACTTCACTCTTTGACTATTCATCAAGTTTCATTATTCTAAAGGCGTGCCTGCTTTCGAAATCACTGACCTTGACTCTTGTAATGCGGAACGGATGACTGTTGCGGAGGGTCAGGCTGTCTAGATCTTGTTCTACGAGCTGTCCTTCATCTATCTCAATGTCTGCAGTAGCTTTAGGGCCTCCTATCTTGATAAGTCCCATGTGCCTCATGTATTCTGAGATATTGGGTAATCCTTTTGCAGATTTGATAGTGAGTTCGTAAGGATCGATATTATCTTCACCGAGCACTCCCTCTGCCTGTATTTGTGAAACTTCAAGGTAGGAATTATCAAGCAGTTGTCGAAGGGTGTATGTTCCTTCGGTGCCCCTACCAGTAGCCACTTCTGTTTCGTTGATAGGAGAGATGCGATTGACTGGTAATTTTTCGATTTCCCACAGACTGGTATAGAAGGGGAAGCCAGTTAGTTCCAAGGGTTCCTTGATGAACGGAATCATGGCTGTTTGATTGTTACTGTTCTTATCTTTCTCTAGAGTCAGATAGCCTTCATTTTGTCCCTCGTTGTTAGTGTGCATCAGATACAGCAAATCGTGGGTTCTTATCTCGGACATGTCTTCAAGAGTTGAGTGGATTTCATGAAGATGAATCAACCACGTGAAGTCTTTGGAGTAAGTAGTAACTATATTGTACTTATCGAAGTTATTCTTTTCGGTTGAGATGTAGCACCTATTAGAAATATTTTTTATTCGTAGTGGTGACTACAGCTTGATTTTGTCTCCCTCCTTTTCGAAAGAACGGAAAGGCTAAAGTTTGAAAATCAAGTCTTGAGAAAGCACATTCGATAGCTAAACTTTGAAGGCACCCATGCCTCCGTCCGAACAACGCACTGAACCTGACAAGTAGTCATGGGAATCTACGTGCTTGAAGATCACGTCTTCGCCGAATTTAATATAGTCGCCCGCCTTGCTGAATAAGATATAAGATACCTTTTAACCAAGTCTGCGTATTCCTTGGCCTTTTTGGCTTCATCATCAGAGCCATCGAATTGTCCTCGAGGGAGTATTTGAAACAGTGATTGGCGATAGAACTCGCAGTTTTTGAAGAACTCGAAGGTAGTGTATTTTGCATCCTTATCAGTGAAACCCTTAACAGTTATCATGCCGCGGATTTCTTCCTTTCCGGGCTAGGTAGCCTGCAGGCATTTGTGGCCGTGAATCCTGACGATTTGTCCCAGTCTTAAGTAGTCCTCAGTTATTTTTTACTCCTTAGACATTCAAATAAAGATATGATAGATTCAAATAAAAAATTATCACAAATACCCAGTAAACATTCTATAATTCTTGACGCTGCATCAGTCATTATATAAAAAATAGTTAAATTGAATAGAATTAAAATATTTCGATATAATTAATCGAATTCTAATTATATCATCTTTTAAAATCTAAATCTATATTAAAGTAAAAAAAAAACTAAGTCCATTCGAGGACGTTGATAAATCTAAATCTATCATCTTTTTATTTCAACTACCTATTTGTTCAAATAGTTTGCTTTACTGTTTGAGTACAGATATAATTTGAAATGTTAAATATATTTACAAGATATGTAATTTGTTGTTGTATATAGTATATAGTATTTATATTATGATTGTAATAATCACGTGTTATTATATTGTGTTATTATATTCAAATGAACCTATTTTTTTCCCCACCAGTTCGCACTTACTCACTGTTACTTCAGCACCATCAGGCTCCACCCACAGTCGACGCCCTCATTTCCACAGGCTTCGTCTAATTCTAGCTCTCACCTTACGACAATCCCCATGACCCATTTTACATCGTAGAGTCACGCATAAGACACCTGAAACATAGGCTAAATAGCACCATTCAGCATATACAGACAAAGTATGGAACAGAAGGATTAAAACTTATTCAACAGGACATATAGCTAACATAGAAGGACAAACAGTTGACTATTGGTCGCATGAAGGATTACATCGAGTAAAGACAAATCGACTACTTAAGGTATAGTTGAGTTTATTTAAGGTACAAAAATATTTAAAAAGATACTTGGACATGTAATAGGGAGTAATTAATGACAAAATATAAAAGTTCATCAGCATGTCCGATAATCACGACAACGTGCTGGTGAACATATAACAAATCGGATAGGAGCTGGATCTGGTGCGAGGCAAGTTATAGGTTATAAAGGGTAGTTACAACAGCAGTGAGTTTATCATGATGACGGGCACCTGTTTCAGAAAGGACAGACATATGATAGAAAAACTCATTTTCAGGAAAACGCAGGGGCATTCTTATATAGTGTTCAAAAACAGATAGGCAAATAGCAATCATTACAGTTTGAATAATAAAAGTTACATCTCTAATAATAATATTCAGAAAGGAAACAGTAATAATCAGAGTGCCGTCAGTAATCAAAATAATTATTAAAACAGTTTAAGTAAATAGAAATACGGTAACAGCAATCTGCAGAGGGATATGTTCATGTGTTTTGTAAATAAGGCAGTTTATAAAAATATAAGCAGCAAACTTAACAGCATCCTTCTCCTCAATCACTGCGTACTTTACTAGCTGCCCAATCAGTAAGACCATCTCAACAGTTACCAGCAACAACTCAACCACAAAATAGCATAGCACAAGCACTTGCTACTACTCTCAACATAACATTTCACTCACTCACTGAGGGAGCTAGTTAATACCCAGTAGACTAGTCTGGCCTACCATTTGGTCAGAGTAGCCTTTCTGGGCAGAATAGTGCATATAATAACCCATAGTCAGCCCATCGGTTCCACTGCCAGTCATCATCTGCTCACCATACACGTCCCTCAGCACTAAACTCTCCCTTAATTACCAGTGCCACTCATACCTGTATAGGGCAAACATAAACCCAGGACAGTCATGCCTGTTTTACCCTGTCTTATATAAGCTAATGCTTTAGTGCAGTTGTATGCTACTCCTAGATATAATTAGATACTGCCTGGAGTTTTCGTGTTTATAACAGTGCCAGTATTATTCGGAATGATGTTCAGCGACATGGGACATGGACTGCTATTACTAGCACTATCATATTTCTTTAGTTTAGGTCCGCTTTTCTATTTGATGGCAGTCATGAGCATATACTGCGGCTTCATATATAACTAGTTCCTTGGCATGAAGGTTCTTACCTGGACCAATCTAGGCATCATTCAGAGTCACTGGGGCACTGCAGAAAACGGTATGAATTTCGAAAACTCACTCAAAATGAAGTTAAGTATGGTCATGGCTTTCCTGCATATGTCTTTTGGAGCTATACTCAAGATGGTCAACTAACACAAAAGAGGTCAAACCAAACATCTGATCTATGATTCTCTGCCTAAGTTCATCCTTATGCTGACTTCTGTGGGTTACTTGGTCTGGCTTATAGTTGCCAAATGGCTGACGGACTACTCAGGACGCACACATCAAGCTCCCTCTATCATAAATACAGTACTGGATATGTATCTGGGTTTCAGACATCAACGCAGCAGCATACTAGGCTCACTCTAAACATAAAAACAAGTGGCATCCTGTCTCAATTCTATTAGCGTGGTATGTTTGCTTGTGATGACCTACAACCATACTCTTAGACATAAATTTTAGGCATTTTATAGTAAATCTAAGTGGAATAAAAATAATCAATTATGGGGCAAGGGCAGACAAGTACAGCAGTACCAGCACTTAGAGTAGGACTAAATTGATTAACAGATCAGCATGGAACTGCAGTAAACTCATGCCAGATCAAACTAGAGCTTAACCAAAACAGAGTCTTACTACTACGAGCAAGAAGAGATTCACAGTTAGTTGGGTCCTTTGTAAGTATTCGAGTACGTTTTGTCGCTCATAAGTAGCACTACATCCTACTTGCGTTTGTTTGCATTGAGCTTAGCTCATGCCAAACTGTCAAGTCTGCTTTTAGATTTCCTACTATCTTCGCTCTCTTCTTCACAACCCTCGGTGTCACTGGTGAGAAGCGTAGTTTTTTTCGGAGCTACGGTGGGTATGATGCTGATGTTGGACGTGATGGAGTGTATAATGCATGTAGTTCGGCTGCACTGGGTGGAGTGGATGGGCAAGTTCTTCACTGGAGGTGGACTACCCTTCACTCCCGAACAAACATATAACATACAGTGATTTATGGTGTATATCAAAAAGTTTTTTTTAAAAAATTATTAATATCATTAACAAAAGCTATCAAAAAAATGTAATTCAAACTAAAAATTTAATTGGAAACAAATGTATTGTGACGTCCCAAATTTTGTCTTTCTACACGTAGCATGATTAAAAAATGGAAATGTTTACATAAAAATTTTGAAAACTGTAAAAACCTACTAAAATCGACTATAAACTTAATTACTAAATAAAAACTTAAAAAAACAATTAAAATCTCGATTTTTTTAAAAAAATCAAAAACATTACAAAAAATTTAAACTACTAAAAAC
>Ga0169931_10008727_pt1 | contig 14731 bp, 13 predicted proteins | sample Kivu_15m_20L_FD_129675 | JGI IMG/M metagenome (GOLD analysis project Ga0169931, IMG submission 129675) | Freshwater microbial communities from Lake Kivu, Western Province, Rwanda to study Microbial Dark Matter (Phase II) - Kivu_15m_20L... | ecosystem: Environmental > Aquatic > Freshwater > Lake...
GTAGAACTCCCGGCCGCGGCGCAGCTGCAGGCCCTGGAAGCCCTTGCTTTGGTCATAGCTGAGCCGTGCCACCTGGCCATCGGGCACCAGCGGTTTGAGGTAGTCCCCAATGGCCCGGGCCAGGGGTTCGCTGTAACGACTGGAGAGGTCGGCCTGGGCTTCCTGGAACGTATCCCGCAGCAGCCTGTGGGCCGCGATGACCCGTTGCAACTGCTGGAGGTCGGCTTCAGCTGTTTCCAACTGCAGCCGGGCCTGCTCGAGCGCCGCGAAGGGGTCTTCGCTGCTGATGCTGTCGCAGCGCTGCTTGGCAGCACCCCTCTTGTCGATCAGTAGCTCCTGGCGGCTGGTGACGGTATCGATCTGCTCCTGCAGCTTTTGCCACTGCCGCTCGACGTCCTGGCCGCCCAGGGCCGCCCGGTCCGCCTGCAGCTGGCTGAGCTGGGCTTCCGCCTGCCGGCGTTGCTGCGTCAGTTCCGCAAGCCGGGCGACTATGGCCTCGCGGTTTCCCTGCTGGCTGATCAACTGCTCCAGCCGCTGGCTGCGGTCAGCCAGTTCAGCGCGCACCACCTCGATCTGGCTGGCTTCATTGATCCGCTGTTGCTGGAACTCTTGCAGCGCTGAACGGGCCGCCTCGAGCTCCCGTTCAGCGGCAACTACCGCTGCCCCGGTGTGTTTGCTGGTGGCACTGATCTGTTGCTGCAGGGCCTGCAAGCCGCTGAGTGCCCCTGGCAGTGGCTGCTCCCGCTCCATCGCCTGACGGACCTCCGCCAGGTGCTGCAGTTCGGCATCCAGCTCAGCGAGTCGCTGCTCATCTGCCTCGTTCTGTCGCTCCAGCTGGCCGAGATCGGTGGGTGCGAAGCCCAGGGCTGTCAGCTGCTGTTCCAGGGCGGTGCGCTGCTCCAGCAGCTCCTCGGCTGCCGCCACGCTGGTGATGTTGAGTGCCGCCAGCCGGGCCGCCAGCTGCTCAAGGGTGCTCTGCACCGTGTGCGCCAGATCGCCCAGCGCCTGGCCGCCACCGGGGGCAATCTCCAGCACCACCCCATCACCTACCTGGAGTTGAAACACCCTGCTGAGCCGCTGTCCATCACCCACCTGCAGGGGCCTGCCATCGAGGCGAACGGACAGATCGGCCTTCAGCAGCTTCACCCCGGCGGCCATGGCCTCCTGGCGGGTCCGGGCATCGCGCAGCAGCTGCGCCAGCTGGCGCAGCTGCTGCAGCACCTGCTTGCTGATACTCGGTAGGCCGCCCAGCTGCAGCTTCAGGTTCTGGCGCTTGCTGGCCTCCTGCTGCAACTTCTCGAGTTCAGCGCTCTGGCGCTTGAGCGACTCGGCGGTGCTGGTGCGCTCCACCAACCGCAGCAGCAGCTGCTGGCGCAGCTCCAAAGCTTGCCGCTGTTGGTTGAGGGAATCGAGGCCCTGGCGGCGTTGCCGCTCAGCCGCCCCCAGCTCCGCTAGCCGGCCCTGGGCCCCGGCCCCATTGGCTTCCAGGGTCACCAGCGACTTCCTGCGCTGCCCAATCTGCGCCTGGAGAGCGTCGAGCTGCTGCAGGGTTTGCTGCCCAGCCTCATGGCGCAGCCGGATTGGCTCCAGGCCCTTACCGGCCAGTTCGATGGCGGCATCCAGACGCCCAGCAGCATCGGCGCCTTCCTGGAGGCCTTTCTGGCGCTCGAGCAGATCCGGCAGCTCCTGGCTCTGCAGCCGCTCCAGTCGTTCGCAGAAATCTGCCAGCTGGTCGCTGGCGTCCTCGTACTCCGTGAGCCGAGCCAGCGCCAGCTCCATCCTGGCTTTGGCAGTTGTGAGCGCTTCTTCTCGCTCATGCAGGGGAGAATTTTTCCTGGTGCCCCGGCTGGTGAAGTTTTCATCGAGCGCTTCTTTGATCCGCTTCTCCACCTGCTGATCCAGGGCCGACTGCTGCACCGCAGCGCCGCCACTGCGCTCCAGCTGCAGGCGGAGCTGATCAAAGTCGTAGTGGCTGGTGCTGGTGGCGAGCAGGTCGTCGCCGGAGAAGCCCTGGCGCACCCACAGGTGAGCCCAGCGGCTGGGCAGCACCATGCCCGCCTGCCGGCTGCCCACGATCTCGCGGACGCCCAGCAGTTCAGCCAACACCTCTTCGGCGGCGGGTCCCGTGAGCTGCCTGCCGCTGCTCTGAGCCTGGAGCGTCACCTGACCGGTGGCACCGGAGAAGCGCTTGCGCAGGGTCCAGGTGTCGCCCTTGGCTTCAAAGCCGATCTGCACCACCGGCTGGCCCAGGTGCAGCCGCGACTGCAGGGCCTCGACGGGGGCACCCGTTGCCGAGGCCTTGAGGAACAGGGCCCGGTGCAGGGCTTCCACCAGGGTGCTCTTGCCGGATTCATTGGGCCCGCCGATCAGGGTGATCCGCGGCGAAAAGCTGAGCGCCAGTTCGCCGTGGAGGCGCACGTTCTGCAGTTGGCAGTTGAGCAGACGCATGGCGGATCAGCGGGTGGTGGCAAAGCGGAAGAGTTCACAGAGGGCGGTGCGGATCCGGCTGGCCTCCTCGGAATCGGGATCGCTCTGGCGGCTGAGGCGCTGCTGCAGCTGCTGGGCCACCTGGGCGATCAGGGGGTCTTCGCTGCGGGCGGTGAGCTGCTCCAGCTCAGCTTCCTCGGGGGCCTGCTGGCACTCCCCCTTGATCCGCAGCCGCAGCAGGCGGTTCTGCAGGTCATCGATCAGCTGTTGGTAGCGGCGATGGCCCGCCAGGCTGAGGCTGCCGCTCACCTCCAGCCGCAGCAGGTCGCGGGCGACCCGGCCGGCGGTGAGCTCCTCGAGCTGACGCTCGAAGCGATCCAGATCGCCATCGCCGCTGAAGCGCAGCTTGAGGTTGTGCCATTGGATGCGGCCCGTGGGCTGGGGTTTCACCCCCGGCGCGGTGCCGCGCTGCAGCTCCACCAGCAGCACCTGGCCGCGCTGGTTGCCCTCGCCCTGATCAAAGCGATCCGGCTCAGGTGTGCCGGGATACCAGGCCTGGTTGGACACCTGCTTGAGGTTGTGCCAATCCCCCAGGGCGATGTAGTCGATCTGGCTTGTGGGCAGGGCCGTCAGGTCGATCAGGTTGTTGGCTCCGGCCTGGGCCTCCTCATCGCCCTCGTAGTCCCGCCCTGAGAAACCATGCACGCCGCCATGGGCGAGCACGATGCGGGGCCGGTCGGTGGGCAGGCAACCCCAGTCGAGACTGCGCAGCCACTGGGTGGGATCACTGCTGTCCTTGTTGCGCAGCAGCGGGCAGGGCAGCACCACGGCCGAATCGAGCACCAGGGGCTGGCGTTCCAGCAGCAGCTGCAGGTTTGGCGCCTGCGAGCCCTGGTGTCGCTGAAAGTTTTCGCTGTGCCACACCGTGCCCGGGGCGCCGTGGTCATGGTTGCCGGGGATCACCAGCACCGGCACCCCCATCTCGCCGATCCGCTCGAGCAGCTCCAGCACCGTCGTGGGATCCGGCGTGGGTGAATCGAACAGATCCCCTGCCACCAGCACCAGCTGGGCTTCGTGGAGACGCACCACATCGCGGATGCGGCCGACGGCTGCCATGCGCTCCTGCTGCAGCCGGAAGCGTTTCTGCTCGTCAGCGACCGTGCCGTAGGGCTTGCCGATCTGCCAGTCGGCGGTGTGGATGAGGCGCATTCAGATCGTGCTGTCCTGCCTGAGATCACTGTCCCACCTCTGGGCAAACAGGAGCGGTGTCGATAGCGCTTGGCCCGATCACCGCTGACATCGGCTCCCGGTTGCCCGCTCTCTAGGCTGATCAAAGCCTTCGCCGCACCTATGCACGCCATCACCAGCGACCTCCACATCGTGGAGACCCGACCGCTGGTTCCTCCGGCGGTGCTGCACCGTGACCTCCCTCTCACTGATCGGGCTGCCAGCACGGTGCAACAGGCCCGGGAGCGCATTCAGGCCATTCTCCACGGCCGGGATTCCCGTCTGCTGGTGATAGTTGGGCCCTGCTCGGTGCACGATGTGGCAGCGGCCCACGAGTACGCCGACTTCATCGCCGAGGCCAGAGAGCGCCACCGCGCCGAGCTGGAGGTGGTGATGCGTGTCTATTTCGAGAAGCCCCGCACCACCGTCGGCTGGAAAGGCCTGATCAACGATCCCCATCTTGATGGCAGCTACGACATCAACACCGGTCTGCGGCTGGCGCGAGGCCTGCTGGTGCATCTGGCCGAGATGGGGCTGCCTGCGGCCACCGAGCTGCTGGATCCGGTGGTGCCCCAATACATCGCTGATCTGATCAGTTGGACCGCCATCGGCGCCCGTACCACCGAGAGCCAGACCCACAGGGAGATGGCCTCGGGGCTGTCGATGCCGATCGGCTTCAAGAACGGCACCGATGGCAGCGCCATCACGGCGATCAATGCGATGGAGGCCGCTGCCCGGCCCCACCATTTTCTGGGCATCAATGGCGAGGGCCAGGCCGCGATTGTTTCTACCACCGGTAATCCCGATGGCCACCTGGTGTTGCGTGGAGGAAAGGGGGCGACCAACTACCACCCTGAGGCGGGGGATCAGGCCGCCGCCCACCTGGCCAAGGCGGGGCTGCCCCATGGGGTGATGGTGGACTGCAGCCATGGCAACTCCAACAAGGATTACCGCCGTCAGAGTGAAGTGGCCAGCGAGGTCGCGCTGCAGTTGCGGGCCGGCTCCAGCCAGCTGATGGGCGTGATGCTGGAGAGCCATCTGGTGGCTGGCAGTCAAAAGATTCCCAGCGATCTGGCCCAGCTCCAGCGAGCCTCACTCACCTATGGCCAGAGCATCACCGATGCCTGTATTGATCTGGCCACAACAGCTGCCGCCCTTGAAACCCTGGCCCAGGCCGTGGCCCATGCCCAGACCCCGATGACACCAGGATTGCTGCCTGTGTGAGCAGCGGCGGCTCAGCTCAGATGCTCCCAGAGCCAGCCTGCGGCCAGGGGAACGGTGAAATTGTCGAGCCCCATCACGGCGACCTGCTCCAGGATCACGCAGGTGGCTGCGATGGCCAGCAGGGGGGGGAGCTCCGGGTGGGGCTGGCCCGTGGAGAGGGCCAGCTGCCGTACCAGCAGCAGCATGGCCAGACTGCCCCCTGCCATGGCGGTGGTGCCAACCACGGATTTGCGTTGACCCCAGAGGTGCCAGCTGGGGGAGGCCACCAGCGGACCCAGCAGCCCGGCCAGGCCATCACCGATGGCCATCACCAGCACTCCGGCTGCCACTGCCGCGGGCTGCTGCGGCCAGAACATCAGCAGCAGCAGGGTGATGGAGGCGCCATAGGCCACGGTGCCATAGCTGGGGCGGCCCACATCCTCAATGGCCGGCAACAGCTGGAAACGATGGTTGAGTGCCGCCAGCAGGGTGATCGTGGCGGCGGCGGGAATGGCGATCAGCCGGTTGGTGCCGCAGGCCCAGGCGATGGGCACCACCGCACCAGTGCCGATATGCACCAGCTTGCGGCTCCATTCCCCCTGTCCGTTCCAGCGTTGCCGCACCTGCCGGGCAGCGATCGCCAGCAGGCTGAGCCAGCCGGTAACAGCGACCACACCGTAAACCTGCTGGGGCCAGCCGCCTGGCACCGGTTCAGGCAGCCTGCTGATAATTGCTCATCAGGCGTAGCTTCATGATTGCCTTGGCCTCCAGCTGACGCACCCGCTCGCGGGAGACGTTGATCAACCTGCCGATTTCAGCGAGAGTAAGGGGTTCGGAACCCTCCAGGCCAAAGCGAAGTTTGAGTATTTTTTGCTCTCGCTCATTCAGCTGGGAAAGCCAGGCACCGAGGTGCTCCTTCTGGATGTGGCGGTCCATCGAGTCCATGTGCTCATTGCTGGCCGGATCGGCAATGAGTTCCCCCAGGGTGCTGCGGTCCTCTTCGCCGCGGGCATGGGCATCAAGGGAGGCGCAGGGGGCACTCTGGGTCATCAGCTCCTCCAGTTCATGGGGGGCCATGTCCATGGCGTGGGAGAGTTCCAGCCGGTTGGGTTGGCGGCCCAGACGATGGGATAGCTCCCGACTGATGCGGCGCATCTTGGAAAGCTTTTCACTGATGTGAATGGGAAGTCGAATGGTGCGGGCGCTGTTGTCGATTGCCCTGGTCATTCCCTGGCGGATCCACCAGTAGGCATAGGTGGAGAATTTGTATCCCATCGCCGGATCAAATTTGTCGACCGCCCTCTCCAAGCCGATCGCCCCTTCCTGAACCAGATCAAGCAGCTCCAGTCCCTGGTTCTGATATTTTTTGGCAACGCTCACGACCAGGCGCAGGTTGGCCGCCATCATCCGATCGCGGGCGCGCTGGGCCATGCGCATCTGGCGTTTGTGCCTTGGCGTGAGTTCATCGGGAGGCAGCTCCTGGAGCCTTTTGCCAGACTGCACATGGTGGGCCAGTTCGATCTCCTCAGCTGCGGTGAGCAGGGGCACACGGCCGATGGTGCTCAGATACCAGCCTATTGAATCGGCGCTGACACGACCGCCGGGGCGTGGCAACACAACCTTTGCTTTGGCAGTTGCAGTTGCAGTTGATGCAGTTGATGCTGGATGCTCCACGACGTTGCATTGAACAACGTCAGAAGCGGATTGCAAAGGCGTCCCCACACCCAAGCCTCCGAATTGAATTTGGCTGAAATGTAGCACAACTGCTCACAGTGCCAATTCATTGGTAAGGCTTCCTGTATGGATTGCTGCCGTTCAATCAGCCAGCGCCAGTTTTTCAGCCCTAGGTGGCTGCTATCAGGCAGCCCCGCCAGCGTTTCACCATTTCCTGCTGCACCAGATGTTGTTCATCCCCATGTTGACGCTTGCTGAAGTGGCCATCGCTGTGCATGTGCCAAGCCCCCGTGTCCTGTAGGTAGAGATCAAAAATCTGCTCAAGCTGTAGTCGCAGCCGCGGATCCTCAATCTGGGCAACGGCCTCCACTCGTCTGTCAAGGTTTCGTGACATCCAGTCGGCGCTGCCGATGAAAACTTCGTTGGCTCCGCCATTGCCGAACCAAAAAATGCGCGAATGCTCAAGAAAGCGCCCGATTATGCTCACCACCGTGATGTTTTCGCTGATGCCTTCGAGACCTGGCCTCAGGCTGCACATCCCCCGCACCACCAGTTCGATGGTTACGCCCGCCTGGGAAGCTTCGTAGAGCAGGGCGATGATTGCGGGATCAACCAGTGAATTTATCTTGGCTCGGATATGGCCACCTCGACCGGCCTGGGCATGGTCGATTTCACGTCGGATCAGGTCTTCCATGCGACTGCGAAGGGTTACGGGAGCTACCAGCAGTCGGCGGAAGCTCTGCTGCTTGGAAAAGCCGGTCAGGTAATTGAAAAGTTCAACCAGGTCGGCCCCGAATTCCGGCCGGGCCGTGAGCAGGCCGATGTCGGTGTAGAGGCTGGAGGTTTTGGAGTTGTAGTTACCGGTGCCGATGTGCACATAGCTGTTGAGACTCTCCTTTTCCCTGCGCACCACCAGCAGGATCTTGGTGTGGGTCTTCAGCCCGATCACGCCGTACACCACGTGCACGCCGGAGCTCTCCAGCTGCTTGGCCCATTGGATGTTGTTGTCCTCATCGAAGCGGGCCTTCAGCTCCACCAGGGCCATCACCTGCTTGCCATTTTCGGCTGCCCGGATCAGCGCTGCCACCACCGCTGAATTCTTCGAGGTGCGGTAGAGAGTCATCTTGATCGCCAGCACCGACGGGTCGTCGGCTGCCTGATTGAGAAACTCCTCCACCGAGGTGGCGAACAGGTCGTAGGGGTGATGCAGCAGAACGTCCCCGCGTCGGATCACCGAGAAGATGCTCTCGAATTCCTCTGCCTTGATGGAACCGTCTTCCAGCCTGCCCTTCTGGGCCCGAGCCAGGGATGGATGGGTGTAACCCATAAAAGGCTTGTCCTTGAGCGATGGCAATGGGATCGCCAGCAGGCTCATCAGATGGTCCAGGCCCAGGGGTCCGTTGATCCGGTAGAGATCCTCCGGCTCCACTTCAAGGCCGTCCATCAGCTGGTGCACCACCTCCTCCGGCATCTCGTCGGCCACCTCCAGCCGAACCACTTCGCCGCCCATACGCCGCTTGCGTAGCCCTTCCTGCAGGGCCTCCATCAGGTCATCAGCCTCGAGATCGCGCAGCTCCAGATCAGCGTCACGGGTGACACGAAAGAAGTAATGCCCTTCGATCACCATGCCGGGGAACAGCGGCTGCAGGTTGAAGGCCACCACCTGTTCGAGCGGCGCCGCTGTGAAAACCGGGCCAGGACCGCACTGATGCAGCTCCACCGGCATCGACACGAAGCGGGGCAGGATCTTCTGGGGAACCTTCACCCTGGCGAACATCTGGCGGCCGCTCCCTGGATCGCGAACCAGGACGGCCACATTGAGGCTGAGGTTGCTGACGAAGGGAAACGGATGGGCCGGATCTACCGCCAGCGGGGTGAGCACCGGAAAGATGGCGCGGTGGAAGTAATCGTCCACCCACTGCCGCTGACCAGGGTTGAGCTGCTCATAGTCGAGCAGATGCACCCCGTATTCCGACAGCTGACGTTTGAGTGAATGGCGGTAGTGCTGCTGCTGCTGTTCCAGCAGAGGTCGTAGTCGCGCCTGGATCGCCTCCAGCTGCTGCAGGGGTGTCAGGCCGTCATCGCTGAGGGTGGTGACGCCGGCCTCCTGCTGAGACTTCAGCGACGCCACCCTCACCATGAAGAACTCATCGAGGTTGTTGCTGAAGATCGCGCTGAACTTGGCCTGCTCCAGCAGTGGCGTGCTCTCATCGAGAGCCTGGGCGAGCACCCGGTAGTTGAAATCGAGCCAGCTCAGCTCGCGGTTGATGTACAGCTCAGCGGCCAGGGGTGATTTGGTTATGGACATGGCAGTGCCGCCCCGCAGGCTCGCAAGGTAGCAACGTCAGTCTTCTGAACCCTGTATCCGGGCTGTCATCCCTCCAGGCCCCTGACCCGGCAGGCCTCCAGCCACCAGCAGGGCTACCCCTGCCAGCAGGATGGTGCCCAGCCAGAAAGGGCTCTGGCGTCCGCTTGTCTCATAGGCCAACCCAGCCAGGGGCGGGCCCAGGAAGCTGCCCAGGCTCTGCAGACCCTGGAGGCTGCCGAGGGCCGCACCCTGGCCCTCGCTGTCGAGTCGTCGCGACACCAGGCTGCGCAGGCAGGGGGTGACCAGGCCGGTGCCCAGGGCGAGTATCGCCACGGCGCTGAACACCACCGGCTGGGCGTTGGCCCGGGTGGCGAGCGGGATCAGCAGACAGCCGCCGATCACGAAGCCCAGGCCGGCCAGGGTGAGGCGCCATTCACCGCAGAGTCCCACCAGGGGGCCGATCAGCCCGCCCTGCACCACCGTGGCCACCACCCCTACCACCAGGAAGGCCGCCGCCGCCAGGCCTGGGCCCCAGTTGAAGGCCTGCTTGAAATAGAGCACCAGCACGGCGGTGAAGCCGTTGAAGGCCAGAAAGAACAGAAAGAAGGCCAGGCACAGGCGCCGCACCTGGGGGTTGGTGAGCACCCTTTGCAGGGCAGCAAACGGATTGAGATCCCGTTTGCGCGGCAGGGCCCGCCGCGCCTCGATCGGGTGGGTTTCTGGCAACAGGCTGAGCACCAGCACAAGGTTGAGTGCGGCGATTGCCACCGCCAGCAGCAGCGGCAGGGTGACATTGATCCGGCCGAGCAGCCCCCCCAGGGCCGGGCCGAGGATGAAGCCCAGGCCGAAGGCCACACCGATCAGGCCGAAGGCCTTGGCCCGCTTCTCCGGCGGCGAGATGTCGGCCAGCACGGCGCTGGCGGTGGCGGCGGTGCCGCCACTCACCCCGTCGATCAGCCGGGCGGCGAACAGCAGGGCCAGGGGCAATCCGGCGGCCTGGGCGCCTGGCCAGAGGGTGGTCCAGGGCAGGCTGACGGTGAGGGCGAACAGGGCCAGGCCCAGCACCGAACCCGCCACGCAGCCGCTGATCACCGGTTTGCGGCCGAAGCGGTCGCTGAGGGCCCCGATCAGGGGGGTGAAGGCAAACTGGGCCACCGCATAGCTGCCGGCCAGCAGGCCAAGCACCCGGCCGTCGCCGGTGAAGTTCGCCAGCAGGAACGGCAGCAGCGGAAACACGATCGACTCCCCCAGCCGGTCGTTGAGCAGGGTCAGAAAGGCGCAGAAGAAGGTGGAGGGGCGGGAGATGGCCAGGCGGCTGGGATTGCCTCACGTTATGGGGGGAGCGGGTGCGGGGGCAGGCCTCACCGGTCCATGCTTGGGGGAGTGGCCGGGGCAGGAAAATGGCTGGGATCGAGTTGAGTCACCTCAATGCCGCCGGCGAGGTGCGCATGGTGGAGGTGGGCAATCGGCCCGCCACCGCCCGCCATGCGGAGGCTGAGGGTTTTATCCGCATGGAACCGGCCACCCTGGCCCTGGTGCTGGGGGGCCGGGTCCCGAAGGGCGATGTGCTGGCGGTGGCCCGGGTAGCGGCGATCCAGGCGGCCAAGCGCACCTGGGAGCTGATTCCCCTCTGCCATCCCATCGCCCTCAGCGGCGTGGAGGTGAAGCTGGAACCCAGCCCGGATGGGGCGGGCCTGCGGCTGGAGGCCACAGCCCGCACCACCGGCTGCACCGGCGTGGAGATGGAGGCGCTCACCGCCGTGCAGGTGGGTCTGCTGACCCTCTACGACATGCTCAAGTCGGCCGATCCGGCCATGACCATCGGCCCGGTGCGGCTGCTGAGCAAGAGTGGTGGTCGCCATGGCCCCTGGCAGCACCCAGCTGCAGCCGGCCATGGCTGAGGCCACGCCCGCCGAGCCCTTCGGCCCCGAAGGTCTGCCGCTGGAGGAGGCGCGCCGGCGGATCCTGGCGGCGCTCCAGCCCCTGGGGCGGCATGAGCGGCTGCCATTGGCCCAGGCCCTGGGCCGCACCACCGCCCAGCCGGTGCTGGCGGCAGCCGCCGTGCCGGGGTTTCGCGCCGCGATCATGGATGGCTATGCCATTGCCGGCGCGGCCGTAGCGGAGGCCGGCAGCCGTTGGCGGCTGGTGGGGCGCTCCGCCGCCGCTGCTCCCTATGGCAGGGCCCTGGCGCCCGGTGAAGCGGTGCGCATCAACACCGGCTCGGTGCTGCCGGAGGGAAGCGAGCGGGTGCTGCCCCAGGAGCTGGTGGAGCTGCAGGGCGAGCGGCTGGAGCTGGTGAAGCCCTGTGGGGCCAATCCCTGGATCCGCAACCCCGATGAGGAGGCCGCGCCCGGTCAGGAGCTGGTGGCGGCGGGCCAGCAGCTGGGGGTGGCCGAGCTGGGCCGGCTGGCCAGCTGTGGGGTGCGGGAGCTCAGCGTGATGGGCCGGCCGCGTTTGGGCCTGCTGATCAGCGGCGATGAGTTGGTGCCGGCGGGGGTGGAGCGCGGGCCCGGCCAGATCTGGGAGAGCAATTCGGCCCTGCTCACGGCCCTGCTGAACCGGCTGGGCTACGGCGTCGCCGAGCGGCGCGTGGTGGTCGATCAACCGGAGCCGTTGCGTGCCGCTCTGCGGGAGCTGGCGGCCGCCTGTGATGTGGTTGTGAGCACCGGTGGAGTTTCAGCCGGGGACAGCGACTGGATCCGGCCCCTGGTGGAGGAGCTGGGCCAGGTGCGCTTCTGGAAGCTGTTTCTCAAGCCCGGCCGGCCCTTTGCCTGGGGCCAGGTGGCGGGGGTGCCGTTCTTCGGCCTGCCCGGCAATCCGGTGGCGGCGGCGGTGACGGCCCTGCAGTTGCTGTGGCCGGCGCTGCAACGGCTGGAGGGGGCGGCGCCGCAGCCGTTGCCGCGGCTGAAGGTGCAGCTGGAGGCGCCGCTGCGTCGCGCTGCCGGCCGGCCGGAGCTGGCCCGGGCGACCCTGGTGGTGGGCCCGGCCGGAGAGCTGCTGGCAAGAGTGGCAGGCTCCCAGGCCTCGTCCCGGATCGGCTCGCTGCAGGGGGCCGATCTGCTGCTGGAGATCCCAGCGGAGCTGGGTTCCCTGGAGGCGGGTGCCCAGCTGTGGGCCCAGCTGCTGCGGCTGCCGGTGTTGTGACTCACAGCGGCGTGTTGCCGCTGAGCCATGCGCTCGTGCCATCGGTGCGCCACTCCCGTTTCCAGAAGGGGGCGTCGTGTTTGAGCGCCTCCAGCAGCTCCTGGCAGCAGCGCTGGGCCGGGCCGCGTCGGTCGGCGCCGATGGCCACCAGCACGATCGCCTCGCCGGGGAGCACCCGGCCGACGCGATGCTGGATCAGGCAACTGCCCACCCCGTGGCGCGCGCAGCAGTCGCTGGCCAGGTGGTGCAGTTGGCGTTCGGTCATGCCGGGATAGTGCTCGAGCTCCAGGGCTTGCAGGGGTGTGCCGTCGGTGGCCGCGGCGCGCATCCTGCCGAGAAACATGCTTTCTGCGGCTGGCTGGTCCGGGAGGCTGCCCTGCCATTGCTGCAGGCAGGTGTGGGGCTCAAAGGCGTGGCAGTGCAGATCGATCCTGAGGTTCATCGGCCCCCTGCTTCAGCCACCGCTGATTGGTGGCAGGAAGGCCAGTTCATCGCCGGCCGCCAGGGGCTGCAGTGGGTCAGCGAATGCCTGGTTCACTGCCACTCGCACGGTGGACGGCAGGTCGCCGGCGCCGAGGCCCAGGGCCTGCCACAGCTGCGCGGCGCAGATTCCGGGGCTCAGGGGGACCCGGCGCCGTTCCCAGCCCGCCCGCTCCCGCAGGACGGCGAACAGGAGCACCTCGATGGTCGATCCCTGTTCCAGGGGCGGATGGGCGCGGGTGGACATCGACACGGGAGCAGATACCTACGGGGGCCATAGCCTCAGGCTGGCACCTCCGGGACACCCATGGACCAGACCCTCCAGTTGATCCAGCTCGCCACGGGGTACTGGGTCAGTCAGATGCTCCATGTGGCCGCCGAACTGGGGGTGGCTGACCAGCTGGTCGAGCGGGAGCGCCCCGTGCAGGAGCTGGCCGAGGCCGTCGGCGCCGACCCAGACAGCCTCTTCCGTCTGCTGCGGGGCCTTGCCAGCCTCGGGGTGTTTGAGGAGCGGGCCCCGCGCTGCTTCGCGTTGACGCCACTGGCCGAGCTGCTGTGCAGCGACCATCCCGGCTCCCAGCGCCAGTTCGTGCGCATGCTCGGCGGCGAGCACTATGAGGCCTGGGGCGAGCTGCTCCACAGCGTGCGCAGTGGCGAAAATGCCTTCCCGCATCGCTTCGGTGAGCCGATCTTCAGCTGGTATGCCAACCATCCCCAGCGGGGGGAGATCTTCGCTGCCGCCATGGGAGACTTTTCCAGGGTGGAGACAGGGGCTTTCCTGGAGGCGTACGACTTCGGCGGGATCGAGCACCTGGTGGATGGGGGTGGTGGCCGCGGCGAGCTGCTCAAGGCGGTGCTCCGGCGCCATGGCCAGCTGCGCGGCACCCTCTACGACCAGCCGGCGGTGGTGGCTCCGGTGACCCTGACAGCCGAGCTGGAGGGTCGGCTGAGCGTGGCCGGGGGCGACTTCTTCGAGGCCGTGCCCTCCGGCGGCGACGCCTATCTGCTCAAGCACATCCTTCACGACTGGGGCGATGGGGCCTGTATCACCATCCTGGGGCTGATCCGCGCAGCCCTGGCCGTGGGGGGACGGGTGCTGATCCTTGAGCAGGTGATTCCCGCAGGTAACGATCCCTCCCCCGGCAAGCTGCTTGATCTCAACATGCTTGTGATGACCGAGGGAGGCCGGGAGCGCACCCCCAGCGAATACGCCCAGCTGCTGCAGCGAGCAGGTCTGCGGCTGGTCGCCATCCACCCCACGGCTGCGCCGATCAGCATCGTGGAGGCGGTGGCGGCATGACGCTTGCCATTGCCCTGCTCACGGTGTCGGACACGCGCAGCCTGGAAGCTGACCACAGCGGTGATGCCCTTCAGGCCAGGCTTGAGGCCGCCGGCCATCACCTGGCGGAGCGAAGGCTTGTGCCGGACGACCGCTATCGGATCCGTGCCGAGTTGAGCCGCTGGATCGCCGATCCGGATGTCCAGGTGGTGATCAGCAGTGGCGGCACGGGGCTCACCGGACGGGACGGCACCCCTGAGGCCGTGGTGCCCCTGCTGGATAAAACGATCGAAGGGTTCGGCGAGCTGTTCCGGGTGCTGTCGTTTGACACGATCGGCACCAGCAGCCTCCAGAGTCGGTGCCTGGCCGGGGTGGCCAACGGCACGGTGATCTTCGTGCTGCCAGGCTCTCTAGATGCGGTGGAAACCGCCTGGGATCGGCTGATTGAGGCCCAGCTCGATAGCGGCACCCGCCCCTGCAACCTGGTGCAGCTGCTGCCGCGTCTGCAGGAATAGGGATCGAATAGCCGACTGCGCTCCCCGAGATCAAGCCAGAGCGGCCATCAGCTCCGGCCGCGACATCCAGCTGGCTGGACCTTCCCGCACCGGCACCACCCCCAGCTCCCGGCGCAATTCCTCGAGATCGCGGCTGAGCAGAGCTGGCCAGTCGAGGGCAAACAAGGGTCGGGCGGGATTCAGGGGAACAGGACAGATATCCCCCCTTGCGAAAGCTCCTTCTTTCACCATGATCAGTCTTCGACATCAAGTTGGGTGCTGGTCATCTCATCGAGAAGACCATGTGGCTCCAATGCTGCAGCCGCTTCTGCCCACCCAGCTGTTGGATGTGTGGAGGGTCCGATCTTCAGCGCGCCAGGTGCCGATGCCACTCCCCATCCTATGGAGAGGGCACTCAGCGCGGCCGGGGTTCGCAGCTGCGGGCGGCGGCTTGGCCCGTCTGCCAGCTGGCCCGCTCCCCCTTCACCCAGAAGA
>Ga0169931_10008728_pt1 | contig 14730 bp, 12 predicted proteins | sample Kivu_15m_20L_FD_129675 | JGI IMG/M metagenome (GOLD analysis project Ga0169931, IMG submission 129675) | Freshwater microbial communities from Lake Kivu, Western Province, Rwanda to study Microbial Dark Matter (Phase II) - Kivu_15m_20L... | ecosystem: Environmental > Aquatic > Freshwater > Lake...
TCGCCGTTAATGCTGTTCAGTTCACTATAGATGGTCGACCTGATTTGTCTGACGGCTTCGGGGTTAAGGTTGGGGAACCGTTGAATCACCTGCTCAAAGCGACTGTTCAGGACTTCGACACCCTTCTCGTAGGTCATCTGGTAAAGGATGTCGCGGCTGGAGTCTAGAATGCTCTGAGCTTCCTGTAGCGCCTGAACGTGCTGCTCTGAGCTAAGCCGCTCCTCAAGGTCTTCACGTTGCTTGAGCTGCATCTCTTGACGCTGTGACGACCACTCTGTGACAGCCTGCGCAACGGCACCGATGCCACCCAAGGCTTCGGCGAAGCGACTGTTATTGTTTGACCGTGCTTGAATCTCAGCGCTTATCGACTGCATCGCCGTGCTGAGAGCATCTACTTGTGCGCGTGAGGCATCCTCGCGGTACCGCGCCGCGTTCTGTAGACGCTGCTCAGCTTGCTGCGGGTTAGCAGAGACGATACCGGTCTGAACACCGGGCTGAGTATTTTGAGGCGCGCCGCCCCCTGAGACACCAATAATTCTGACCGGTATGTTTGCCATTGTTTACCCAATGTTAAAGAGTCTATTCGTTACATCAGTGTTGACGCCTTGTCTCGGCCAGTTTGAACCGAAACGAGGCAAGCCGGATAGTGACCGACCACTGAAGGCTGTATTACTGAGACTGTTAGCCGAGGGCGGCGGCACAGAGTACAGAGGGTTGGTCGTGCGAGGCGGCAGTGGCGCGGGGGGATTGAAGGCACTATACACGCCTAACCCACTCTGCACTAACGACGGTAACGCACCCAGCAGGCCAGGCCCGTTAGCGCCGCTCTGTTGGATTCTGTTCAGCCTTTGAGCGTGCATCAGATTCATCTGCTCAGTACTCGCAGCCGTTTGCAGTCCGTACTGTTGCGCAGACAGTTCTTCATCCATGGCCGCGTTGTTCATCTGCTGCTCAATTAGCGTCTGCTGGCGCTGAGCATCTAGTTGCATCAGACCGGCGCTGCGGTTGAACTCACCCATACTGCGGGCAAGTTTGATGTCACCTTCACCAAGCTGCTGCTGAAGCTCAGCCATCATCCTCGATGTCTCCAGGTTTTGTTTGCTCTGAGCGGTCAAGCTCTCAAACAACTGACTGGATTGCTGATACGAGTTTTGAGCATCCATTACAATGCGGTCTTGCAGCGCTTGCGCAGAAGCCGTGTTCTGTTGGCCCCGCTGTGCAGCAACGCCGGTCGCCTGGCCTAGTGTCGCAGCGAGTGTTTCCTGCTCTTGCTGGCCCTGTTGCGCTGCTTGAAACAGACCTTGGAACGTGCTTAGCTCTTGACCATACGCCTCAGTAAGCGCCATAGTCTTCTGTTGGTCGACTTGGAACTGCTGCGCCCGAAGGTTCAACTCATCCGCGACCTTCTGAGAGTTTAAGCTCTGCTCTTGTAGCGCAATGTTGAACAGGTTCGCACTGCTTGCGATAGACTCAAGCTGCTTAGCCCGAGCCGCTTCAGCAGTCACGATTACCCGTTGGTTGTCGCGCTGTATGGTAAGAAGCTTCCGCTGCTCAGTCATCTGGCGTTCCTGCTCGGCAAGCTGCGCACGTTGGTTAGCAGCCTGACTCCCGGCCTGGGTGATTTGTGCCGCCGTCCCTACAGCCCCGGCAATGGCTCCGACAACTGGTACAATTGCCAATTGAATACCTCCCTTATGTGGAATTAGCGGTTGTCGCCACTATACCGCTTGCCCTTGGTTTGGGCTACAAGCTGATAGCCAGCGAACTCAAACGTGTTGCGGTCGTAGCTCCAGAGCGCAACTTGGATACTGTAACCCGTGCCTTGTAGTGGTTCTACAATCTGCACGTATTCGTCAAGGCTGTACGGGCCATCGTAGGTGTCGAATAACGAGATGTCGTAGATGAGCTGCCCAAGTCGGAACACGTCGTAGCTGCTAGTCCCTTCGCGTTCGTTATTGTAGATGATGGCAATGTTGGCGTCGGTCAACACCTTTGCACGACCCACCATACTAGCGCGGTCTGTAGCAGGCGCAGTAAGGACATCTTCAAACTTGGCGTCGGATGGGGCGTTACTGAACAAACCCGCCCACTTGATGGCGCGCTTGTAGTTCGACAACAGCCCCCACGAGAACACGGGCGTACGGAATACGGAGATGTAGTTGCGACCGTAGGTATACACCACGTTAGAGAAGTCGTTAGACGGGTCGATAAAGGTAATGGTGGTGCTGGTTCTGGTATACCCAACTATAGGTTCTACAGTTACGCCCCAACGACGCACCGTTATGGTGTCGTCATCCTCTGGGCTTTTGGTGGTGATGTTCAGAGACAGCTCACTCGTGGGGGTTTCACGCAGGTAGATGGCGTTGCGGCCTGCCTTTGTCCACTGCGTACCGAAGGTGAGAGGCACACTGTTCAGGGTTACAGTTAAGTCTTCGACATCATTAAATCCTGTCGTCCAGATTTTGTGAGGGTAGCGCTGTACGCCGCTGACAGTAGTGTACGTTTCGGAGAACGTGGGAAGCAACGTCCCGGTGTTTGTGTTGGTCACAACACGAGTGAAGTCGGTGGGCCAGTCCCACTCCGTCCTGATGTAGCGCACAGACGTGCCGTCAGGGCTTAGGGTCGCAATCATGAAGCGCCGCGCACCGTTAGTGTCGCGGTAGGCCGTCATGTCGGTAATGCGGAAGTTCTCGAACGTCTCATACTTAGTCCAAGCACCGCGCTCGGTATGCAGTACGTATAGTTCGGTACCATTGGCGGTGCAGTTGGCGCTCTCGCTGGTGTAGACCGACACATAGAGCTTCCGAGTTTGTGGGTCGTATTGGATATTGCTGAAGTTTCTCGAACATGTTGATTCTGGTTGCTTAATGCGGTCTCGTATTTTGAAGCTGACATCCTGTAGGTCGTAGGAGTCATCCAGCCCGTTACTGGGCACTGCCATGTAGATACCTTGGCGACCGAGAAAGTACAGCCCAGCGTCACCGATGGCGAACGCATTGCTATTCAACGCCCCTGTCTTGCCCACAAGTTGTGTCAAGGCGGTAAGCGGGCCGAGCTGTTCGCGTGCAAACACTCGGTAGACGTTCTCACTGGTGCCTACAAACACACCCCCCTGGTATTCTTGAAGTGACATGACGGCCTCTGAAGTCGTGCCAGACAAAGACACGTCAAATGCAGAAGTGTTGGGGTCTTGAAAGGCGTCTATGGTGAAGCCTTGGAACAGTGCGCCGGGGAACTCCGTGTCGCTAACGGCGCTGAAGAGCAGGCGCATGGGCTGAGAGGCGACACCCCCAAGCACGATGCGGCCCCCAAACGTAGTACCAACGGTGGGAAAGGTGCCCAAACCGTAGTCGGCGAAGCGCCCAAAGCCATATGCAGGCACCGCGTTGGCGTTGGTGTACGAGTCGATGGTTGCAACGGCGCTGGAACCTACCCACCTGCGCTCAGTATTGATGAAACGTACAAGGTCGTCCAAAGGCGCGCCGCGTTTGTTACCACGGTCAAGCGTGATGTAGTCGCCCGCAGCGGCACCAGCAACGGTCAACGCGGTGGGCATACGAAGAGATGACGTGGCTGTCTGTGTCGTAACGTCAGTGGCGTTGGGGTCAGTCCATGCGCTACCGTCGAAAAGCAGGTAGGACGCAATGTTTGCCGTTGCCGTCACGTCTGCCTGCGTAATGGAGTAAGTGCCTACTCTGAAGTTGTAGCCTTGTACAACCAGGTTGGCGGGAAGGATTCTGCGACCACCATTCAGCGTCAGCTTTCTGATTCTCATCAGGTGTAGCGTACTGGGGGTCGTGCTGGCGGTAAACGCCCCAAATGTCAGAAAGCTCGCACCGGCGGGAGGCACGTCGTGCGTTAGTGATGCGTCGTTGATTGCGCCATTAGTAGTGCAGTACTGGGTCGCCAGGTTGGGTCGCGAGGCCCGGACTAGGTAGGAGTCGTTCCTGTTCCCTTGCCCGCCCTGTGCCGCATAGATGCGGTACAGCCCGTAAGTGTCTTGTTCAACATCGTCTCGTAGCGTGTCAGGAATAGCGATGCGGCGGTCGTCGTTGCTAACGTGGTAACGAGTAGTTACGTGATAGAAGCGAGACACGTCATACAGTTCCGCCTCTGCCCACCACTGCCAGGTGAAGTTAATGAAGGTGATAACGTCACCAGCCACAACGGAGTTCGTATAGGTTAGAACGCCGCCAGTGTAGTTGAATGCAGTATTGACCTGCCGTACACCGTTTTTGTAGCAGAAAAGCGTCGAGTCCTCGACAGAGTTGGCGTAACGAGAACCGTTGTCAGTGATGGCATACGAAGCTGCGTTTGCCGTTACCTTCTCAGACAGCTCAACAACGTGGAGTTGAATCGGCACGTTGCTTGCGGTGAGATAGATTAGGCGGGGCTCAGCTTCGTTGGTAGTAATGACAGAAGCCTTTTGGTTTGCTGCTACCGACGACCACACGTTAGTGAAGGTCGTTACGTCCACCAACGCATCGTCTATTACCTGGCGTACTGATAGTGACGTACCAATTTTTGACGCAACAAACACCAGGCCACTCGCCAGTTCGAGTTGGTCGATGCTGAATACGGTACTGGAAGAGCTGGGAACTTCGTCCAGCAGCAGTCGAGTACCTTTGCGTTTGACAATATTACCACCAACGGTCACGTCAACGTTGGTGGCTTCAGGCGAGTCCTCCCAAGGCAGGTTCAGAGCGTTGGCGGTAGTGTTCAACCCTCCCAGAGTACCTGCTTGGATTTTGTCCTCACGACCCGTCTCTGTCGTGTCGCGAAAAAGTGCGTCGCTCATTAGTAGGTTCTCCTGCGGAATAGGTTGCGATTCTGTCTGGTGGTTGCCGTCTCTTTCCTAATTAATTGTCGCACCTGGCGTTGGTATTCCAAGTCTTTAACCCCCGCAGCTTGGGTGTCGCTTAGGTGGGTTGTGAGCATGTGGTACAGGGCGCGGGTCAGTACCAGCGAATAGAACCTGTCGGGCACGTCGATAAGGTCTGCTGAGCCTTGAGGCATTGCGATAGAGCGTGTACCGTAAACGATGATGACGTTAAGCACCTCCGGGTAGGGCAGGATTGCAATGGTTTCGTCATCGATGAGAGCGTACGCCTGGGGTGTGCCGGGTTCGACCTTATAGGTACCGTAAAGCTCGGCTGGGCTCATGTGGTATAGTAGCGTCTCTTGCCCGCTTTCGGCGTTCCTGTAGTGTAACCGGTCGAGTCGTTCCAGCCCAGGGACGGTGTGAATCTCTACTGTACGTTGAGTTATGGGGACGTTCAGTTTCTTAAAGAGCCAATCATTCGCAGCGTTGATGTCGTTCAGCGCCGCCTCTATCGCCAGGAAGGCTTTGCGACTCACAGGGCTGGTCAAGGAGCTTGTGGGTCGTTCACCAACCTGCAACAGAACGTCATTGATGGCTTCTATGAGGGTACGGGTTGCCATGTCTATATTTCTCCAAGTCAGCAACAGTTAGCTACGTTGCTGCTTCTATCATATAACGCATAGAAGGGCCGATGACGATGCCACCAGCCCTCCATATGCCACCTCACTAAACTGCCTCAAACGACTCAATAATGACAGCGTACTCTTCGCGATAAACTTTACAGTCAAGCAAGGGGTAACCAGTGACAAGAGCGTCAGACTGGTAACGCACGAGGCGTTCTTGCTCAACTTTGGGGCTTTCGGGTTGCCAGTACTTCGCCCAACCTTTCTTCACAAGCATACCAGAGTATGCACCCTCAGCAAGGGAGTGAGAGACGGTCACATCGGAGTGGTTGCCCGCTCCGTTGGGGTTACCGTTAAAGCTGGGGTTAGGCCACCAGGGAGAGTAGATGGTGTCTGAGCCGCGCACCGCAGCGAACCCAGGTGAGGGCACGAGCAGAGGAGAGGCACCAATGATTTGAGAGTTTAGGTCAATGGAGTCAAGACCATTTCTGGTAATGTTGTTGCTGCTGTAGACGGGGATGCCGTACAGCTTGCCAATTTGACCAGTCTCGGTGGGAGTACCAGACACGTAGTCGGTGCTGGTGAACTCGGGGACGTAAAGTAGAGAGGTGATTTGAGATGGGTTGAACACCCACATCGTGTCACTCATGTCTACATCCTTCATTTCCATCATCAGTTTTGCTGCAAGGATGGCGGCCCGGTTAAGAGGCGCATCGACAGTAGCGTTGTTGACAATGGCTTGAGAACGCACGACATTACCCGCCTTTTTAATTGCGGGTCGCAGGGCCAGAATCCAGCGGTCAATGTCGCGTGCAAGAGCATACGCAGCTTCACGGCTGTATTCAGCCATGGCGTCGTAGTCGCTCTGAATTGACAGAATGTCGGAGATACCAATCGCGACCCAAGGCCGATAATTGACGGACATTCGGAAGTCGGAGCTCTCGGGTTGGTCTAACTGGAGAGCGTTCTGAGGTACCAACTGCTGAGTCCGTAGACGACCAACAGTGGGTATGATGATTTCCTTGCCGCCCTTGTACTTATCAGGTACGCGGTCGACAAGTGTGGTCATCATGAACTTGCGGTCGAGGAAACGTTTAATTTCCGGCAACCACAGTTGGGGAATAAACGAGCCATGGGTACGGGGTTCGGTGAACCCGCCCTGGCCCGTTAAGTGCCCCGACTGAATAGGATACTCAGGCATGTTTACCCTTGTATTGGGTGGACAATACCGAGTAGCTGTTAATTATTAACGTCAACTAGACCGTTCTCGTAAGCGGCAACGATTTCCAAGTGGCGTGCGCTACGTTCGCTGTGTGACATGGCCAGGAGCTCGCTCTGCTTAAACAGGGTACGAGAGGCCGCTGGAAGGCCCGGCGAGGTGCTTCGTTGGAACGAAGGTACATTTGTAGCCCCGCCTGCTTGCTGGCGCTCTACGGTGAGCTGAGCGAACACGAGTTGAGCACCCTGAGCGTTGTTTAGTACCGCAGCAAGGGTCGGGTTGGTCGCGTGCAGTTCGTTGAGACGCTGTTGTACCGCAGCAAAGTTCTCATCGTAGTCAGTACCCCACTGGTTCCGTAGGGTCTGCGCTTCGCGCTCGGCGGCGAGTTGACGCACAGTTTGAACACTACCAACCAGGTCAGAAACACCAAAGCCTAGGTAGCGCTGGAGCTGTTCCTGAAATGCATTAAACTCGGGGTCGCTTTGTGAAAAGGACGGAGCAGTCGCGGGAGCGGTAGCGGGCGCAGCGGCAGGTGCAGGTGCGGCCTGCTCTGCGGGTTGGTTGAGATTCAGTTCGTCATTCATAGTACTATTGTCCCTGCATTAGTTGTGATAGGAGAGCTTCGGGTGAGCCTGCGTTGGCGGCGGCGGCTTGTGCAGCCCCGACCATCGGTAGGCCACCTGCGGCCATGGCAGAAGCCTGTGCGGCCATCATTGGGTCTGTCGTCGGGTCAGGCGTGGGCGGCAACATTGCGTTGGGGTCGCCCATCATGTCTGGCTGAGACGGGATGGAAGGCTGAGCGGGAGATAGGAATGTTTCGGGGTCTTCTTTGAAGCCGAACTTCCGGGTCACCATTTTAAGCATCGCTTCCCAGTTAATCTGCTCTGAGAACTGTGGCACTTGACTCACAAGGTTCACGTAGTCCACAGCCTGTTGCAGCTCGCGTTCCCTGTTAGCGACGTATTCAGCACCGACAGGTTGTAGGTCGTAGTCGAACATCAGCTCACGAGGGCCGTACTCAACGTACATAACCTGACCAGGGCGGTCGCCAGGCAGGCGCACGATGCTGTCATAGTTGACGAATTGGCGACACATGCTAATCATCTTGAGCAGAAGCAACTGGAGCTGAGTGTCTTCGACATGCCCGTGGATGTTGCTTAGGCGGTTGCCCCCGGCGTCGAGGACGGCCTGCACTTCACGCGCGGTCACACGTTCACCTTTGCGCCCCTGGCCCGTGGTGATGCCCACGCCAGCGCCGACGGTGCGGTCGATGGCCATTTCAATATGTTGCTGCTCAGTGTAGCTCACCGTGAAGGTGGTGTCTCGCTGGATGGGAAACACGTTACCAGCCTCGCTCATCTCGATGATTTTGCCAGGCTCACTGAAGATGTCGTCAGGGTTGGTTACGCCATCATTAACGACCCCCCACATGGTGTCGACAGCCAACTCAAGGTTGTCAGCCCGTTGGTTCATCACGCTATTCACATGGTGCATCATGCCCAGCACGGGCTCAAGAGGGCCGAGGCCGTAAGCGCGGGAGGGGACGGGAATGGCGGTACCGATGATGAAGGGTCGTCCACCCCAGTACGGGTTGGGCTCCATCACCGCCAGCTTGTCGCCCATAGTGACGACATGGACGTTGTGGTAGGTGTAGCCATCAACAGTCACATCACCCCAGAAGTCAAGCACGTCGACCAGCTCTTTAGGGTCGTAGCGAATACCCATGTATTCGTTCACCATCTTGGACTTTTCAGCATCCGTTCTGGTGCGACCACTATGCGCCACTTCCTGCCCCTGTAGTTCAGGGTAGTCGCCGGTGGCGATGCGACGCATCAGCTCGGCTTTGGGCATTCGGATGACGCGCACCAGGTTGGCGTGGTTGATGTCGCGAGCGTTGGGGTCGAGAAACACGTCGAATGCGTCGATTACGTCAAACGCTACGTTGTCATACGTGGTCTCTAATGCGGCCTGCGCCGGGTACCGCAGCGATTCAATCACAGTGCCTTGCAACAGGTCGGGCACCTTGCCGGTCTGCTCCACGCGGCGGTGGACGATGGCCTCGCGGCGCTCCCACGGCAATGCCAGAACGCTAAAGCCGGTAATCATCAACTGGCGGGTATGCGCTTCCCAGTAGGTGCGGAACTGGGCGGTCTGCAACTTCTGCGACACATACTTGCGAGTCAGCTTGGCGATGTCCTCCAGGTCGGGGTCATACTTTGCGACGACATCAAACCACTCTGAGTTGGGGAAGAACGCCCCCATAAGGTAGCCGACCATTGTCTCGACCAGTTCGTATGCCTTGCCGGTCGAGAAGCGGTGTCGCCAGTTGGCGTTCACGTCACCCAGGATGTTGCCAACCCGGCTGCGCATCGATTCCAGCGCTACGGGAGTCCCCAGGTATTCAGCCCACGATTCAAGCCACAGCTCTTCCTTAGCGGAGCGTGCAACCTTGTAGTCCTCAAACATGGCCACGATTGCTTTACCAGTCGCCTCTCGGTCTGGCATGCCAGCCGAGCTCTCTAGTGCGTCTTTGGTAGGCAGCCCAGAAAGCGCAGTCGCGGTAAAACGTTCCGCTGGATTCAGGGCAGTGTTTGGTTTCTCCTTCTTCATCTTGTTCCTCCATACTTTGTGTTAATGTTCCTATTCTGTCTGCTGCGCCCAAAACGGCGTCGTGTTGAATCGTCTCGCAGAGGGTGGTGCAGCTCGCGTATGACCGCAATAACGTCAACAACATCGTCACGAACAGACGGACTAGGAAAGTACTGAATCTCTTCTTTGACTTCTTTTGCATGACCGATACCATGGGCTAAATAGAGGCGACCATCCGTGATGACGGGCTCCAGCATCGACTCGATACGGGCAACCTTGTCACCTTTGGGTCGGTACTCGCGTACCACAGCGCGCATGTCCCGCGCCGACAACGCCTCCGACAACATATATTTTTGGTTGGCGAAGCCAGCGACCCCCTCTACCGTCACCATACCGAGATTCCACTTCTCCATCAGGTCAAGCGCGTGCTGGACAAGCTGTGTAGGTGTGAAGTGGCCCCAGACGAGGTCGAAGATGAATAGGTTGCCATTGTTGTCTGTGCCCCCTACTCCCATAGCAGTGAAGTCAGCATTGGCGTTGGTTGACGCAGCGGGGTCGATAACCAGGATGGGGACGATGAGAGACACTGGCCCGTCGGGGCCATGGGGTCGCACGCGCACGGTAGGCCCGTCCCGCTCCACCGCGTAGGGTGCCAGCTTCACAACGCTGTCCCACTTGAGTACTGCATCCTCGCCGGTGAGGTGTTTGTTTAAGTACTGAGTGGCGAAGCGTCTGGCTGGCAGCGTCCGGCGCAGGCGTCGCTCCGTTTTCTCATTGAAGCCTTCGGGCCACAGGTACCCGTCGGCCATGTTGAAGCCGTTCTTGTATATGTTACGTGTAAACAGGTGGAGTGGGTCGTCATCCTGCGTCTCCTCGAACTCTTGGATGGCGTTAACGTCGTCCAAGTCCTCACCAAGCAGGTGGCTGTAGTAGTCCCAGCGGTAGTAGCGCGTCCCGAGGACGACAATCTCCTCACCCAGTCCCGTCTCTTCGTTGTACGGGTTAAGCACCGACTCGATGTCGTGCGTCCAGTTTACGACCTTCTCCCCTTTGGGCTTGTTTGAGCTGTTCTCGAACGTCACAAGGTCGTCAAAGATGACGAGGTCGTAGTGCTCACCCGTGTTTGGCGACCCAACCGATGCTGCTGTGACCGTGGGCTCCTTATAGATTCTGTCTCGTATGACCTGAATCTTGTCGCTACGCCACACCACCTTGCGGTCTGCGGCCTCTGTCTCGCCCTCGTCGAAGTCGGTCTCGAATTGGCCATGTTGGTTGCGCGTCTGGCGCTTCTTAGCCAGCCCACCACGGTCGAGGGCGGGCACCAGCGGGCCAGCGATGTGCGGGCGGTTGTCCCACACCATCTCACGCAGGATGTCGTTCTCAAGGTACTGCTTAATCTCGCGAACGAACGCTTCCGCCAGGTTTGCTTTGTTGGCGGTCGCGACCAGAATGCGGATGTTGGGGTCTTTGTACACGCGCCACAGGACGTAAAGTGTCGATGCGAACGTGCTCTTCAAGTGCCCACGGGGCATTAGGATGAGGCGCTTCTCCCGCGTGCTTTGCAAGAACGCAGCCAGCTCGCGGTGAACATCACCAAACTTGGTCGGGCCGCCGTAGAAGTGGATGAGCTCTAGAAACGCCCAAATATCGTCTAGAGCACGGAACTTCAGCCGTTGGTATTCCCTCGTCGATTTGCTTTCCCATGGCGGAGGAGCCTGGGGCTGTTTTGTCCGTGCCATAGTTTAGTCCTCTCCTTTACTGTCGTCTTCGTCGTCTTCTGCGTACTCGTTCCAAGCTGCGTCGAACCCGGACAAGATGACCTGATACAAGCCTCTAATGAAAGAAGGCACCAAAACTTCTGCCAGCTTCAGTGCCTCTAAGATTTCTTTCCGCACTCCTTAACTCCTAAACACGTTGGCAACAGCGCCAATCTGTGTACGTCTAGCCACGTTGCGGGCGGTGGCCATGTTGGAAGTGCGTTGACCCAGACGAAACAAAGCCTGCTGCTCCTCAAGCGCCTGGCCTTGGCTGCGTTGCAACCGAGCCTCTTGCAGCTTCAGCGCCGCGTCTTGCTCTGTTTTCAGCCTACTGAACAGGTTCGACTGCTCTGTGTTTGCGACCTCAAGCTTCCTAGCGCGCTCCTGCTCCAGCTTCAACAATTGTTCAAACTGTTTCTTCTGGGCATCGGCTTGCTTTTGTAGAAGCTCCATCTGCTTCCGCTGCGCCTCAAGCTGTGCCGCCTGTTGCTTGCGCATCTCGTCGTAGTCTGGCCCACCAGGGGGCGTCGGCGGCGTCGCCGTCGGTTGTTGCCGGGCCTGTCCCCATGAACGATTTCGCTGTTGGTCGAACTTATTCCAGTCTCCCATCTCGTCTACTCCTTAGGTGTCGCAGCCTTGCGGGTAGGTCGTTTAGCAGTGGCGGCCTCGGCGTCCTCTTTTGCTTTGAGTTCGTCAGCGGCGGTGTTTAGCAACTTCTGTCGTGCCTTGGCATCCGCCTCTGAGACAGATTGCGATACCCTGTCTTTGACGGCTTCTTTCTTTTTGTCGTTCATTTGCTGAAGCCGCGCCGCAGCCTTGGTGACGTTCTGTTGACGCTCTACCTGCTTGTGGGCGAGGAAGATGACTTCCGGGGCCACAGTGCGCTGCTTGGTGGCGCTAAGGTCGACTCCGAGTTTTCGCGCGTCTCCCAAGAGGGCGAGTAGAATAGAGTTTGTTTCTTCCATTCTTTTCCTTTTTAATCTGCTCTATAGTTTCACACACCAAGTCCACCATGACGTGGGCGGTGAGTGCAAGGACAACTAGCTCAAACATGACTTGTATCTCCACAAGGGGCACCACCGTATAGCCCACGACATATGAGGCTGGGGCAGCATCGCTGAGCTACAGGATAATGACCACATTTTCAACACTCGACTCTATGCCCATTACCGTTGTTCAAGAGACAAACGGCCTACGGGACGACAACCCCGGCAAGCGCGTGCTGTACTCGGTGGATTCTAACCCTGTCAAAGCAGACGACTCCACCGTTGACATCACGTCCGTCATGTACCTGCTGGACTCTGGCGCCACTGGACTGACCAACCTGCCGCCCAACACTGCCGTGAACGCGCGGCGCAACGGCTTGTCTCAAGCGACCCTTGCGGCCTCTACTGACACTCCTCTTGCAAACTCCACTGCGTTCACTGTATCTGCCAACCTGACCCGCACCTTCAGCGGCAACATCTCGAAGGGCGCAGGCAACATTGAGTTGTTTAACGTGACGCTGGGTACCACCATCGTCACCGTTGCGGTTGCAAGCGGCACCGTCACCATCTCTGGTGCGGTCGCTACCTACAACCCCGCAGACGACTTGCCTGCTGCTTCTATCATCGAGGTGCGCTACGATGCTGGTGTGTTCGTCCTGACTGCTGACACGACCCAACGCAGTCGCCGTCTCGTCTACCGGTTCACCACCGCCTAGACAGAAGCCCCAGGCATTACGTCTGGGGCTTTTCTTTTGCGACCCCTAAGGGTAGCGCTTCTTCTCGATGTCCTGCTTGATACGTGCCCGCCGGGCGTTGACTCGTGCAACGATGGTGCGGAGCTGTTCTGACGTGCTCACCTGGTGGTCGCGCCAGTACTGTAACTGCGCTTGCCCCGTCATCCCATTAGTTGGGTCGCTCATGTTCTGCGATGAAGGAGCGTCGGATGGCGTAGTAGTGAAGTGAGTCATGACCAGTCTCCAAATAGCGTAACTTGTCTTCGATGCTGAGAGAGTTGAAGGCGGCAATGGCGTTGCGTTCCTGCTCTTCCATCGTTCCGGGGTCGTTGAAGTCGATGTCGAACCACTTCTGCTCAATCTTAAACGCAACTTTGTTCGCGGTGCGGGTGAGCGTGGCGTCAGAGACGGGCACGGGGGGCAGGGGCGGGAACTGACGTTTGGTCGGCGCGGCCCGGTAGTTGATGTTAACCAGCGTTGCAGCAGCGGTGTGGCGCTCCACCAGCGACCTCACGGGGACGGTGAGCAGGGTGTTGCCAAACTTGTCAAGGCTGCGACCCACCCCGGTGCGGTACCAGGCGTGAGCGGTGCGTTTGGGGACGAGCACACCCACGTTGCGGTCGTGGACGAGAATGTAGTCGGCACGCATGGCGCGGGAAAACGACGCATCCTCAACATCCACCGCCGTCCATTGGACGTGGCTAAGCACGTCGAGGCCTTCCTGTTCAATCACGTACAGTGAGCCGCCATCGTAGATGTGGGTGTTACTGTCAATGGTGATTGTGGGAACATCAGTGATGAGGCTCATGGTGGTCGCTCCAGAGTTGGTGCTACATAACCGTATAGCCCTACGAATGTGTCGGATGTGTGAACTCGTTGTGAAACATAGGGTGTAGCTTTTGTGAAGACAAACGGAATAGAGTAACGTAACGTCTCGGAGTTTTGTGAAGACAAACGGAATAAGAGTGCAGGAGAGTTATGTGAAGACAAACGGAATAAGAGTAACGTAACGCCTCAGAGTTATGTGAAGACAAACGGAATAAGAGTAATGACATGTCGGGATGGCCGCGACGCCGTGTGATTTTGTTTGACCGTGTGAAAAAATTTTGTTTGTGTCTTTCTAAATATATACGCGCGCGCTCACCCCCCTACGCGTAGAATTATGGTGAAAAGTACCAATATGCGTATATATACGTAGTCGTCACATGTGACTTTTGGTAACGACCACCATAATGTTTTGGTAGCGTTCACCATAATGTTTTGGTGACATGCACCATAATGTTTTGGTAACGACCACCATAATATATAGTGACATGCACCATAATATATAGTGAACGTCACCATAATATATAGTGATACGCACCATAATATATATAGTGACATGCACCATAATATGTAGTGACATGCACCATAACGACACGTATCTACACAAAGTAGTTTGTAAAGTTACGTAACTGGGGTTGACATGTAGGGGAGAATGGTGCATAGTCGAGATGTGGCAAGGGAAACGTCACAAGCGAATAAAAAAATAAATCCCCTAAACCCCTTGGCCCCACTCGAAAACACGCTACGTTAGATACATGACAAGGCAACTGCCACCATCACTTACACGTTCACACCTACACATAAGGAACTGCACCATGGCTATCGCTAACTACACCCAACAGGCTTCTACTTTCCGCTACAAGACCGGCAGCGGTCTACAGGTTACGGCTACGCTACTACCCGCTATCGATACCGACACGCTTATGTTTAGTGCCACCGTTGACGGCAATATGTTTACAAGCCGTCAGCCGGCCAAGCACCGAGATTTACAGGCCGCGCTAAAGGCTGTAGGCCTACAGGCTTCAGGGAAAACCGAGACACTACGGCGTGCGTTTCACGAATACCAAGCCCGCAAGAACGATGAGTTTAAGGCACACTGGACTTCGTCGCTCACGGTCAAGAACCGCAACACAGTAGAGGGAACGACCCCTACTCCTGAACCCGCAACAGTTGCA
>Ga0169931_10008730_pt1 | contig 14725 bp, 15 predicted proteins | sample Kivu_15m_20L_FD_129675 | JGI IMG/M metagenome (GOLD analysis project Ga0169931, IMG submission 129675) | Freshwater microbial communities from Lake Kivu, Western Province, Rwanda to study Microbial Dark Matter (Phase II) - Kivu_15m_20L... | ecosystem: Environmental > Aquatic > Freshwater > Lake...
ACGATTTGATGCAGAAAAAAGCAAAGTTTCAAAGTAATAGATACTTTTAATAAGTACTTTCGATAAATGTTTTGTTTTTTTGTGATGTGTACCCCTACTTGATTTGGTAGGGGTTTTTTGTTTTTAAAAACGAAATAGTCCTCTAAAAACAATCATATGAGGATTAAATAACTTAGACTCTCTAATATTCATCGGGGCACGTTCATATCTTAAATTAATACCCCAATTTTTAGTGAAAAAGAAATTGATATCGGCCAGGAGCATGACATGGTTTCTTAGATATGGGTTTGCCACCTGGTACAATTGATCGCCTTCAAGAACACCATTCAGCGTCTGCTCTTTTCCATACATCAAACGATTATAAGAAGCTCCGATCCCAAAATGAAAGCGATAAAAGTCCTTTTTTCCATCTTCTGATTTTACGCGCCAATCTTTAAAATAAATGAGAAGGGGCACTTCGATATATATCAGATCAAGTAAAAATTCTCTTGGCTGATCTTTAACAAAAGGACTTTGACTTCCTTGCTGACTAAATAGAATTTCAAATGCAGCTTCCCATTTGGGCGTAAATTGAACTCCAGCCCTAGCGCCGATATTCAAACCAATTTTATGATATCCCGCATAAGCATCCCCATCTATTTGTGATGCATTCATGCCTGCAGCAATAGTGGCTGTAAAACGTTGTGTAACTTTTTCTTTGCTTGAATTTTGTCCAAAGAGGGGTAAACAAAACATTAAATAGAGAAAGGAGCACATGACTTTTTTCATAATTGTTTAATTTTAAGTAAATATAAGTCTTCAACAACAAATCTTTAAAAATGATTCAAAAGAAACTCCTCATATTACTTTTTCTTTTCTGTTGTTTTTGTCTAAAATCACAAGGGAATCGGGATTTAGACCGGCAATTATTTTATTCCATCTTTGATAAGGATAGTAAGAGGGTAGCCCGATGTCTTGAGATGGGTGCCAATATCAATGCAAATTATAAGTATGAAAGGTACAAGAATGAATGCAGGGACTGGAAGCCCATACAATGTGCTGTGGCTATGGATCAAAAAGAAATTTTAGAAATATTATTTTCAAAGGGTATTGACCTGCATGAAAAAATTAAGTTTTCTTATCGATGCCATGAAGAAATATCACTAGTTCATCTGGCGGCCTGGTATGGTAGTAATAATGCACTTCTGTATTTACTGGAGAAAGGTCTTTCGGTAAATCAAAAAAATCAATCCGGAATCGTTCCCCTGTATGAGGCTATCAAAAGTGGAAAAAGAGAAACCGTGTTGATGTTGATTGAAAAAGGGGCGGACGTTAATGTTTTGGTTAGAAATTGCAAAGACAGCATTTCAAAGAATTTATTACAGCTTTGTATTGAACTGGATGAGATAGAAATTTTAAAGATTTTACTGGGAAAAGGAGCCAATCCTAATTTACCCTCTGACGGCATGAGCCCTCTGGCCTGGGCCATCGAAAAAGAAAATTTCAGGGCTGTTTATCAGCTTTTGATTCATGGTGCAGAGAGAGATGTTGTTCATTCCAATGGGATGAATGCATTCCAATGGGCAGAAATAAAAGGAAATTATTGGGTAAAACAGCTGATACAACAGGATCTTTCTAAAATAAGGAATAATACCTTGTATTCAATTTTAGAGAGAGGAGCAATGAAAAGAGTAAAGATTTTTTACCGGGATTTACCCGATTTTTCGACAAAAGATTTGAATGGAATTAGTTTTGACTTAAACGAATTGAAGGGCAAAACAACATTGGTTTGTATCTGGGCTACCTGGTGTATTCCTTGTATCAAAGAGTTAAGGGAAATTCAAAAAATGATAGATAAAAATAAAGAAATTTCCTTGCAGGTTTTAGCCATTTCTATTGATAATAAAGAACAAAGAGTGAAAGATTTTATTGCTAAAAACAATCTGGGATTTAGATTCGTTCAGGACCCTGAAAATCTAAGCAGAACAGCGTTTAATAAAAATATACCCTCTAGTTTTATCCTCAATGAAAAAGGAAAGTGGGTGGCAGAAATGAATGGAGTAATGGATTGGACACAAAAAGAATGGAAAGAGTTATTTCTGTTGCTAAATCAGTAATCTAACCCTTTTTTATATAAAAACCACAGCACAAGAGGAGCCCCCAGAAAAGCGCTTATCATATTGACAGGAATCGACTTTCCCGCGATAAGGTGATCTGCAATATATTGACAAATGACCAAAAACAGTGCGCCAAGTATTAAACTGGCGGGTATTAAAATTTGATGTTTGTAAGTACGAAACAACATGCGCGAAAGATGAGGTATGGCCATTCCTACAAATCCAATCGGACCGCAAAATGACATGATTAATGCCGATAAAACAGAAGTGCTGATCAATATTTGAATTTGCAATTTTTGAGTAGAGATGCCAAGGTTTTTTGCCTCAACAGGGCCCATAAGTAAGATATTCATTGGTTGAGATTGTAAAAACAGATAAAGAACTCCAAAGAGTCCAATACCCAGTAGAATCATTAGTTCAGACCAACCAATAGCCGTTAAATCTCCCATGGTCCACAGAATATATCTTTGTAGTTCTTCTTTTCCACTTTGAAATTGCAAATACAAAACCAAGGCACTTGAAAAACTACTTAACAGGATTCCAGAAACCAATAGACTGCTTTTGTTTCGTAGAAAAGAGGAAAAAAATATCAGAAGGAGCAAAGAAAGAAATGCGAAAATACAGGCACTAAGGCTTAGGCCCAATTCTTGAGGAAAATACATAAGAAGAGGAAGGCTGGCAGAGGACATAATCCAGGTAGCTGCACCCAATCCGGCAGCACTACTGATTCCCAAAACGGAGGGATCGGCCAGGGGGTTTTTGAAGTAAGTTTGCAAGAGTAATCCAGAAAAGGAGAGGAGGGCCCCACTTAATAGGGCGGCTATCAATTTGGGCAAACGTATGTACCAAAAAACCTGATAAGACAATTCATCTCGGGATGCCGGGCCGAGCTGTTTCCAATCTATTTCTATAGTCCCTCCACCTAACTGGAGCAGGCTGAACAGAACGAGAAGAAACAAAGCGAGGTATAAAATGCGTTGGGTCGACATCAGGAACTTGTTAACTTTTTGTAGTAATACAATTTGTGCTCAGGCAACAGCTCAGGGTGAAAAATACGGATTAGATCTTTGAGAATCAAATCGGGCCGAACGATACCTGATTCATAGTAATCAAAAGCGCCTTCAGGAGAAACTCTAGCCGTGTAGGTGTACAGGTTGTTTTGAATTAATTTTCGGAAAAAGCGATACCTGTTGTCTTTCTCCAGACTTTGAGCATCTTGCACCAATACTGTATTGATCCAGAAATCGGCATCGGAAGCTTCTTGTATGACAGATTCCAAGGATAAAGGAATTGATCCTGTTTGGTTGTTTCTTTGCCAGGGGTAAATTGCACCTGCATCCTGAATCATCTGGGAACTATAACTGGCTCCACCCGCAACATACCAAATACCTTGTTGTATGGTTCCGGTTAAAACTTTTGGCTTTTTACTGGTTGGAAGATGTTTACAGATTTGAACCAAGGCCAAGTAATTTTTTTTAATGCTTTCAAAATCTTGTTTTGCTATGGTATATTTATCAACAAACAAAGAGGTAAAAACAAGCCACTCTGCTCTATCCAAGGGTGTTTTCGCCAAAAATTCATCTAAGTATACAATCGGGATATTTAATTTTTTTGCCTTTTTACCAAGAGATTCACAGCCCAGGCTGTAGCCAAAAATAATATCGGGCTTTTTTTTTATCATCAGTTCATAGTCGAAATTATCCACTGTATTAAGGTTGGCAATTGTACCCTTTTTTACTTTCTCCCGAATTGTAGCATTGTAAATATACTGGGGTTGACAAAGCCCCACAATTTTATCGGTTGACTCCAATTCAGCCAAAAAAGCTATGGCATTTGTTCCCAGGCAAACGGCACGTTCAATGGGAACAGCTATGGCCAGAGTATCCTTTCCAAAGAGGGGTTTTATACTTTTTTTTGGATAGAGGGCATAACAATTTTTAATCTGGCCATTTCGGTTGTTATCATAAACCGTTAAAAATAAAACATCCTTTTTTCTTTGGATCCTAAAGTTCGAATTTTGAGGTTTGGCTTGTTCAAGATCAGGTTTTCTCTCGTTTTGACAAGAAAGAATCATCAGGCAGCAAAAGAAAAAAAAGAAGGGCTGCATTACTGAGCTATGACTTGTTTTTTAGCAGAGAATGCCATTTCCTCCATGTTGAACCGAATCGTTCCCTTCCCCATGGTGATACTATCTTTCAATTCTCCTTTGAGATAAATAATTTCCTTTCCATTAAAAGCAGAAAGAAAGATCTGTTTTCCTTGTATGCAACCTTCTAATTTTTGAGCTTGTGAATCTTTGGTTGATTGCAGTTCTGCCTGAATATCATTTGCTTTCACTTTTAATTTCAAAGAATAAAAGCTGAGCTCTCCATTTTCTTTGAGAATATCCATTGCCCAATTGCCTTCAATTGCATAGTTGGGTTTGATTCTTAGATCAGGAAATCTATGCTTGGGACCAAATTTTGCATAAAATTCGACCGGGTAATTTTTTTTGTTTGTATCGTAGAAAAAACCTTGGATCAGGCCTGGTTCATAAATCAATCTAAGGTATTGTTGTTTTTGATTATAAAAAGCATAAATCGTATCTCCCCAAACAGAAATAGAATCAGATGGCACCAATTCTGTCCCATTTTTGAAGAAAATATCAGGTTGTTTTTTTGAATTTTGCTTCACAATAAAATTGACGGGAACCTTTTCGGCGCTTTCTCCCTCTCCAAACACGAATAGGCCGCGCCATTCGCCTGGGGCCAATGCTTTGTATTCATCTCCTCTTTGAATGGCAAAACAAGAATGCAGAAGAATGGAACTCAAGATGAGCCCGGTGAAAAACAAGGGAATATATATTTTTTGCATATATTTATCTTAATTTTAATCAACGTATCGGTAAGATACAATAAAGGTAATATTTCCTACTTAATTTTTATTTTGACAAATGAACATCCTTTCCAAGACTAAAGTTTTATTCTTCCTGTGTTTTTCTTTTGGGGGCCTTTGTCAATTTGCGGCAGCACAAGAAAAAGCACTCTTGTGGCGCGGTTTTGAACAGGGGTGGACCTACAATCATCGGATAAACAGGTTGGGAAGTTTTGTTTCTGTTTCAGGAGACACGGCAAAGGTTGTTCACACATCAGCTTCTGGCTTGGGTGCTGATAGTTGTTTTTATACTACACATTACTCAACAGTTTCTTCTGAGCATATTACTTTTCAGGAGGGAGTTGTGAATATCAAATTATATGGGAAGGAGAAGCAATTGATTACAAAAACACTAGAGATTTCTGTTCCTGCCAAAGAAGGAATCCAAAACAAAGAGCAATACATAACGCTATTGAATGGATTTGATTTACAATCGGTTGGGAATGCGGATAAATTGCAATTATTGAGATTTTCAGTAGAAGACGCTTATTATGCACCGGCCATTAAAGAAATGAGATTCAAGGTAAAAGTTGCCATCTCTTTTAATTGTCAGTCTTTAGAATGTTCGAGGTTTAATCAAAAAACTTCCTATGATTTTAACCTCTATTATCTTATCGTTGGTGCAGATCATGAGCAATTGCACGCAACAACGAGAACATTAACCCAAACATATCCTTGGGATAAAAAAATAGAGTTTAATCCGAGTTCTGCACAGCAGGAGTGGGTTGGATCAAGAGAATATTTATATAAAGAACATGCTTATGGTCTGAAGTCCTTGGCTATTATTCTGGACAACGCGCATTGGCTGTTAAATTATAGTAATTATGTCTCTCCGATAGAGTACAACCCCGCTTCTGGCCGGGCAAAACTTTCTTCCGTACAGTTTTTTCAGGAGTGGGTTCAAGGAATGAAACAACATTCCGCGGCCCCCAAGTATTCTGCTTTTTCCAGTAAGAGAAAAGGTTGGTGTGTTTTGGATACGGAAGTAGCTTTGCTGCAATTTAAAGAGGCTATTGTCAGGCACCAAAAGTTCTCTGGTTCATTTTATTGGCCAGGTAAAAATGCCTCAGCGAATGTACCTGAGGCGCGAAGGGAGGAAATGATAAATATTCAAGAAAAATAGGAGCTTTTTTATTTTTTAGACTTTTTCTTTCTCCCTTGAGAAAACTTCGATTTTAATTCCTGATAACTCTTTTCCTTTAGATCCAGGATTCCTTTTTGTTCAGCCTGGAGCTCAAGATTTTTTATTTTTTTATCTTTTTCTGCACTGATTTTATCCTGCAATTTTTTGATGTCATTTTCATATTGTTGAATGGTTTTGTCGAAGCCATCTTCATCCTTCTTTAAATCTTTCAAAATCTTCTCTTGGTCTTTCATTTCCTTTTCCGCCACTTTCATTTGTTCCTCTAAGCTATTCACATAAAGTACCTGGTAAAAATCTCTTATGAGTTGGATTCCAGCGGGCATTCCTTTCGCATATTCCTTTGTTGATAAATAAGTTACGCCCAGGTTAAACCAAAATACCAATTCCGCCGTTTTCTCCGCCTTGTATTGCACTTTGAAGTAAACATCCACATGATTTTCACTCATTTCCTTGAGGCTCATGTCGTCACAAAAAGATTCATCTGTTTTTTTGTCATACTTTGTTCTGCCCTTATAGGGTCTTACAAACTTTTCCCATTCCTCATAAATAAAATTATATGATTTTCCATCGAAGGGAATTTCCATGACCAATGCCGTCTGACTGCCTTTACTCATGGACCGAACCTGTTCATTGATATTGGGATCTGCCTGTGAAAACAGGGCAAAAGGTAGCAACAGGAGGAAGATTAAATTTTTACGCATAAGCTAATAAAGTATATATTTTAGGAATAAAAATAATGATTCCACAGATAAAAGCACCAAAACTTATCAACAATACAGCAGCGGCAGACATATCTTTTGTTTTTTTGGCCAAAGGATGAATATCCGGAGAGGCAAGGTCTGTTATATATTCTATCGCAGTATTGAAAGCTTCCGCGGCCAGCACCAAACTAATCCAGAGAATTATCCATAAAAATTCCTCTTTTGAAAGGGAAAATAAAAAGGAAAGAACCAATACGATCGCAGTAAAAAAAAGATGGAACATTGCATTTTTGTGCCTACCACTACACAAATCTTTTAACCCATCAAAGGCATATGAAAAACTTTTTAGATTCATAAAAAAGTGATTTTTTCCTCTAAAGGCTTTCTCGGAGAGGGCAGGGTTTCCGGAAAATCATATTTTCCCAGATAGAGAAAACCAAAACAGGCTTCATTTTCTTGTAACTGAAGAAATTCAGACATTTCCTGCGTTTTACAAAGGGAAGGGCTTGACCTGTACATCCCAATGTGCAGATCCAGAGCCCCCAGCCATATGTTCTGTACGGCCATGGATAAGGCGGCTATTTCTTCCCACTCAGGTACCGATTTTTGTGGGTCAGGGTGCAAGCAAACTGCGATTACAGCAGCGGAAAGAAGGGGTCTGCTGCTTAGCTTTTTAGATTTAGATTCTGAAAAGGATTCAGCGGCTGTTTTTTTTGTATAAATGTCTTTAAGGGCAAGAGATAGTTTTGATTTGCTATCCCCTAAAAATATTTTAAATCGCCAGGGTTGTGTAAGCTTGTGCGTTGGAGCTCTATCGGCAAGCTCCATAAGATAGATTATATCTTCTTTTGTTATTTCCCCGGGGAGAAATTGTTCAGGGTAAACAGATTTTCTTTTTTTTATTAAGTCTGCAGCTCCGGAGAAGGTCATTTTGTTATGAATTTTTACATTGGTTAATATTAAGTTAATCACATATAGTGCTTCAACTAAAATTATAAAACTCTCGTTACCTTAACAAATGTAATGAAACTAAAAGCTTATTTTATGAAGAACACATCATTTTTATTAGCTGGTATTGCAGGAGGAATCATCGTATTGGGAGGGCAATATGCCATAGATCAATGGAATTACAGACAAAACGATGCAACGCACTTTTTTCAAGAACAAAGAAAACAGAATTCTGTTCGACTTACAAAAAACAATGGAGGATTAGCTCCGGATTTTTCGGACGCAGCTGAAGCTGTAATGCCTGCTGTAGTGAATGTTACCTCCATTACTAAATATCAAGCCAGATCAGATTGGGAGAGAAGATATCTTGAATTTTTTGGCGCACCTGAGGCTAATCAATCCACAGGTTCTGGTGTGATTATCAGTAATAAAGGATATATCGTAACAAATAATCATGTGATTAAGGGAGCTACAGATGTTGAAGTAACCTTGTATGATAAAAGGAAATATAAGGCTGAAATTATTGGAACAGACCCCAACACAGATCTGGCTGTACTTAAAATTAAGGCAGAGGATTTACCCGCTATAGCTTTCGCCAATTCAGACGAAGCCAAAATAGGTGAATGGGTACTGGCAGTTGGAAATCCATTTGATTTAAATTTTACCGTAACAGCCGGAATTATAAGTGCAAAGGGGAGAAATATCAATATTTTAGGTGGACAGAATAAAAATATAGAATCCTTCATTCAAACGGATGCAGCCGTAAATCCAGGGAATAGCGGCGGTGCTTTGGTTACAGCAAATGGAGAATTGTTGGGAATCAACACAGCTATTGCGACACCCACGGGCACCTATGCCGGATACTCTTTCGCAGTACCCATTAACCTGGTAAAAAAGGTTGTAAGTGACCTTATGGCCTATGGTGAGGTGAAAAGAGGCTATCTGGGGGTCATTATCCAAGATATGAATTCAGAAGTAGCTGCCCGGGAAAATTTAACGATTACCCAAGGGATTTTTGTGAGTGAATTGGTTGAAAATGGTGCTGCTGAAAAAGCTGGACTGAAAGAAGGTGATGTCATCATTGAAGTGAATGGCGTGAGCACAAAGTCGGTGCCGGAGCTGCAAGAACAAATTGGTAGTAGAAATCCTGGCGATGAAATAACCCTTACTATTCATAGAAAGGGCACAAAAAAACAAATGAGCGTTAAGTTAAAAGAGTAAATTTTTGTTCATAGTAGTGGTTGAAGTGGGGCCCTCTAAATTTATTTTGGAGGGCTTTTTAATTATTCTTCTTTTTGTAGGCATACAAGGCCTGAATGGCGTCACAGAGATTATCAAAATAAGTATTTACACCATACTTGTTTTCAATGTAAAATCTTCCAGACATGCCACCCTTAAATAGTTTTCCCTGAATGCCGTCACTGAAAACAACAAGACTCACTTTGTAATTTCCATCAGAAACGGAGTATTTATTCTCATAAGCACCTTGCTTGAAACTTGGAACAGCAGGACAATTTTGAGCAAAGAACAGCTTTGCAGAAAATAAAAATATCAAAATCAAAAGGAGTCGCATCGGGTTTTATTTTATTTAGGTAAGAGGAATCGAGAAAGGCGTTGTGCTAAAAAAACCATGGGAAAATATGCCAGGGATAAGTCAAGAAGATCAAACCAAAGCGGGGCGGGAATTTCAAAAACCATCATCAGCCCTCCCAGAAAGAAGAGTAATCCGATTACCCATGATAATTTGACAGAAAGTGAACTTGATTTTAAAATGAAAACGAGCAGAAAGGTTGCAACAAAAGTACCTAAGGCATGAGCCAGAAATGGAAAAATAAAATGTTTGGGTTCCAATAAATGCGCACCCTTGACTAAACTTTCAGCCACACTAAAATCAACGCCCTCCGGTGGTGGAATCAGGTTCATACCAGCGATAATCAGGCCCATATTTACAAAGGCACCAGAAAACAAGAACAGGAGCATTAAAAAAATGCCGCAGAGTAGAGATTTCATAGTATTTTTTGGTTCTATTTATCAGAAGCAGAAATAAATATAATCAATAAAAGAAAGGAAAGCAGCTCTTTACTCATTTTTTAACTGGCACCAGCGACATGTTTTTTTTCCACAACCCTTTTCTATCTTATTATTTTGAATCGTATGATACGCATTTCTAAGATGAATTGTAAACCATTCGAATTCCTTGTCTGATATACTTAGCCTCGCTTCTCTGAAAATTCCTTTGTTGTCCGGATAAAGATAGTCAATCTTCAAATCGTCAACTCTTGTAAATTTGTGGTGAGTTTCTATCAAAAGTTTGTAAAAGGCTAATTGTCTGAAATGGCTACCTCCTGGACTTTTAAGGCTTGCTTTTTTGAGCTTTTCGTCTTGGGGAAAGGCGTATTTGTAATCTTTTACACTTACGCGAAAACCTTGATGTAGAGGTTGTAATGAAATTTGATCAAATCTCCCCTTGAGGCGCATGTTTTCAAAATGACTCAGCATTGACTTTTCTGCATATGAATGTTCGATAGGAACCCAGGTGTCAGCAGGAAATCTTTGTTGGCTGTAAGCGGGAATCAGCGTTTGTAAACGGGTTTTTATTTTTTGAATTTCTTTATCGGGAAGTAGGGTTTGATAAGCTTCCAATAGATATAAAGCTTCATGAAAAAGAAATTGGCTCACCTGTTCTATTGTCTGCTTTGATTTCAATAGTTTTTCTAAGGCCTTGTGAAATAAAATTCCGATCAAAGGATCTGATTGAATGGCTACAGAACGAATACCTAAAACCACCTCATAATAAAAGGCAAGGGGACACTCAAAAAAACGATTGATACTGCTTGCCGTCAACACAAAATGTTCTATGAAATCAGGAGGGATAAAATAGTTTGTGTTTTGTAGGACCTGGGTATGCTTTGGGCTTTCAATGGTTATTTTTTGGATAGGAAGGGTCAATCTTTGTCTTATTTCATCAATATAAGACAAAACAGTATTTTCCCTGCCCGTACTGCTACTGTGGTGATAACTTAGATAAAGAACTTGTTTTGCTCTGGTCATAGCGACGTAAAACAAGCGACGCAGTGATTCCTTTTCTTCTTGTTCTTCATCAGTGGTTTTATGTTGCAACAGACTAAATTGATGTAAATGATTTTTACTTTCCAGCCAATATTTTTCTATGCAATGAATCAGAAACACATGGCTGAATTCCAATCCTTTACTGGCATGAGCCGTCATCAGCTGGATGCCGGAAGAAGAACCCTCATTTTTAATATAGGGTAAGGGAATTTGGTTGTCCAACATTTTGTCAAGGTATTCAATAAATTGAGACAAAGGAAGAAAACCTTTTTTCTCTTTGAGATCCTGGGCAAACAATTTCAAAGTTTCAAAACAACCGAGGTGTAAGTCAGATTCTTCGCCTGTATTCACCTGACGGAAGGGACTATTTTCCAGAAAGTAGTCAATAAAACCAACAGGGTCGTCTGTATTTGAAAGCATTGCCTGGTCAATGAATAATTGATATATGGATAGGCTTAACTCATCTTCCAAAGGTATTTCTGGCCTGTCGTTTAGAAAATCTTTCCAATAGAGACCCTTATGCGCATCTAAATCAATTATATACCGATTGTGCTTTGCCAAATGATAGGCCAGCTGCCCCAGCGTTTTAGGAGAGACGGCCCATAGCTTTGAACGAAGTATGGGATAAATGAGATCATCGGCTGCATAGGGCTGATACTTTTCTTTTACAATATATTGTGCAATTAATTTCCAGGAAAGAATAAACTCGTTTTCCAGGATATTATATTCTCTTTTACTTGAATAAGGGATTTGTTTTTTTCTAAGTAAGGATTTAATCTCGATAGATTGCTGGTGTTTTGCATAAATTATTGCTATTTCTTCCGGAGGGGTACCATTGTGAAGTAATTTTTCAATTTGTTGCAGCAACCAGGTATTTTCATCGATTAGATGAGTAGCTTCAAATAACTGTACAGCATCATTTATTTCCTGGGGATTTTCTGAAACAGAAAAAAGTTTTTTTTCCAGCTGAACTCCGGGAATATTTGAACTGATCTGAGTTAATAAGCGAATTTGATTTTTGTCGACAATGGTCTGCGCAGCATCCAGAATGGGTTGGCTGGAACGGTAATTTTCACCAAGAACAATCAAGTGTAAACCAGATTTTTTAAAGCGCCTGTAAAAGTCCATCATGTTTTCGAGTCTTGCTCCCTGAAACCCAAAAATAGATTGGTCGTCATCTCCCACAATAAATAGATTGGGGCTTTCCCAGTAATTACTCAAGGCAATCAAGAGGGCATATTGTGCCGGATTGGTATCCTGAAATTCATCTACTAAAATGTACAGGTATTGTTCCTGATATCTTTGGAGAACTTCTTTTTTTTCCGGATCTGAAATCAACTCCAAAGCCCATAAAATCATATCATCAAAATCATAAAGACCCCCTTCTCTCATTTTTTGGTCAAAAAGAGGGTAAAGTTCTATAGCAGATATCAGCAGGGATACTTTTTTTAATTCCTTATCAATTTCTTTGGTTTTAAAATCCCCTTTTTTTATATCCCCCCGATTTTGCTTATAAATGAATCGTTCATCAGAATACAGAGAATCGGCATATTCTTGTAATTCTGCAATAAAAGTCTTTGGGTCTTTTTTTTGAGATTTTATGTACTGAAAAAGATGTCTTAGTTTTCCTTCGTAGAGAAAGGGTTGATTCCTATTTCCTATAATCAGCGGATGAAGAAAATCCAAAGCGAGAAGAAGTTCCCGAATGATGTCAATTTTATCCAATTCATCTGCCAGATTTTGAGTGGCATGATCTAATTCCGCAGAATTTTCCTTTATTATTTTATGACAAAAAGAGTGAAAGGTGAAAATGTGCAGCTGCTGTGCCTCCGGTCCAATAAAACGCTCCATTCTTTCCTTCATGGCCCTCACGCCAGACTCTGTAAAAGTAAGACAAAGGATATGGTTTGGTTGACTATCTGTTTCCTTTAATATTCTGGCGATTCTTGCTCCCAACATATGTGTTTTGCCTGTGCCAGGACCAGCCAATGCCAAAACAGGCCCCTCTATGGTTTTAACTGCTTTTTTTTGGGCAGGGTTGAGAGAACCGATGAGCTTTTTGTACCGATTTTGAAAATCCTGGTAAGTCGGGTCAAATTTATTGGACATCCTTACTTTTCTTTTCAAGAAAATTTCTTTCCTCTTCGGTTAAACTACTCATGCCAGAACGGTTGATTTTATCAAGAATCAAATCCAGGCGATTTGTCTTTGTCTTTTTATCGGTCTGATTCGTCTGGGAAGAAGTTGTGTTGGCTGTAGATCGATGATAAACCTGCATTTGACTGGGGTAAATCTTTTTTGTTTTTTTCTTACCAGAGCGAATACTTTCCCATATTTTTTCGAAAGGAGCTGAGACATTGATCCCATTTCGCAACATTCGAATGTAAGACCAACCCCATAAAGCTCCGCCCAGATGGGCTATATGTCCACCCGGATTACTGAATGGCACTGAGATAATGTCAAGCAAGATAAAGAAAAATACAATGTACTGGAGAGAGACCGGCCCAATCAGAATGACAGAGATTTGATATTTTGGGCTCAGAGTTGCTGCTGCCACGAGGATACCCATTACACTGGCCGATGCACCAACCAAGGGCACTATTCCCGAACCTTGAAAGGCGGGAAAAATCTGATAGAAGAGGATAAACAGAAGAGCACCAGAAATACCCGAAAATAAATAGAGAGGTAAAATTTTCTTGTCCTGTATCAAATCGTTTGTAATCCTGCCAAACCCATACAATACAAGCATATTGAATAAAAGGTGCCAGCCATTTGCATGTAAAAACATGTAGGAAAAAATAGTCCAGGGCTTGAAAATAAAGGAGCTGAACGAAGAGGGGACATAGAAATATTGAGATAGGAGTTGTTGGAAATATTCAATTTTAATCCCCATTAAAAACAGGGGCACGATGAAAAGTTGAATTGAAAAATATAAGATTACATTGATGTACAAGAGCTTAATAGTTGTATTTCCATAAGCATACCCTTTTTTAAGATCTTGCCAGATTGTCGACATAACTAAAAATTTTCACCTGTTCTGCGCCAATATTGGATCATGATGTAACCAAACAAAGCTCCCCCTAAATGTGCAAAATGAGCTACATTCCCATTGTCGTTAAACCCTAGGTATAACTCTATGGCACCCATGATGAGAACAAAATACTTCGCCTTGATGGGTATGGGAGGAAATAATAGAAGTAATACCCTGTTTGGATAGAGCATCCCAAAAGCCACCAACACACCGTAAACTGCACCGGAGGCGCCCACTGCAGGCTGATTTAATACACTATTGGCATAAGCCATGGATTCATTACTAAAGTTCATGCCCGACATGTAATAGGAAAAACCTTTTGTCATGACGAGTTGCACTTCTTCGGCTGTTAACTGTTGTAAGGCATATTGCAGCTCAACATATCCAGCGATTTGATGTAATATAACAGCACCGATTCCCGTGATGAAGTAAAGTAGCAAGAATTTTTTTGCTCCCATAGCTAATTCAGAATCCCTTCCAAACATAAACAGTGCGTACATGTTGAAGAAAATATGGAAAAATCCACCATGCATAAACATATGAGTGACCAGCTGATAGGGTTCAAATCCCTCAGACATAAAAGGATACATGGCAAAATAGTTCTGCATGGCCGGCTGAAATAGCATCGAAGCTAAAAACATCAGCACATTCATCATAATGAGGTTTTTAATCACCTCGGGGATATACATCATAACATCACAACGTTTGAGAATAAAGATACAAAGTTACGAATCATTTCTTGTTAAGATGCCCGATTTTCATTAAGTTAACCAGCATAGGCAACCACCTCCTTTACTTCGGGAACCATTCTTTTTAACATACC
>Ga0169931_10008731_pt1 | contig 14725 bp, 13 predicted proteins | sample Kivu_15m_20L_FD_129675 | JGI IMG/M metagenome (GOLD analysis project Ga0169931, IMG submission 129675) | Freshwater microbial communities from Lake Kivu, Western Province, Rwanda to study Microbial Dark Matter (Phase II) - Kivu_15m_20L... | ecosystem: Environmental > Aquatic > Freshwater > Lake...
AAGCCCTTCATGGCTAATCTCCAGCAACATGATTGGGGTAAAAGTTCTTGAGAACTTGGCAATTGTGAATGGATGCCTGAGCTTAAGTTCAAACGGTTTATAGCTGATGTTCATGACCACAAATTAAGAAGACGAAATAACAAAATTTTAACTTGGTTAAAGCTATATTACGGAACCGATTTTTTTGTAAAATAAGGAATAGAATCCTTAGTTTAACTAAGCATAATATTAATTTTAAGGTCTCAACAACAAAAACCGGCATTCTCTCTATGGAAAAAATGAAAATTTCAACTGCGCAATTTGAGAATAAAAGTGGCGATAAGGACTATAATTTATCGGTGATTGAAAAATTGGCAAAAGAAGCCGCACAAGGAGGCTCAAAGGTAATCGCATTTCATGAATGCTCCATTACCGGATATACTTTTGCCAGAAAACTTTCAAAGCAACAAATGCTTGATCTGGCTGAATTAATTCCCCAGGGGCATAGCATAACTCGCCTTACTGAAATTGCTCAAAAGTATAAAATTGCAATTCTTGCCGGTCTTTTTGAGAAAGATACAGAAGGGAATTTGTTTAAGGCCTATGTATGTGTTGATGAAAAGGGGCTGGTGGCCAAACACAGAAAATTACATCCTTTTATCAATCCGCATTTAACCCCCGGAAACAGTTATACACTATTCGAAATCCATGGATGGAAATGTGGAATTTTAATATGTTATGATAATAATGTCCTTGAGAATGTGCGGGCAACTGTTCTGCTCGGAGCCAATATCATCTTTATGCCCCACGTTACGATGTGTACCCCCTCAACACGACCAGGAGCAGGATTTGTTGATCCTCAATTATGGTATAATCGCGAAAATGATCCCAGCTCCCTGCGACTTGAGTTTGATGGTATGAAAGGAAGAGCCTGGCTGATGAAATGGCTACCTTCAAGAGCTTATGACAATGGAATTTATGCCGTTTTCTCAAATCCCATTGGCATGGACGACGATCAGTTAAAAAATGGATGTTCTATGATTATAGACCCATTTGGTGATATTTTGGCTGAGTGCCGGACTTTTGATGACGCCTTTGTCAGCACAACCTTAATTCCCGAAAAACTGAAACTGGCCGGTGGCTACCGTTATACTCAGGCAAGAAGACCTGAACTCTATAAAGAAATTATCTCTGAACATCATCAGCCTGAACTTCATGTGGCCTGGTTAACCACTGAGAAAAAAAATAGTTAGCCCGACCTGATTACCTGGAGCTGGTTGAAGCCGATTATCAAATTTATTTGTGGCACTCAAGTTAAGCTCCGGGATTATTCCTAAAAAATAATTTTGGAAATTGCACTATGAAAAAATTTACGCTGATTATCCTTAGCGGCCTGTTTTCAATAAGCTCCCTGGCACAAAATGCCAGAATTACCGATCGAAATACCATCGGCTGGTTCGCTTACAATGGAACAATCCGACTTAATGAGAAATGGAGTTTACACACGGAGCTTCAGCTGCGCAGAGACCAATTGATCAGCGATCCGCAACAAAATTTATACAGAGCCGGAATTAACTATTTAATAAATAACAAAGTTAGTTTGAGAGCAGGTTATGCACTGGCCGAAACTTTTAACTATGGCGATATCCCCCTTAATAACCTGGGAAAGCAATTCACTGAACACCGAATCTTTCAGATGGCCACTTTGAATGATAAATCCGGGATATTTGAATTCAGTCATCGTTTCATGCTTGAACAAAGATGGATTGGACGATATACTAATGCTACTTTGACAAAAGAAGATGATTTTGTGTTCTGGAACAGGATGAGGTATATGTTCAGAACGAACATTCCCCTTAAAGGAAGAACCATCACTAATCAAACTCCTTACTTAGCATTTTATGATGAAATACTTATTGGATTTGGCAAAAATGTAAATGAAAATATATTCGATCAGAATCGTCTCGGAATTTTGCTTGGTTATCGAATTTCTCCAAAAGCACGCATTGAGGGGGGCTATTTCAACCAGATCGTCCAATTATCGAGAGAAGTTAATGGCAGAAATGTTTTTCAGGATAATAAAGGATTCTTGTTGAGCACAATTTTTAACTTTTGATTTCGCTGTTTTGGTAAAATAATGCCCTATTCATCCTGTCTCACAGCCATTAAAGCATAAAGTTGTCCGGTTCATTGAATGAAATGTTCTGATTATTTTTTGGAGTTCAACTCCTTTCAGTTAGTTCTTTAAATGAAGAATAATTCGAAAATTTTTACGATTCAAAAACTAATGTATCCAAATTAAACAAGCCGGTTTATTACCTTTGACGCGCATGGCAATTCAGTTCTATAAACCCTTCGAACGATTAAATTTCAGCAAGCAATTCTGTTTTCTGAGTGGCGAAAAGCTTCATTCACCTGAAGAAGAGATTCCTGTATTTCCACTCTGGCTGATGCAGGAGTATGAACTTCATGATAAGCCATTCAAACTGCTCGATGAAAGTATGTCGACCTACAGCGACATGAAACTACCTTGTTCCACTAAAAGTTATAGTCAAACTATAGAGCCTTTAGAAAAAGAAATAAGAACTGCTTTTTTATCAGGATACGATTCTGTAAGACAAATACCTGAGTTAAGATTATTTCAATGGATTGGCAAATTGGTTTACGGTATTCTTTTTAATGAAATCCGCATCGGAATGATGCAACAAAAAAATAATAATGAGCCGTTTATGCTTTCCCAAGCACTCCAACATAAGTTTAGTAATCTTCACCTGATGCTTCAGTCTTTGAATCAACCTATAATATTTGAGGGTAATTATCCCTGGAGTATTCAAGTATTTAAACTGGAGAGCAGTAAGGATTTATTCAACTACCGCGATGAGATCAATACGCTTACTTTTTCACTAGCCATGAAGAATTTTGGCATCATCGCCTGCCTTCAGGATAATGGAACCAACCTTATTTATCATAAGGAAATCCTTTCTAAATTATCCGGCAAATCATTACATCCAGCACAGTTAGAGGAGATATTCGCGCGTTTTTTCTATTCCAATTACCTGTTTAACCGCTTACCGGAATATACCATCATGCCAACTCAAGAAGCAATCTATCTTGAACCTATGTCCTTGCAGGGGATGAATAATAAGCCACTTTTTGATTTCTGGCAAAACAAAACCTATGCTCAGGTACTTGAAAATTTCTGGAAACCCTGGGGTATTCTTTTATTCGAAATCTTGAAAGATCCGGAATATCCGCTGAGTTATCTTTTTAATAAAGATCAGGAGTTTATTCCTGCCAACTTGGTGGATTTACCTTCTTAACTTATAATCAATCTCTTAATGAAGCATTCGTTTAAAAGAATCGATCAGGCCGTTAGCTGACTGATAAAATAAGCAGCGATATCAGGATAGTAAATAATTGTAAACAGGATACCGGTCAAGGCCCCATAAAAATGAGCATCATGATTTATTGCATCTCTTGAATTCCGGGAAGCATAAACACAATAGCCAAGGAATAGGAATCCGTATAAAACCGCCGGTATGGGGATTGGGATTGGGAAAATCATCATTTTATTTAAGGGATAGAATAAAATATAACTGAAAACAACTGCACAAACTGCGCCCGAGGCCCCCAGACTGTTGAACCAAAAATGCTCCCTATGTTTAAAAATAGAGTTGATATCACTTAAAATTATACTGACAAAATATAATAATCCGAACTGAAAATGACCCCAGCTGCTCATGGAGACAAAGGTTTTTTCAAGTGTAAAGGCAAAAAAGTAAAAGGATAACATATTCACAAGAAGGTGAGGCCAGTCCTTATGAATAAGACCACTGGTAATCATGCTGTATAATCGGCGACCACGACTGACGCTGTATGGATGGAGCATAAACTTTCCATAAACCTCAGCATTCGAAAAAGCATAAACACTGGTGACAATCGTAAAAATAAAAATTATCGTGGCAACCGGGGTTCCATTAATAAAATTCTCCATCAATTTAATTCAATTTTAGCCGGACGTACTAAACGGCCAACCGGGTATCGCAAATGTGTTTTTTCGTAATGTTTAGAATTCCTGTAAACCCAATCCAGTTGTTGAGCCGGGCTTTGCATTAATGCAGTATTTTTCTTCTTTTCATCTTCCAGTCTGGCTCGGAGTTCAGGATCCTTCTTTAAAATCAGGGCCGCTTCATCTTCAAATACATAATCTGAGAAATGTTCTTTTTGGCCAAGAACTGAATCAAAGAAGTTCCAGGCAAAGAAGGAATCTACACCCTGGGGTTCAAGAGTTTCGACAATATACCTGTTCCGAACCTGATCCGTAAACACCATAAAATCACCTTCATGGTATTTTACTTTTTGATATTCAGTCCGTAGTTTAACTTGAGAATGAAGATAATGCCCTTCATACGGTTTGCCAACAGTTTTATAATCTTCAATATAATAAACTTCCAGCTCAACTTCGGAATCTTTGGTTAAACGTTTCATCTCAACACCATTCAGTACCATCAAATTGATCACCTTCTGCCAGGATTGAGGAATAAGATAGGCCAGTGGCTTTTCAACAGCTTTTGAAGGTAAATAATTATCAAAAACGCGAATATCTTTTTCATATGGAGAATCACGGTCATAATAGAGTCTGGGTAATCCACTGATTTCGCTTGCTTTATATTTAGCTTCATAACCTTTAAACGTCAAAAGGGAGAAATTTTTATCATCCAGTATCCATTGGAGAGGGAAAACAACCTGATCTCTAACTTCTGCATCCGACATCAGCTTATTTTTGGCGATTAAATCTGAATCACGTACCAGGATTTCGATTACATGCTCCATAAACTTATACGTACCCTCAACTCGTTGATGATAAGGCTTAAGCATATGAGTTTCTGGCATGAATCCAATCGTATTATGTAAGGCTGCATATCCGGTAGAGTAACGCGCAGTTTCCAAAAAACCTGTAATTCCTGAATCAGGAGTCTCTTCAATACTATTAACATAAGGCGTCATTTCGAAGTTAGAAGCCTTCATTTTCCTGTAAAGGTCAGGAAGCATTTGCTTAGTCAGATAGTTGGAAAGTATTGGATTCAGCTTATCCTTCTGAGGAGCAATAAGAGTCATTATATATTGATAATCGGCTCCATTACTCGTATGATTATCAATAAATACTTCAGGCTGCCAGGTATTGAAAATCTTCTGAAAGGCCCTTGAATTTTTGGAATCGCCTTTGATAAAATCCCGGTTAAGATCAAGGTTCTGATAATTTCCTCTGAAACCGTAGGATTCCGGACCATTCTGATTAACCCTTGAACGGCCTCTGTTTAGCATTCCATCAACATTATAGACTGGAATTATACAGATGACTACATTTTTGGGAATTGAATTTCTTTCCAGCAGATCACGTACAAGCATCATACTGGCATCTATCCCTTCCGGTTCCCCCGGATGAATACCATTGTTAATCAATAAAACTCTTTTATTTTGCTTCCTGATTTCAACAGGATCAAAGATTTTATCTCCGGAAAGAACAATCAGATTTAAAGGTTTCCCAATATCAGTCTGACCGAAATCGAAAATGCGCATCTGATCATATTTTTTATCAAGAAGCTGATAAAAAGCAATCATTTCCTGATAGGTAGCAGTTATCTCCCTATTTTTTTCAAAAGGACCTATCTGTGCATTTACCATTCGAAAACCACTAAATAAGATCAATAATAGACAGAATTTTTTAATCATACCCGATTGACAAATATATGATCAATGCCCAAGCTTATCGATAAGTTCAGCAAGATTCCTGTCCTTTTCTGTAATTTTATTGCCGGCATCATGAGAGCTTAACATAATAATTACCTTGTTGTATGAATTGGACCAATCCGGGTGATGCCCTAATTTTTCAGCGATAAGGGCAACCTTATTCATAAATGCCCATGCCCTGATAAAATCTTCAAATTTGAATTCCTTTTTTAGGTATTCTTGTCCGTTTTCAATATCCTTAACTTCTTTCCATTTCATAATAGTATCATAATCGCTTGTTTGCAGGCAGGCTCCTCCATATCAGATCATAAGAATGATCAATCATTTCCATTAATTGGCTATCGTTCAATCGCCCATTCATAAAGACAGTATTCCAATGCACCTTATTCATGTGGTAACCGGGCTGAACTTCATCATATTCTTCCCGAAGTAAACTTGCTCTTTCAGGATCACACTTCACGTTGAATCGATCCGGACTATTCAGTCCGCAAAGTAAAAATATCTTACCTGATAATTTGAATACCAGGGTGTCTTCACCAAAAGGAAAAGATTCCTCAACTCCTAATTTTAAAAGGCAATATTCTCTTAAGCTTTCAATATTCATTTCGGTAGTTATAATTACTAATACCCCTGGAAACTCCTCTTTTCGTAACAATACGTTAGCTAATGTTTAATTTCGCGGAGTCGATTATAAAATTAACTAAAAATGAACTTAAGCGAAACGATAAGCTATACGGTTGTCGAACGATTTTTAAGATATACCGAAATAGATACACAATCTGATCCGTATTCCAATAGCTTTCCATCAACTGATAAACAAAAAGACCTGGGTCGCTTATTAGTCAAGGAATTATTGGACATGGGGTTGAAGGATGCACATTTAGATGAGTATGGCTATGTTTATGCAAGTATTCCAAGAAATACTGATAAAAAAGTACCGGTGATCTGCTTCTGTTCGCATATGGATACTTCTCCTGACTGCAGTGGCAGGGAGGTAAAAGCTATCATTCATCCTAATTATCAAGGGCAGGATATTGTTCTGCCGGATGACCCTGGTCAAATAATCCGAATAGAGGATCACCCGGATTTAATGAATCAGATTGGGAATGATATCATCACGGCCGGCGGAACAACTTTACTCGGTGCAGATAATAAAGCCGGAATAGCCGAAATTATGGATGCGGCAAATTTTTTGATTTCCCATCCCGAATATCAACATGGCGAAATAAAGATTCTCTTCACGCCTGATGAAGAGATTGGAAGGGGAGTTGACCGGGTAGACCTAAAAAAACTTGGTGCAGATTTCGCCTATACGATTGATGGTGAAACTCTTGGTTCTATAGAGCAGGAAACATTCTCTGCAGATGGTGTAGAGATAATCATCCATGGGGTAAGTGCACATCCCGGATTTGCCAAAAACAAAATGGAAAGTGCCTTAAAAATTGCCTCCGAGATAATTTCGGCATTGCCAAAGGAGTTTTTATCCCCGGAAGGGACCTCAGGTAAGGAAGGTTTTATACACCCTGTTTCCATAAAAGGCTCTGTAGAGAATGCGACTATTGAGTTTATCATTCGTGATTTTAATACCGAATCTTTAAAAAGTCATGAGTCGTTTCTGGAACAACTGGTACAAAAAGTTTTAAAAGCATTTCCTAATTCCGGATATGAATTTATAGTAGAGGAGCAATACCGAAATATGAAATCGGTTCTGGAAAAACATCCGCAAGTCATTCAGGCAGGTATAAAAGCGATTGAACGAAGCGGATTAAGCGCTAAACTTCAAAGCATCAGAGGAGGAACGGATGGCTCGAGGTTATCCTTTATGGGACTACCTTGCCCTAATATTTTTGCAGGTGAACATGCATTTCATAGTAAGCAGGAATGGGTTTCTGTTCAGGATATGCAAAAAGCGGTACAAACTATTATTCATCTCGCATTAATATGGGAGGAGAATAGCTAATTTGTTACGCTCAAACCCAAAAAAATAACACTAGTTAAGCTAAAACTTGATTATTTTGATTCAAAATTTTTTGAGGGTCGCAAATTAATTGTAATGAAATCATTACGAGGACCACTTTAAACCTTCAATTATCCGCTAGTCTAAACTGCCTATGAAGACCCTAATCAAGAATTATTTAATTCTTTTATTTTCTGTAAATACAATCATCGCTCTTCCGGCATATTCGCAGAAAAAAGCAGAATTGGTCAAATCCATGTGGCCGATAAAACCAATACTAATCGACGGGAGGCTGGATGACTGGAGCGATAGTCTGAGTTTGTACAATGAAGCTACAAAACTATACTATAATATAGCCAATGATGATGAAAACATCTATCTGGCAATAAAGAATAGCGCTCCCGAAAGTTTACCCCGAATTCTTGCCAGAGGAATTAGTTTCTCTGCCAATATTGAGCCCAAGAAAATCCCTACTATGGTGACCTTCCCGCTACTCGACAGAACACCGGGTAAAAAACGTGTTGAAACAGAAAGACCGGAACCTGAAGAGATACAAAAGCGAATTCTTGAAAGAATCAAAGAAATAAGGGTTGATGGATTCAAGGAAATTATTGACGGTGGTATCTCGCTCTACAATACTTATGGAATTAAGGCAGCGGCGGCATTTGATTCAAAAAACAATTTAGTTCAGGAGATTGCCATTCCCATTCGATTGCTGGGAATAGATCCGGATAGAAAGGAGCCCATAACCTATGGTATCCGAATCAATGGATTTCAGGGCCCGGCAGCAGTTCAGCAAAGGGAAATGAATGCCTTTGATGATATGTATGGCGGTGGATTTGGGGGAAGATTTAATGGGAGATACGGTGGAATGTACGGTGGAATGTATGGTGGAATGCCCAACAGAAATTTTGCACCGGTTAGAATATCCACATCGACTGAGTTTTTTATAAAAAGTAGTCTGGCAGAGCCCTTATAAAAATTACTGCACAAAAAAATAAAAATTAAGATGAATCAAAAACAAAGTATCCTGAGGAAACTCTTATCCTTAATAATTGGCTTATTTATCAGCTATGGTGTAGCTGCACAAACAAGTCGTGACATCAGTGGGATTGTTCGAGATTCTACAGGTACAGGTGTAATTGCAGCCACGGTTAAATACATTGCCGGCAAAGACACGCTGTTTACCAGAACCGATGTAGACGGTAATTTCATTTTTAAAGGCGTAAAATCTTCAACTTTCCTAATCACCATAACAAGTTTAGGTTACCGCCCATTGAATAAACGCTTTTTATACAAAGACGGAGATACCCCAATCAAATTAGACCCGATCAGTTTAATGGTTGAGAGCAGAGCTCTATCAGAAATTGTGATTTCCGGTACGCCCTCCGTCACCATCAAAGAAGACACGATTGTATACAGGGCTTCCGATTACCCGTTGAGAGAAAATGCGCTGGCTGAGGATCTTTTGAAGAGATTGCCGGGCGTTGAGGTTGATAAAGATGGTAATGTGACAGCTCAGGGGAAGGCCATTACCAGAGTAAGGATCAATGGAAAAGATTTTTTGGGGGTGATGTAAAAACCGCTACACAGCAACTTCCGGCCGATATTCTGGAATCAGCCCAGATTATAGATGATTATGGGGATCAAGCCAACCTTACCGGTGTAAGAAACGGAGATCCGGAAAAAGTCTTGAATTTCACTATTCGGGCAGATAAAAACAAAGGTTACTTTGCAAGAGGGAATGTTGGAGGTGGAGATAAAGACCGTTATCAGGCTTCGCTGACTGCGAATACTTATAATAACAGTGAACAGTTTTCCTTTATCGGAAATCTTAATAATACCAACAGCTCGGTCTTCAATTTTGGTAGTGGGGGTGGATTTGGTGGTGGTGGCGGGGGTGCTCGGGTACAGGGTGTTGGGGGTAGCGGCGGGGGTGGAACTCGCTTTCAAGGAGGTGGTGGCGGAAGCTGGGGTCAAGGTGGTGGCGGCTGGGGTCAAGGTGGTGGCGGCTTCCAAGGCGGCAACACGAATGATGGAATCACCTCGGTAGGTTCTATAGGATTAAATTACCGAAAAGATTATGGTAAAAAAGTAAGTTCCTATGGAAATTACAGCTACTCTAATCGTGATAACAACCTGATCAGCGATCAATTGCAACAAAATAACTTTCAGAACTCATTGATTTCTACTAATCAGAACTCATTAAAAAATTTAGTTAATGATAACCACCGATTTGGCTGGAATTTGGAATATCGGCCTGACAGTCTGAATTACATTAAATTTAATCCCACGTTCAGCTATGGATCTACCATTGATAATGGAAATGCAGGCTATATCCAATTTGATGGTGGAAGATTAAGCGCCGATGGTACTACACTCAATACGACAGATTCTAGAAATCCTAATTTTGGAGCGACACTTTTGTTAAATCACAGGTTCAAAAAAAGAGGGAGAAACATATCCTTATTTACTTCGGCAAATAATGCTAGAACCAGACAGGAAGATGATCAGCTGACCGAGTATATCAATTATATTGTGAGTGGTGGAAACACCAACGTTTACCGAAATCAAGAATTATACGATAACAACAGAAACTCCAATATAAGTACCAATTTATCTTATAATGAGCCCCTCGGACTTAAATCCAATATAGAATTTAATTATAATCACAGCACCACCAGTTATAAAAATGTAAGAGAAACCTACGACATAAGTCCGGCAGGATCTTCAACCTATAACATCGCCTTGAGTAACGATTTTAATTACTCATTCAGCACCAATAGGTTTGGTGTAAATTATAGATTCAATGAGAAAAAATATAACTATTCTTTCGGACTTAGTGCTCAACCCAATGTGCTGGATGGCCGGTCCATTGTCAATGGGCTTACTACGACAAACAGGAACACAGGGTTTAACATCATCCCCTCCGCCCGTTACTCATATAACTTTTCGAGAACAAGAGCAGTAAATGCATTTTATTTCGGTCGGGCAAACGAGCCAACTTATATCCAATTACAACCCACACCTGATATTTCAAACCCACAGTATCCGGTATATGGTAATCCGAACCTAGGGGCTGAGTTCACTCATATCATGGTATTCAGATATAATAATTTTAATTTCAATTCTGGCGATGTCCTATTCTTTAACCTATCAGGAAATTTTACAGAAAATAAGATTGTTCCAAATATTATCCGATCGATGGACCCGGCTATTGGTCTAGTTCAAGAAACCCGCTATTTGAATACGGATGGATATTATACAGTTAACGCATTTTATAACTTCTCCAAGCCATTCCGGGAAAAGAAATATGTTTTCTCATTTACCGGTTCGGCCAATTATATTAATAACATCTCCTATACCGATAACATAAAAAATACAGGAAAGAACTGGATCTTCTCTCAGGGTTTGAATATGCAGATCAACCCGAATAAGAATCTTGAGTTCAACCCCGGATTGAGATATAGTTTGAATACGAATACCAATGATGCAATCACAAATAATAATACCCATGTTTCAACCTATGCTTTGAATTTCAACAGTCGGGTCTTCTTTTTAAAAACCTGGTTGATAGGTTCGGAACTAAGTAAATCATTTAATGATGGATACAGCAGCTCGATAGCTGTAAATCCATTTATTATCAATACCTACCTTGAAAAGCAATTTTTCAAAGATAAACGTGCATCACTGAGGTTTCAGGGCTTCGACCTCCTGAATGAGAATACCAGTGTATCCCGCTCGGTGACCGGAAACGTGATAACGGATAGTCAAAATAATCGCTTATCAAGGTATTTCATGTTGAGTTTTACCATGAGGTTGCAAAAATTCAGTGGAAAGCAACCTGAGCAACAACAGGAACAAAGACCGGGGATGAGACCCGGTGGCGGTGGACCATGGATGAGACCCGGTGGCGGTGGACCTGGAAACTATTAGTTTTTCCATAAACAATCACAAATCTGCAATGGATGCTTTTAAATTTGATTTTTGGGTACTCTCTCAGATCCTGGCGGAGGCCGGGAGTTGAGCAGTTATGGTATCTTGGCTGACTGTCAATTCCGATGGAAAACAGCTCCGGGTTAAACAAACCCGGGTGGCAGCTCTATCTTTTTTGCACTACTGAATTTTAGGATATCGGTTCCATTTTCAGCAAAAAAATAGGGCAGAACACGGGACTGGAATAAGCCAAGAGCAACAGGCCCTGCTTTCAAAAACTAAGAAAAATAATGAGGCTCAGGCAAGATCTTTTATCAATCTCAGGGTAATTTACTTTCAAAATGTCAATTTCCCGCGATCCTTCCCCTTTAGAAGGATCAGACTTTTCGGACTTTTATCCAGATAGAAATTGATGATATTTTGCTGACTGTTAAAATGTTGATGAAGAATACTGTTTTTCACTTCCACCTGCTGAGGCTTGGGAATCTGCTTGGACTCAAGATAAAACCAGGCCGCATCTTCCTCAATTTCATAGCCCAGGTAATTGAGCTCCGCTTTTTTCCCATTCACCATAATTTCGTTATGCTGCAGAATGTATTGCCTTAGTTTTATGTCAAGGTCTGCTCGGTCTTTTGGTTTTAAAAAATTGATTTTACTTTTATAAAACTCAGATAGCTCAACCTCAAGATCATCCCAAAAAATTTTTTGAGATATCTCGAGGCTTTTTTCATTGGAATTGTATTTTATCTCCGTAAGGCTGATGTAAAAAGGGTGAAATAGACTTTGAATAAGCAGAAAAGAGGATAGAATAAAATTAGTAAACATAATGCCTGATATTTGCTGCAAAATATGGATATTCTGAATAAGCTTAGTTATAATTTAAAATTCTGATTTTATGGGACAGTTTGAGCTATATTTCCGTCTGGGTACAAATCATATTCTTGACCTTGCCGGATTTGATCACATCTTATTCATCATCGTTCTTTGCAGTTCTTATTCCATTTCGGATTGGAGAAGAATTATCATTTTAGTTACCGCTTTTACGATCGGGCATTCGATTACGTTAGTACTGGCTACTTTTCAACTCCTAAATCTAAATTCTGATTTAGTGGAATTTTTAATACCTATAACGATAGCCATTACTGCAGCCGGAAATGTTATTGGTCCCAAGCTGCACCCGGGAACGCAGATTAATTATTTTTTTGCAAGTTTTTTTGGATTGATCCATGGACTCGGCTTTTCATCTTATTTAAGGGCTCTTCTAGGCACTGAAATTTCTATTTTGACCCCTCTGTTTGCATTTAATGTTGGTTTGGAGGCAGGTCAATTCCTGATTGTATTCTTTTTTCTTCTTGTATCGCTGCTACCCTTGAAAATTCTCAAAGTGAAGCAAAGGCAATGGACGATTGTAGTTTCGGTAGTGATTCTGGCCATGGCGGTAAAAATGATTATGGAATCGAATTTTTGGTAAGTATTTTCTTCATTTGTTATTCCTACTGACTATCTTCGGAGGTTTTATCGCGGAGTAAAAGAAATATTTACCCCGACCTATTTAACCGGTTTTATCACGCCAATTTTTGGAAAATGAAAAGAATAGTTAGTGTATTAGCAGTTCTCTTGCTTTGCGGATTAACATCCATCGCTCAGCAGACTGAGCAAAATCATGCGGAACGATTTGAACAATTAGATGCCAGTCTTCGATCACCCAATGTTTATCGAACAGCATCAGGTGCACCCGGCCATATGTACTGGCAACAAAAGGCAGATCATGAGATTGTGGTGGAATTAAATGATGAGAATCAATCCATCAAAGGATGGCAGAAAGTCACCTATCACAACTTTTCTCCCGATCCACTTTCCTATTTGTGGATTCAGCTTGATCAGAATGAAAGAGCTAAGGATTCAAATACACCGAAAGTTACGGAAAGCAAAATATCGCCAAATATGTCCATGAGCCAGATACAAGGCATTTTATGGCATAATCAGGACCTTGGTTACAAGATAATTTCAGTTAAGGACCTGTCAGGGAGAGCTATTCCGGTGACCATCAATAAAACCATGATGCGGGTTAATCTACCACAAGCCCTTCAACCCGGCGCAAAAATCGAGTTTACCATAGATTGGACTTTCAATATACATGATAGGATTAGTTTTATAGGCGGCAGACCCGGTTATGAATATTTTGAAAAGGATGGGAATTATCTCTACACGATGGCCGAATGGTTTCCGCGAATGGCCGTATATTCTGATTTTCAAGGTTGGCAAAACAAGCAATTCCTGGGCAAGGGAGAGTTTGCGCTCACTTTTGGTGATTATAAAGTTAAAATTACTGTTCCCGCCGACCATATGGTAGGTGCCACCGGAGTACTCCAAAATCCTGAAAAGGTTTTAAGTCCTGTAGAACTGAACCGATGGCAAAATGCAAAGAAAAGCTATGATAAACCGGTAATAATCCGTACCCAGGAAGAGGTTGAAAAACTTGAAAAGGGCCGGTCAAAAGATAAAAAGACTTGGATTTATCATGCAGAGAATGTTCGGGATTTTGCCTGGACATCTTCAAGAAAGTTGATCTGGGATGCTATGGCTGTGAAACAGCAAAATAGGGATGTGATGGCCATGTCTTATTATGCCAAGGAGGGTAATCCGCTGTGGGAGCAATACTCGACTAAGGTTGTGGCACATACCATAAAATCTTACGGTTCAAAAACCTTTGACTATCCCTATCCTGTCGCGATTTCTGTTGAAGCTTCAAATGGTATGGAATACCCTATGATCTGCTTTAATTATGGTCGTCCGAATGCCGATGGCACTTACTCAGATGCCATCAAGTATGGTATGATTTCAGTAATTATCCACGAGGTTGGACATAATTTCTTTCCGATGATAGTCAATTCCGATGAACGTCAGTGGACATGGATGGATGAAGGTTTAAACACCTTCATGCAGTTTATGGCAGAACAGGAATGGGATAGAAATTATCCATCCAGAAGGGGCCCTGCGCATAAGATAGTGCCCTACATGAGAAGTGAGAAGCATTTACTGGAACCGATTATGACTAATTCTGAAAATATTATTCAGTTCGGTCCTAATGCCTATGCAAAG